>JAABUN010001207.1_pt1 | contig 59790 bp, 60 predicted proteins | sample 5559311 | NCBI WGS metagenome assembly JAABUN01 (sample SAMN10711877, study PRJNA513370) | rock metagenome | isolation source: Antarctica rocks | place: Antarctica: Victoria Land, Siegfried Peak sud
CTTCCGCTCGCCCGAGGCACTCATCGCCCTGGCCATGCTCAACCTGGGCGGCCACAAGCCCGTCCTCCCCGGCCGTTCATGACCCACGGATTACCCACGGATCAGTCAGAAGAGCCACAATGACGACAACGCCGGACGACCCGACCACTGCCCTGCTCGGGCGCCCGCCCCTCGTTGACCCAGCCACCTGGCAGAACGCCCGGGACGAGCTTCTGGTCCGCGAGAAGGCCCACACCCGCGCGGGCGACGCCCTCGCGGCGGCCCGCCGCCAGCTACCGATGGTGGAGCTCGACGGGACGGTCCAGGTCGTCGGTCCCGACGGCCCGGTTCCGTTCCTGGACCTGTTCCAGGACCGCGACGAGCTCGTGGTCTACAAGCACATGTGGCTCGACGGCGCGCCGCACCAGGGGCAGTGCGAGGGCTGCACCATCACGGCCTGGCAGCTGAAAGACGCCGACTACCTCAACGCGCGCGGAGTCTCGTTCGCCATCCTGACCACGGGCCGTTGGGACGAGGTGGCCTCCTACGTGGAGTTCATGGGCTACACCCAGCCCTGGTACTCGGTGCGCGACGTGGACGCGCCGGTCGGCGACGACATGGGTTCCATCGCCTGCTTCCTGCGCGAGGGCGGCCGCGTGTTCCTCACCTACTCCACGACGGGCCGTGGCACCGAGGCGATCAACGGGTCCTTCGGCCTGCTCGACATGACGCCCTACGGCCGCGGCGAGGCGTGGGAGGACAACCCCGAAGGCTTTCCCGTGGGGCGTGGCTCATGCTGGTACTGGCGCTCGGACGCGGAGGGGAACGCCACCTGGGGCACGACCAGCCGCCCTGTGCCGCAGTGGAGCCGCCCCGGCGCGACCCCCGTCGAGACCCTCGGTCGCCTCGCCGACCATCGCGCGCAGAACTGACCCAGTTCTCAGACGCTCTCTCAGACCGGCAGTGCGTCACGGACCTTGCCCCAGAACTGGTTCGGGGCCGCGAGACGGAACACCTTCTTCCAGGCCGACCCGACCTGCCGGTGCAGTGGGCCGGTCACGTAGGGCAGCTCGTAGCGGGCGAACAGCTCCTGGATCTTGGGCGCGATCTCGGAGTATCGGTTGCTCGGCAGGTCGGGGAACAGGTGGTGCTCGATCTGGAACGACAGGTTCCCCGTCATCAGGTGCAGCAGGGGCCCGCCGGAGATGTTCGCCGACCCGAGCATCTGACGCAGGTACCACTCCCCCTTGGTCTCACCCTCGATCGAGTCCTTGGCGAAGGTCTGCACACCCTCGGGGAAGTGCCCGCAGAAGATGACCGAGTGCGTCCAGAGGTTCCGCAGCAGGTTCGCGGTGAGGTTGGCCGTCAGCGTGGACACGGCCGACGGGCCTGACAGGAGCGGATGCGCCACGTAGTCCTTGAGCATCTGGCTGCGGATCTTCGCCCCGACCATCTTCAGCTCGGTGTAGAACTGCTCCTTGTCCTTGCGACCCTTGACATAGCGCCCGACCTCGAGGTCCTGGGCCGCGATGAAGTACTCGAAGCCGATGGCCAGGATCGCGCAGTACAGGGGCTGGCCGATGAAGAAGGGCGACCAGCGCTGGTCCTCGTCCATCCGCAGCACGCCGTAGCCGACGTCGTTGTCCTTGCCGATCACGTTGGTCCAGGTGTGGTGCAGCTCGTTGTGCGAGTGCTTCCAGGTGGCGGCCGGAGAGGCCATGTCCCAGTCCCAGGAGCTGGAGTGGATCTTCGGGTCACGCATCCAGTCCCACTGACCGTGCAGGATGTTGTGCCCGATCTCCATGTTGTCCAGGATCTTGGCGATGGTCAGGCCGGTCGTGCCGATCACCCACGCGGGCGGGAACACTGACGCCAGCAGGACTGCGCGCGAACCTATCTCGAGGATGCGCTGGTTCTTGATGAGCGTGCGGATGTACTTCGCGTCACTGGCTCCCCGGCTGGCGACCACCTGCTCGCGGACGCTGTCGAGCTCGCGCCCCAGCGTCTCGATGTCCTCGGCGGTGAGGTGCGCGATGGGGTCAGGCCTGCTGGCAGACACCTTCAGCCGGGGAGCCGTGGCCGTGCTCTTCGCCGTGGGCACCCGCTTCGTGGTCGTGCGGGCGACAGTGCGGGGGGCGTCGTTCGTGATGGCAGACATGGCATTCCCGGTTTCTCTAGAGGTCGATCTGGCAGGCGCCGGCGCTGGCCGACACGCAGGTCTGGATGAGGACGCCGTCGCCCTCGTGGGCGGTGGTGAGGTCGCCGTTGCGCAGGTCGCGGACGACTCCGGAACGCAGCGGCACGACACAGCCGAAGCAGATGCCCATCCGGCAGCCCGAAGGCATCAGCACCCCTGCCTCTTCGCCGACGTCCAGGAGCGGGGTGGATCCGTCCGACTCCACCGACACCCCGGAGGCGGTGAAGGTGACCTCGCCACCCTCGCCGTCGGCTGCCAGCACGGCTGGACGGAAGCGCTCGACATGCAGGTTGCGGGTCAGATCCGACTGTTCCCAGTGCAGCTCAGCTGCGTCCAGCAGACCGATCGGACCGCAGGCCCAGGTCTGTCGCTGCGCCCAGTCGGGTACCAGCACGTCGAGGTCCGCGGGATCGAGCTTGCCGTCGGTGTCGGTGTAGCGCTGCACGAGCCGGATCCGGCCCGACGCGGCCAGCTGCCGGAGCTCCTCGGCGAAGATCACGTCGCGGGCTGCGGGCGCACTGTGCACCAGCACGACGTCCGACCCGGCACCGAGGCTGCGCAGCATGCCCATGACCGGCGTGATGCCGCTGCCCGCGGTGAGGAAGAGCAGACGCTCAGGAGCCGGCGTGGGCAGCACGAAGTCCCCGTCCGCCGGCGCGAGGTGGAGCAGGACGCCGGGGCGGGCTGACCGGACCAGGTAGGTGCTGACCTTTCCGTCCGGGATGGCCTTGACGGTGACGCTGATCAGGCCGTCGCGGCGCGCGGGGTCGGAGGTCAACGAGTAGGCGCGCCACTGGCGCACGCCGTCGACGTCCACACCAAGGCGCAGGTACTGCCCGGGAATGTGGGCACGCCAGCCACGGCTGGGACGCAGCACCAGCGTGACCGAGTCGGGGGTCTCGGGCAGCACCGACACGATGCGGGCCCGAAGCCGGGCGCGAGAGGCGAGCGGGTCGATCAGGTCGGCGTAGTCGTCGGGCAGCAGGGGCGTGGTGAGCATGCGTGCCACCGCGTGCAGACCTCGGCCGAGCGGACGTCCGGCCGCGAGCGCCCGGCCCAGTCGTGGCGCGGGTCGGCCCGCGGTGCGGGCAGCCGCGACGGGTCGGTCCGCGATAGTGGTCATGTATCCATGATCGCTGACGTCAGGGGTCAATCTCTTGTCGCGAACGCGTGGACCTACCGGTGCGTACTGTTCCTCCGGTACAACTGATTGATGACCTCGCACCGGCCGTCAGACGGGGATCACGGGCACGACGCCCCGCAGGTCCAGCTACCGCCCACGGTGGTGAGCGCTCTGGTGAGGGGGCTGGAGGCGGTGTCGCAGGCAGCTGTCGCCGCCATCACCCGCGAGGTGCCGGCCTACTCGGGCGCAGCCAGCGGCCGCATGGGCGCCAACCTGAGCGGCGGGGTCCAGAGCGGGTTGGGTGCCTTTCTGCAGCTGGTCAGCGGTGGCGCCGACGCACGGGCCAAGCTCGGGCAGGCGCGGCAGGGCGCCTTCGATCTCGGCGCCGGGGAGGCCAGGACCGGCCGCAGCCTGGAAGCGCTGCTGGCCGCGTACCGGGTGGGTGCCCGGGTCTCGTGGCGCAGCTGGTCGCAGGTCGCGGTCGACGCGGGCCTGGCGGCCACCGAGATCGCTCAGCTCGCTGAGATGGTCTTCGCGTACATCGACGAGCTCTCCGCCGCCACGGCAGCAGGGCACGCGGCCGAGGTCGGCAGCGTGGAGCGGCTGCGCGAGCGGCGCCTGGAGGACCTGGGCAGGCTGCTGGTCGCCGGCGGCACACCGGAGGACGAGCTGGTCGAGGCCGCCGGCCGGGCCGACTGGACCCCTTCCACCACGTTGACCGCGGTCCTGCTGCCGGCGGCCCACGCCAGCGCCCTGCGGGGGCGCCTCAGCGCGGACACCCTGGTGCTGGGAGCTCCGCTGCCCGGCTTCAGCAGCGACCTCGGGCTGGTGCTGCTGCTGGCCGCGGACGCGCACGCCCGGGGGCGGCCCCGGCTGATGTCAGCGCTGGACGGTCGGCGCGCCATCGTGGGCCCGCCCCGACCGTGGGCGCAGGCCGCAGACTCCTTCCGGCGCGTCTCGAGGCTGCACGCGCTGGTCGCCGCAGGCATGGTCCCGCCCAGTGACCCGACCGACTCCGAGGCGCACCTCGCGGAGCTGGTCGTCACCGCCGACCCGCTGGCTCTGGACGACCTGCGTGCGGCGGTGCTCGCTCCGCTGGAGGCGGTGAGCGCGGCGGCTCGCGAACGCCTCACCGAGACGCTGGCGGCGTGGGTGCTGCACCAGGGCCGGCGAGACACGGTGGCCGAGGCGCTGTTCGTGCACCCGCAGACCGTCCGGTACCGGATGGGGCAGCTGCGCGAGCTGTACGGGGACCTGCTGGACGACCCGGGATACCTGCGCCGGCTCACGATCGCGCTGGGTTGATCACGGCGGTGGTGACTACGGCGGTGGTGACTACGGCGGTGCTGACCACGGCGCGGGGCTGACGGGTCGACCGGCTCAGTAGCGCAGGGTCATCGGTCCGCGGCTCCGCGGCTTCCTGGCACCCGCACGTCCACCCACACCAGACGGTGGTCGGACGAGGGGAAGGGGAACACGCCGGTGAGCCGCGAGGCCGGGTCTGACAGCTCGGGCCAGAAGACGCCTGCCCCCACCGGGCGGAGCTGGCGCGAAGGCAGCACGTAGTCGACCCGCAGGTTGCCGGGGGCGCTGTCGGCGAAGTCAGCGGTGTCGTAGCGGGGGTCGGAACGGTGCGCCAGGTTGGCCCCGCCCTGCAGCGTCGAGGCCTCGACAGCCCCCTGCGACGTGGGCAGCGGGTCGATGATGCGCGGGCTCTGGAGCAGCTGCTGGATCGCGCCCGGGATCGAGTCGCCGTCCAGCGGGTCGCTGTTCAGGTCTCCGGCGATCACGAACGGCGCCCCAGGCTGGAGGCCGCCGTAGCGACCGGAGTCGTCGTAGATGTAGCGGCCGCTGCTCGGGGTCACGTAGTCGGCCCAGAACCGGATCTCGTCGTGGTTGCGGGTGCCGTTGCGGTCCTCCGGTCCGTCGAAGACCGGCGGGGTCGGGTGCGATACCAGGAAGTGCACGGTGCGGGCGCCCACCTGGATCGGCACGTCCCAGTGCGACTTGCTCGACAGCCGCAGCACCTCGAGCTCGTCGGCGGAGTACCAGTCGGCAGGCTCCGGCGTGCTGGGGTCGTCCGGCAGCAACGCACCCGGCATGTCCTGCCACGCGAACTCCTGGAAGGTGCGCACGGCGGCAGCGTCGATCGGGTACCGGGAGAAGACGGCCATCCCGTACTGGCCGGGGTAGAAGCCGAAGCCGAAGGCGTCGCCGGGGCCGCCGACGGCGCCGCTGTTGTCGAGATCCTTGCCGCTGGGGATGCCGGTGTTCGACGGCGCGACGTAGGCGAACGGGTAGTCGATCGGCGCGGCGCCTCGCTGCGACACCTCGAGGTAGTTGTCGCGGAACAGGTCGGCGGCGACACCGTTCTCGACGTAGTCGAACTCGTTCACCAGCAGCACGTCGGGACGGTTCCGCTGGATGATCTCGGCCACCGCCGAGGCCTGCGGGTTCTCCCCCGTGGCCAGGTCCGCGACCAGCTCCCCGGGGCCGGACCGGTTCAGGGAGGCGTTGAACGTCGAGAACCGTACGGGTTGTGGTGCGCCGATGCCGCTACGGTCGGTGGGGGCGGAAGCGGCGGGGCCGGCTGCGGCGACGAGCGTCGCTGCACAGCCGACAGCGATGGCGAGGGCTGCTGAGGTCATCCTGGATCGGGGCATGGCGCCCATACTGCCCCTCGAATGGCCCTCGTGGGGAGAACCGCAGCCGAACAGCAGGGTGGTGACCCTGCGCCCAGGTCAGGTCGCGACGTTGGCAGCGGCTCCGTGGTTGACGGCCTCCAGCAACGCCCCGTTGAACGCGGGCAGGTCATCGGGGTTGCGGCTGGTGATGAGGTTGCCCGAGATGACGACGCGCTCGTCGACCCACTCCCCGCCGGCGTTGCGGATGTCGGTCTGCAGGGAGGGCCAGGAGGTCAGCTGACGGCCCTGCAGCACCCCGGCCTCGACCAGGGTCCACGCCGCGTGGCAGATGGCGGCGACCGGCTTGCCGGACGCCACGAAGTCGCGCACGAAGCCGACAGCGGTCTCGTCCGTGCGCAGCTGGTCGGGGTTCGCCACGCCACCCGGCAGCACCAGGGCGTCATAGTCCTCCACCGAGGCCTCGGACACCACCAGATCGACCGGACGCCGTTCGGCCTTGTCCAGGTGGTCGAAGGTCTGCACGTCGCCAGGCTCCAGGCTCAGCAGCACCGCCTCGTGGCCCTCGGCCTGCACGGCTTCCCACGGCTCCACGAGCTCCACCCGCTCGATGCCCTCGGCGGCGACCAGGAACGCGACTCTCTTCTTCGGATGCATGCTTCCAACGTCGACCACCCGGGCGGGTACGGCAACTGGAACGTTCGCCGGCGTGGTCAGCGCACGGAGCAGCACCGAGGTCAAACGGGCACCGAGGTCAAACAGGCATCAAGGTCAGACTGGCACCGCATCAGGGCCGGCGTTGCGCCGGGCGCAGCGCACCAGCCGCCGGCCGACCAGGACCCCGCCGCGCAGGAACCCGTGCCGCGAGAGCGCCACCAGCGCGTACCGCGAGCAGCTCGGGCTCAGAGGGCAGACCGGTCGACCGCGAGGTACCGAGACGCCCACCTGGTACGAGCGCACCAGGCGCCACGCGAGCCGAGCCGGGGCCGACGCCGGAGCGGTGGTGTGGGGGTCCAGGCTCGAGGATCTGCGGACCCCGGACAGCGCAACCGCGAGCGAGGTCAGGCTCAGGAAGTCACAAGGCAGCGTGCAGCAGTCGCCCACATCGAGGCAGCTACCGTCGTCCTTCTTCTTGCGACCGCGGTTGTGCTCGTGCCGTCGACCCATCCTCGGTACCTCCGCTCCCCCTGGCGGCGCGTCCGCTCAGCAGTCAGATCCTGGCACGGTTCCGCCCCGTGCCGACGCAACGTCATGGTGCGGGCGCACTGCGTCCTGGCACTATCGAGCCGGTGAGCGACGACGGCCCCTACGGCGACCTGCCGCTGACCCGTTCGTTGGCGGTGCCGGCCAGGCTGCTGCGGTGGCGCTTCTCGCGCTCCTCGGGCCCCGGCGGCCAGGGTGTCAACACGGCCGACTCGCGCGTCGAGCTGTCGGTGCACCTGGGGTCGTTGCCCGGTTGGCCGCCGGAGCTGGTCGAGACGGTGCGCGAACGGCTGGCCGAGCGGCTGGTGGACGACACCGTCACCGTGGTCGCCGCTGAGCACCGCCAGCAGCTGCGTAACCGGCAGGCGGCCCGGGCCCGGATGACGGCGGTGCTACGGGAGGCGATGGCGCCCCCCGGCCGACGACGCCGCGCGACCCGGCCCAGCGCCGGTGCCCGCCGGCGACGGCTGGACTCCAAGAAGCGGCGCTCGCAGCTCAAGCAGGGGCGTCGCTCGACGGAGTGAGCTCTGCTGCTGCCTCTGCCGCGGCTGCGCTCGACGCAGTGGGCTCCGACCCGGCTGCTCCGGTGAGGTACTCCCGCACGGCATCGATGGTGTCGGCCCCCGCGGCGTCCTTGTCCTCCCGGTAGCCGATCACGCGCGCGAAGCGCAGTGCCGCCCCGCCGGGATACCTGGTCGAGGCCTGCGCGCCGTCAAAGGCGATCTCGACCACCAGCTCGGGGCGCGCCCAGACCGTCCCGCGGGAGCGGCCCTGCTCGAGCTGTTGCAGTCGCTCGGTCTGCCAGGCGAGCAGCGCGTCCGTCAGCCCCTTGAAGGTCTTGCCCACCATGACGAAACCGCCCGGCTCCCCGAACCGTCCCTGCGGGTCACGGGCGCCCAGGTGCAGGTTGGACAGCCAGCCGGCTCTGCGGCCGTGGCCCCACTCGGCCGCGAGCACCACCAGATCGAGCGTGCGGACGGGCTTGACCTTCTGCCACGCGCTGCCCCGACGACCCGCCTCGTACGGCGCGGTTAGCGACTTCAGCACCACGCCCTCGTGGCCCGCAGCGAGCGCCGCCTCGCTGACCCGCGAGGCGACGTCCGGGTCGTCGGTGATCGTGGAGGCCACCCGCCACGGCCCGGCCACCCGCTCGAGCTCGGCCAGCCGGTGCGACAGGGGCTCGTCGAGCAGGTCCACACCGTCCACGTGCAGCACGTCGAAGAAGTATGGGCGCACGACCTGCTCACGGGGGGCGTCCGCGCTGAACCGGCTCATGGTGTCGGCGAAGGCGCGTGGACGCTCCGCCTCGTCCAGCACCAGCGACTCGCCGTCCAGCACCACGGAGGTGACGGGCAGGCCCAGCGCGACCTGCACCACCTCGGGCAGCCGGTGCGTGACCTCCTTGAGGCTGCGCGTGAAGATGCGGACCTCCTTGCCGTCGCGGTGCACCTGGATCCGCGCGCCGTCGAGCTTGTGGTCGACGGCGACCTGCGGCGAGTTCGCAAAGGCCTTGTCGGCCAGGGCCTGCGGTACCGACCCGGCCGAGGCCGCCAGCATCGGGCGCACCGGGCGCCCGACCTGCATCGTCACCGCCCGCAGGGCCGCGTCACCGCCAGCGCGGGCCAGGGCTGCGGCGTCGGCGAGGGAGCCCGTCAGCATCCAGGCGCGGCGCAGCTCCTGGGCACCTACGCCGCAGGACCGGGCCACGGCGTCGGCCAGCACCGACTCGAGCGCCCCTTGCCGCACCTCGCCCACCAGCACGCCGCCGAGGTACTGGCGCTCGGCTGCGGTGGCCCGGTCGAGCAGTGCCGAGAGGGTGGCGCGTCGCTGCGCCGGGGTGCTGCCGGGCGCAGCGAGTGTCGTGAACGCCGCGTCGACGTCGGACACGGTGGTGCCTGGCTCGTCGGGTGCCGGTCCCAGGGTCGGCTCGATCTGCTGCAGCGCGCTCCAGCCGATCCCGAGCCGGCCCTGGGGCGGTGCGGCGACGAGCAGCCCGATGACCGCGGCGACGTCGCGGTCGTGCACCCGTGCAAACAGCTCGGCGAGGGCGGCGATCTTCTGCGTGCGCGACCTGGTGGCGGCGACCTGCGCGGAGGTGGTGGCGACGTCGGCGAGGAGCACCGCACCAGTGTGCCTGCAAGGGCGAAGGGTTCGGCGTCGCAGCGGCTTCGGAGTCTTCGCTCATGCGGCCTTTCGGCGGGCGCGGGCGCAGACGCGGTGCCATCGTCGGGGCATGGCTTCCATCGGGTACACGTTGATGACCGAGCAGAGCGGCCCGCGCGAGCTGGTGGGCTACGCCGCCGCCGCCGAGAAGATCGGGTTCGACTTCGAGGTCAGCAGCGACCACTACTTCCCGTGGCTGGAGGCGCAGGGGCACGCCTCGTACGCGTGGTCACTGCTCGGCGCGGTCAGCCAGGTGACGGAGCGGGTCGAGCTGATGACGTACGTGACCTGCCCGACGATGCGCTACCACCCTGCCGTGGTGGCGCAGAAAGCCGCGACCATGCAGCTGCTCTCCGGCGGACGGTTCACCCTCGGCCTCGGCTCGGGGGAGAACCTGAACGAGCACGTGGTGGGCGAGGGCTGGCCGTCGATCGCGGCCCGCCAGGACATGCTCGCCGAGGCGGTCTACATCATCCGCGAGCTGCACACCGGCAAGCTGACGACGTTCGACGGGGAGTACTTCCGGGTCGACTCGGCCCGGGTGTGGGACCTCCCCGACGGCGGGGTGCCGATCGCGATGGCAGTGTCCGGCGAGAAGTCGGTGGGCAGGTTCGCCCCGATGGCCGACCACCTGGTGGCCGTCCAGCCCGACGCCGAGGTGGTCGCGTCCTGGCACGACATCCGCGGCGACGCGCCCCGCTCGCGGGTCATCGGCCAGCAGCCGATCTGCTGGGACCCCGACCGGGACACGGCTGTGGCGCGGGCGCACGAGCAGTTCCGCTGGTTCGCCGGTGGGTGGAGCGTGAACGCCGACCTGCCCACCACTGCGGGTTTCGCCGCCGCCTCCCAGTTCGTGCGGCCCGAGGACGTCGCAGAGACCATCCCGTGCGGGCCGGACCTCGATGCCATCGTGGAGGCGCTCGCGCCCTGGTGGGAGGCCGGTTTCACCGACGTCGCCCTCGTGCAGATCGGGGACGAGGGGCAGCAGCGCTTCCTGGACGAGGCGGCCGGGCCGCTGCTGGAACGGCTCCGCGAAGCTGCCCCTTCAGACTGAGCTGCCCCGTCACACTGAGCTGCGCGTTCAGACCGCGCTGCGCCGTCAGACCGAGCTGTGCTGACGCGGTCCAGCAGCCAGGGCGTTCACCGCGGCCGCGAACACCCCGGGCAGGGCGGCGGCAGCGGGGACCAGCGCCCGGCGCAGCAGCGGCGGACGGGTCAGGGTGAGCAGCCCCTGGGTCATCGCCGCGTGCGGGTAGGTGAGGCGGCGCCAGGCCGGTTCGTAGCCGCCGGGGTGGTCCGCGAGCACGGCGTGCACTGCCGCTGCTGCGTGCTGCAGGCCGAGCGCGATGCCCTCGCCGGTCAACGCGTCGACGTACCCGCTCGCGTCCCCGACCAGCAGGACGCGCCCGGACACCCGGCGGCGGGAGCGCTGCCAGAGCGGGCCGGCACCCATCGCGGGCGTCATCTCGGCACTAAGCAAGCGTTCTTGCAGTGCAGGTATCGCGGCCAGGTGCTGCTCGAAGGGGCCACGCAGTCGGGTGAGCACCGCCACGCCCACCAGGTCTGGTGCGACGGGAGTCACGTAGGCCTCGACCCCGTCCCCCCAGTGCACGTCGACGTACTCGCTCCACGGGGCGGTGCGCACGTGCCGACGGAGCCCGAAGCGCGACCTTCCTCGCGGGCGCCGGTCCAGGCCGAGGGACCGTCGCAGCGGGGAGTGCAGTCCGTCGGCCGCCACCAGGTAGCGCGCCCGCACCCCTTCGACCTCGACCCCGTCGGCGTCCTGCTCCAGCGAGGAGACCCGGTGCGGCAGCACCTGAACGCCGGCGTCGCTGACGGCCTGCCGCAGGGCAGCATGCAGGGTGGTGCGTCGTACGCCGAGCCCGGGCCCGGCCGCGAAGTCCGCGGTGACGGACCTGCGCCCGGCCAGGTAGCGGATACCCCGGAACGGGTAGCCGTCGGGAGCGACGCCCAGACCGCGCAAGGCGTTCAGGCCCGCCGGCATCAGCCCCTCGCCGCAGGCCTTGTCGATGGTCCCTGCGCGGGGCTCCAGCACCACCACGTCGAGCCCGGCCTGCGCTGCGTACAGGGCCGTGGCCAGACCTACGGGGCCGCCACCGACCACGGCCAGGTCTCTCACGCGGGCTGTCTCGCGGGACTGCGCTCCAGCTGGTGCAGTGCGGTCTCCTCCACCCGGATCCGGTGCCGCAGCAGCACCAGGTTCGCCAGGGTGAAGACCAGTGCAGTGACCCACGCCGAGTGCACCAGCGGCAGCACCAGCCCCTCCACGACCACGGCCACGTAGTTCGGGTGCGGCAACCAGCGGTAGGGCCCGCCCTCCACCCGGGCCAGGCCGGGGACCACGACGACCCGGGTGTTCCACTGCCGGCCCAAGGTGCTGATGCACCACCACCGCAGCGCCTGCGAGGCGAGCACCAGGGCGAACATCGTCCAGCCCAGGACGGGCAGGAACGGCCGGTCGGCCGCCCACACCTCGACCACGACGCCCACCAGCAGGGCGGTGTGCAGCAGCACCATGAACAGGTAGTGGCGCTGCCCGACCTCGACCCCGCCACGCGCCTTGCTCCAGCGGACGTTGCGGGTGGAGACCACCAGCTCGGCCACGCGCTCCAGGGCGACCAGGCCGATCAGGACCGTGAACGCGACAGCGCTCACGTGCACGGTGCCTGCAGCAGCACCATCTCCAGGCAGAAGCCTGGTCCCATGGCCAGCATCACGCCGTGGCTGCCCGACGCCGGCGGACGGTCCCGCAACGTGTCGGCCAGGACGTGCAGCACCGAGGCCGAGGACAGGTTCCCGATGCGCGCCAACGAGTCCCACGTCATCTGCAAGGCCTCGCGGTCCAGCTCGAGCGCCTCGTGCATCGCCTCCAGGACCTTGGGGCCACCCGGATGGCAGACCCACCAGGCGATGTCGTCCCGGGTCAGGCCCTGCCCCGCCAGGAAGCCGTCGACGTCGGCGCGCACGAACCGGCGCACCAGGTCGGGCACCTCGACGCCGAGCACGATCTTCAGCCCGCTCTGGCCGACGTCCCAGCCCATCGCTCGTTCAGTGTCGGGGTACAGCCGGCTGCGGCTGGCCAGCACCCGCGGCCCAGGCCTGTTCGGCAGCTGCTCGAGGCGGTCGGCGCCGACCAGGACCACCGCGGCTGCGCCGTCGCCGAACAGGCCGCTGGCCACCATGTTCGCCGCTGAGGCGTCCTGGCGCTGCACCGTCAGGGAGCACAGCTCGACCGCCAGCAGCACCGCGACCTCACGCGGGTGCCCGAGCAGGTAGTCGGCCACCCGCGCGATGCCCGCGGCGCCGGCGACACAGCCCAGGCCCACCAGCGGCAGCCGCTTGAGGTCCTCGCGCATCCGCAACCGGGCGCTGATCCGTGCGTCCAGGGACGGGACGGCCAGCCCGGTGATGGTGGTGGACAGCAGCAGGTCCACGTCCGCCAGCTCTAGCCCGGCGGCCTCCAGGGCCTCCTGCACCGCACGGGCGCCGAGCTCGACGGCGCACTCGATGAACGCGTCGTTCGACATCCCGAAGTCGGTGATCTTGACGTAGTGCTCCAGCGGCAGCGCCAGGTGCCGGGTCTGCACGCCGGCGTTGGCGTGCACGCGCGCCAGCAGGGCGGTGGCCCGGGGGGAGGCAACCCCCTCCTCGGACATGACGTCAGCGAAGGCCTGGGTGATCTCCGCCTGGCTGTAGCGGTGCTCAGGCAGGACAGCCGACACCGCGACGATGCCGGGCCCGAGGCCTGGCACCGCGCCCGGCACCGCGCCCGGCTCACGCGATGGAACGGTGCTCGGCATCTGGCGAGCCTACGTTCCCCCTAGTCTCCTGTCGTGCCCACGGTCGCCCGTCACCTCGTACAGGCGTCCCACCCCGGGCCCGGCATCGCCGTCACCTGCTTGGCGATGCTGCTCTCGAGCGCCGACCAGAACCCCGCAGGGCTGACCCTGCTGCTCGGGCTGGCCGTGCTGAGCGGGCAGCTCACCATCGGCTGGACCAACGACCTGCTCGACGCAGCCCGCGACGCCCAGGTGGGTCGCACGGACAAGCCGGTGGCCGCCGGGCTGCTCGCACCGGGGGTGCTGCGGGTCGCCATCGTCGGCGCCCTGGCGCTGTGCGTGCTGGCCTCGCTGCTGTACGGGCTCGTCGCCGGGTTCGCGCACCTCGTGCTCGTGGTGGGGGCGGGTTGGGCGTACAACCTCGGGCTCAAACGGACGTGGTGGTCCTGGGTTCCGTACGCGGTGGCGTTCGGGACCCTGCCGGCAGTGGTCACTCTGGCCGGTGATCCCTCCTTCGTGGCGCCGTTGTGGATGATCGCCGTCGGCGCCCTGCTGGGTGTGGGCGCGCACGTGGTCAACACGCTGCCCGACCTGGCCGACGACGCGGCCACCGGCGTGCGCGGGATGCCGCACCGCCTGGGCGAGCGGGCGGCCCGCCGGCTCGCCGCGGTGGTGCTCGGCGGCGCCTCGCTGATCGCGACGCTCGGACCGCCCGGACATGTCCCGGTCCTGGCCTGGGCCGCGCTCGCGCTCGTGTGCGGGCTGGCCGTGGTCACCGTGCGGGGCAGCGGCAGGCGGCCCTTCCAGGCGGCCGTGGCCATCGCGCTGCTGGACGTCACCGTGCTGGTGCTGCGGTCCTGATGAGGTGCCGCCGTCAGGGCTGCGCGGTTGTCAGGGCTGCAGCGCGCTCGCCACGGCAGCAGTGACGTGCAGGCGGGCGGTGGGCAGCAGCGGTACGGCGCAGTCGTCCGGCGTCAGCAGCAGCTCCAGCTCGGTGCAGCCCAGCACCACGGCCTGGGCGCCTGCGTCGACCAGACGCGCGAGCACCTGACGCAGCGCCGTGCGGGTGTCGTCGGACAGCACGCCCTGGCACAGCTCGTCGAAGACGGCCCGGTCCAGCGTCTCCCGGTCAGCCGCCAGCGGGACGAGCACCTCGAGCCCGTGCCGGGCCAGCCGCTCGGCGTAGAAGGGCTCGGCCATCGTGGCACCGGCACCGGTGAGCCCGATCCGGACCACACCGAGCTCGGTGGCAGCCTGCGCCACCACGTCGCCGATGTGCAGGAACGGCACGCCCAGCCCGGCCTCCAGGGCGGGCGCGACCTTGTGCATGTAGTTCGTGCACAGCACGATCAGCTCCGCACCGGCCGCCTCGAGCGCCTTCGCCTCGCGCAGCAGCAGGTCGGCCGCCTCGTCCCAGCGATCCTCTAGCTGCAGCTGCCGCACCTGAGCGAAGTCGACGCTGCGCACGAGCAGGTCGGCGCTGGCCAGGCCGCCCACCTGCTCGCGCACCAGCTCGTTCGCCGTCCGGTAGTACAGCGCCGTCGACTCCCAGCTCATCCCGCCCAACATCCCGATGGTCCGCATGCGCACACCCTCTCGGTGACGCGGCCGGCGCACAAGGCCGGCCTCTCGACGAGGATGGAAACGCGGCGGCCGGGGGGTGCCCCCTGCCTTGGCGTCAATGGAGTCGTCGGTGGACCGGTACAGCCGAGGCGTTGCCATCTGCCACGCTTCGGGCATGCTCCTGCCCCGTCCAGTGCCCGTCGTCGGTGATAGGACGAGCGCCGCGCAGCGCGCGGCAGCGCCTGCGGCGTGGGCGTTCGAGACGAGCGAGCGATCGGCGTTCTACGAGGTGATCAGCGCCCGCCGCGATGTCCGACGGTTCCGGCCCGACCCCGTCCCGGACGAGGTGCTGCAGCGTGTCCTGGCAGCGGGGCACGCGGCGCCGTCCGTGGGGCACTCCCAACCCTGGCGGTTCCTCGTCGTCGACGATGCGCAGGTGCGGGACCGGGCGGCGGTGATGGCGGACCGCGAGCGCTTGGCTCAGGCCGCCGTGCTAGACCCGGAGTCCGGTCGGCAGCTGTTGGACCTGCAGCTCGAAGGCTTGCGCGAGGCGCCGCTGGGAGTGGTCGTCTGCTGCGACCGGCGCACGCCCGCTGCCGGGGTGCTGGGTCGTTCGACGTTCCCGGACGCCGACCTCTGGTCGTGCGCCTGTGCCATCGAGAACATGTGGCTCGCCGCCCGTGCTGAGGGTCTGGGCCTGGGCTGGGTGACGCTGTTCCAGCCGGCTGAGCTCGAGGCGCTTCTCGGGCTGCCACCGGGCGTGGTGACGTTGGGCTGGTTGTGCCTGGGATGGCCTGACGAGCGTCCGCCGTCACCGGGACTGGAACGAGCTGGCTGGTCCCGTCGTCGCCCCGTCGCGGAGGTGGTGCTGCGTAACCGCTGGCCGGTCGATGCTGAGCCCACCGCTCCGATGTCGCGGCTGTCCGCCCCGGCGCCGGCCGACGTGGTGGCGGCGCGCGACGAGGCCGACGTCTTGTTCTCGGTGCCCGGCTCGCTCGGCGTCCTGGACCGGGCGCTGGATCGGGTGGCAGCGCTCAGGCAGGCGCGCATGAGCGCTGCCACCCTGGTTCTCGTGGTCGGGCGGCACCGAGTCACCGACTTGGGGGTGAGCCCCTACGCCACCGAGGTGGGCGAGCACGTCCTCACCGCCGCACAGGCAGGCGCAGCCCTCGGTGTCGTGGCGGCGGAAGCCGCCGGCATCGCCGTCGAGGTGCACGACGCCGGGACCGCTTCAGGCAACCTGCGGGACTCGGACGCCCTGAGCCGGTCGGAGGTCCGACGGCTCCTCGAGCGCGGTTCCGAGGTCGGGAAACGCTGCGCAGGAAGCGGAGCGCTGGTGCTGGGCGAGATCGGCATCGGCAACACCACGGTCGCAGCGGCGCTGGCCGCCAGCCTGCTGGGGCTGCCCGCCGTCGAGGTGGTGGGGCTCGGCGCCGGCGCCGACGCCGACATGCTCAGCCGCAAGACGGAGGTGGTGAGCGCCGCGCTGCTGCGCTGGGATTCGGCATGCAGGCGCCGTCAGCCACCGGCTCGATGGTTGACCGGCTGGCGGTCCTGGCAGGACCGGAGCTCGCGTTCCTTGCCGGCGTCGTTCTCGGCGGTGCCAGCGCCGGCGCGGTGATCGTGCTCGACGGGCTGGCCACCAGCGTCGCCGCGCTCAGCGTGGTCGAGGACACGCCTGGCGTCGCCGCACACCTGGTGGCCGGTCAGCGCAGCCGGGAGCGCGCGCACACCCTGGTGCTCCAGCGTCTCGGGCTCGAGCCGCTGCTCGACCTCCGGCTTCGCGCCGGCGGGGGCGTCGGAGCGGTGCTCGCCGCTCAGCTGCTCATGACCGGCGTGAGGACCAGGCAGGCGGTGGCACGCACCGCGCAGTACGACCGAGGCTGCGAGGGCGGCAGGACACGGCCGCTGACCGTTCGCACCTGACCCGGTTAGCACCGGCGTAGGGAGGAACCCTTGATGACCCCTGCCTCCATGTCTGACACCCCCCAGCCCTGGGTAACGCTTACGGCACCGCGTCTCGACGACTTCGTGGACTGCCTGCTCCTGCGGACGAGGTGGTCGCGCCCGGAAAGAGGCGTCAGAAATCACGACCGCAGCGGGGGGCCGGAACGAGCAGTCCTCATCGGTGGCCGTCGTCGAAGAAGACGTTGGCCCACCGGCACCCGGTCCAGAGCTCGCGACGGCCTGGTGCGTTCGGCGACGGGTAGACCCCTGGTGGGTCGACGGACAGGTCCGGCGCCGACACGACCCGGCCGTCGGAGGTGAGCGTCCACAGACCTCTCCACTCCCATCCGACCACGTCGGAGTCGCCGCCGCCGTTCCCCCAGAACAGTCCCTGGATGAACGTGGTGGTGACGTAGCCCGCTCGAAGCTCGTCCAGGAAGACCACTCGGAAGCGGATGAGCGCAGCACGCGTCACGAACAACCCGACAGTCAGCACCGCCAGGAAGACCGGCACGCTCGCGTTGCCGAGCCGGTGCTGCAGCGGCGGGAAGAAGGCCCAGGGGACCGACACCGCCACCGAGACGGCCAGCCTCACAGCGACCCGCACGAGCTCCTGGTGGGCCGCCGGCTGGCGAACCGCGGGAGGCTCGGCCGGGCGTGCCGGTGTCAGCCCCGCGGTCACGGCAGCCTCGAACCCGGGCACGTGACGAGGAAGGGGAAGCTCAGTCATGGGAGCCAGGTCTCGGTGGGGCGCGGGAACGTCGTCAGGGTGTTGGTGATGGTGACGGCGACGGTGACTGGGACGCGTAGGCCTTCACGCCGAGCGCCGGCCGCCTCGACGTTGGTCTTGAGGGCTTGCCCGTGGTCAGCCCAGTCAGCCAGCCGCTGGCTCTTCAAGCGTCGGACCCACTGACGCAGGCGCCGCGGCGCACAAGCTCCTCGGCGTGGTCGCGGAACTCCTCGGCAAAGACCTCGTACTGCGCCTCGCGGCCCACTCGTTGATCCACCGATCGAGTGTTTCACCATCTCGAACTACACAGGCGGGCCAACTGACGTCGGATGCAGGAAGATCTGAAGCGACGTACTGGCCACGCCTAGGGACGGTGTGGACCAGGGGCGACCGCGCACCTCGACGAGATGTCGCCAGCCTTGACAGGGTGTGGGCTCACCATGCGGCACCGAGGCCAGCGCCTCGTCGTCCATGAGCTTCAACGAGATGAGCTGCATCGGCTCGCCCTCGACGACTGCGAGAGGCCCTGCTCTGGCAGGGACGCCGCTACGACAGCCTGCTGATGTCGATGCTGTGCACCGCACCCCCGGCCAGGCGCGTGAGCTGACAGTGCCGGTACCGGCGCACAACGCCGCCTTGCGACACGTCCCGTTAGCGGACGGCAGAGCGGGACACCCAGTCCGTGCCGGTAGCCGAAAGTCGATCGGGACGTGGGCCACCAGCTGTTGGTCGCTGGAACCTCCGTCGGAGGCCCCCGCCGCCGCTATCGTTCCCGCATGGTCGATCTTGCGCGCGAAGTCGCTGTTGGACCCGTCATGCTGCGAGACCAGCAGGTCCAAGCTCTGCTCGAGTCGCTGGACGCCGAGCTGGCGACTGGCGAGTACACGGCGGAGCAGACCTTCAGCTACTCCGCAGAGCAGATCGAGCAGAGCGACGTGCACCTGGTCGGCGCCTGAGTCGGCGCCTGAGTCGGTGACCGTCTCGTGGGTATTGCCGGCATCGAGGTGCACGCGAAGGCCTGGCGGAGCTCAAGCGCTTCTTCGTCAGGCCCCAGCAGCGGGGCACCGGCGTCGCCGACGCGCTGATCGCGGCGCTGCTGGCGCATGCAGCGACCTTTCTGAGCACCAGAGGCAAGGCGCTGGCGCCCGTTACGGCAGCCGATGGTGACCTGCGCTTAGCCTGGATCCACCGCTCTACCTGGGCTGAGCGGCGGGTTGTCACGCCGGAATGCCCTTCTGCTGCGGGAGAATCGATCTTGTCGAGGGATCAGTTCGCCGCAACGGAAGGGCACCCGGTAGATGCGATTCTGTCATGAGGCCAAGGCGGTCTTCGATGACCCGAACCTCGTGTCGTGCGCGGGCCTGGCGCCGGTGCTGCAGCTGGCCGGACGGGCCGGTCTGCACGACCTCGTCCAGGACCACGTCCATCTGATCAAGGCCGGTGGTGTCAACGCGCACCTGAAGGTCCCGGCCCTGGTCGCGGGCATGGTCGCGGCGATGGTCGCGGGCGCCGACTCGGTCGATGACATGGCGTTGCTGCGGCATGGGGCAATCGGCAGGTGGTTCACCGGTGCGCGGGCGCCGTCACCAACAGCCCCCAGCCGATGCTGGGCCCGAAGGTGTCGTGGCCGACGGTGCCGCGCTCCTCGGTCCGCGAGGTGTCGCTGCCGGCGCTGTAGTCCACCGTAGTAGCGGTAGATCTCCCGCTCCTCCTGCGGCGAGATGTGGCTGTGCGCGGCGACGTTGGGGGATCATCGGTTCGGTTGCCAGGCGAAGGTCACAGGTCTGGGCGATCGGTTACGCAGGTCGGCCCAGGTCGGCCCAGGTCGGCCCAGGTCGGGACCTTTCTGCGCCCGCAGACAGGGAGCATGGTCGTCCGCTGGCATGGTGGTGTGATGCTTGCCGCCCGACGTGCCTGTCACGACCACCTGTCGGCTTCTCTGGCCGCCCGCAACGACGACGAGCTGGCGGTCCTCCTGCACGCCGCACCGGCGGGCGCTGTGGGCGTGGGCGGCGGCTCCTCGGTGCTTGACGTCGATGGTGTGCCGGTGTTCGCCAAGCGCATCCCGATCACCGATCGGGAGCTGGCCCACCCGCACAGCACAGCGAACCTTTACGCCGTGCCGATCTTCAACCAGTACGGCATCCACCGCCTCGCCGGTCCGGGCTTCGGCGCCTGGCGCGAGCTGGCGGCGAACTTGGTCATCACCCGGGGAGTCCTCGGCGGTGGGGCCGAGTCCTTCCCGCTGCTCTACCACTGGCGGGTGCTGCCTGGCCGACCACCTGTTGCGGACGAGCACCTCGATCTGGAAGGCGTCGTCGCGTACTTCGGCAGCGCCCCGGCGGTGCGCCGCCGCCTTCAGGAACTGGCCGGTGCCACCGCTAGCCTCGTGTTGTTTCACGAGTACGTCCCTCATCCCCTGCTCGACTGGCTGACCGACCCGGTCGGTCAGGCCGAGACGTTCGAGCGGCAGTTGCTCGACATCACGGCGTTCCTGCGCTCCCATGAACTGCTGCACATGGACGGGCACTTCGGCAACATGCGGGCTAGCGGTGACCGGATCTACCTCGTGGATTTCGGGCTGGCTACATCGCCGCGGTTCGACCTGTCGGCCACTGAGCGTGAGTTCGTCGCGCACCACGTCGGCCACGATGCCGACTACGCGATGATGTGGCTGGTGAATTGGCTGGTATCCGCCGTGTGCAGGGTGCCGGCTCCGGCCGGCGGTTCCTATGTCGAGCGCGACAGGTACATCCGCCGCTGCGCGGACGGCGACATTCCGCTGGACGTCCCGGCGCCCGCGGCCGGGATCCTCGCCCGTCACGCCTGTACCGCGGCACGGATGAACGACTTTTGCCTGCGGCTGTACGGCGGCGACATCCACGCGGTGTATTCCGCCGCGTAGCGGAGATCACCGTTGGTGGCGCGGTGCGGAAGTACGTGATCATTGAACTGTCGCAACAGGTCCACAAGTTCGATGTCCGGTTCAGGATCAATCACGCGGCACCGTCGATGGGTATGAGAATGCTCCTGCCGACGGTGCCGCGACTCAGCGATGCTTTGCGGGCATCGTTGACGAGATCGTCACCACGCCCTTGTCCCAGCAACGCCACGCCGACCGAGTCCGTTGGGTACTGGCCCTGGACCGGCGGCGGCGGCATCCGATTCCGTCTCACCACGGTGCACAAGTGGGCCCGCAGGGTCGCCAACGCCGGCGTGGAGGGCTTGCAGGACGCACCGCTCATCAGCTTCGTCTTGCCCGCTCGCTCATCAGCATGGTCGAACGTCGCCGGCCGCCCATGACCGCGCCCGCAGGGCGGCATGAGCGGGTGGAAGTGGGAGGCGGCCTCGTGCGGCCGAGCAGGCCCGTCCGGCGGAGCCGCCCGTTCCTCGTCACCGACTGCGTGCCTATGCCAGCGACTGAACCTGCCTCCGAGCGGAGCATCCTCGGCAAGAACGACGACGGTCGGCGTTTCCCGACATGGAACTCGGGTGAGCTGACTCCTCCAGCGCCGCCCGAGGGGCAGGTCCCATTCTTGGTAACCAAGGAGCACCGCCGCTTCGCCGAGTTCGCCGACACCGTCCGACACCACCGCTACGTCGGTCTGTGCTGGGGGTCGCCAGGGGTCGGCAAGACCCTGTCCGCCCGCCACTACGCCGGCACCGACGACTGGGCTCGCTGGCAGCACAACCTCACAGCGGCACCGTTCTCGGTGCCGTGCCAGACCGCGTCCTGCAGGCGCGGACCGGCTTTTCACACCCACGGTCAACGCGACACCCGCGAGGTCGACCGGGCCCTGCCCCGCGCACGGTCGTTTCCGGTCAAGCCGTCCCTCAGGTGTCGACCTGGGCTTGCTCGAGTGGGTCGTCAGCCTTCGGCGCGGCCTTGCCGCCAGTAGCCCATGAACGCGACCCGTTCGCGCGAGATCCCGTGGTCCCTGACCAGGGTCCGCCGAATGTCGCGGACGACGGCTGCTTCACCGGCGATCCATGCGTAGAACGGTTCTGCAGCTCCCGCGCTGGTGCCGGGCTCATCCTGCGGCGTCTCCCACAAGATCTGGGTATCGATATCGACGGCCGGCACGTCCGGTGCACGGCACGCGGTCGGGGCCAGGCTCGGGACCGCGTTCTCCAGCGCAGCCTGCAACAGCTCACCCCGGGGTCGGTTCCCACGGACCAGGAAGGTCACCGTCATGTCGGGCGGTGCGAGGAGCACTTGGACGTCCGCTGCGGTGGGCACCTCGATGAGGGCGTGACCGATGTGCGGGTCGGGGAGGCTCTCCAGGATGGCCGCGATGGCCGGGGCGGCGGTCTCGTCGCCGGCGATCAGCACTCGCAGTGGTCGTCCGGTGGCCAGGGTGGGAGGTCTCCACTCGATCCCTGTCGCCTTGCCGTGGTGCCGGTTGGGAGCGATGACAGTCAGTCGTTGACCGAGCTGGGCGTTGGCTGCCCAGACGGTGGCGGGGCCGCCGGCTCCGTGCTCGTCCAGGTGCATGACGAGGTCGATGTCGATCTCGGGGACCGCGGCGGACAGCCGGGCGGAGCGGGCGGTGTAGGTGCGCACGTGACCGCGGGTGGAGGGGTCGAGGGCTAACCAGGTGCGGTACCAGTCCGGGTCGGACACGTCGATGTCGTGGTCGGGTCGCCCCTGGGAGGCCGGGATGACGACCTTGATGCGGGTGTCCCGGGTGCCGAGCGAACCTCCGTCGTCCATGTCCCCCAGCTCGACACCGCCGAGCGTGATGCGCACGAAGCTGGGCGACAGCCGGCGTACGGCCAGCACCTGGACCTTGAACGGGAGATAGGACAGAGGCATGAGGTAGCGGGCTCAGCCGCGTGAGCGGTGCAGGAGGTGGAGGAAGTACGGCGCCCCGATGATCGCGACCACGAGGCCGGCCGGGACCTGTGCCGGGGCGAGCACCGAGCGGCCCAGGGTGTCGGCCAGGCCCAGCAGGACGGACCCGAGCAGGACCGCGACGGGTAGGGCGTACAGGTGAGGGCCCGACACCAGGGCGCGGGCGGCATGCGGCGCGACCAGGCCGACGAAGCCGACCACGCCCACGGCCGAGACCGCCGTGGAGGCGAGCAACGCTGCAGCCAGCAGCACCAGCAGGCGAAGCCGCTCGAGCCTGATGCCGACCACCCGGGGGGTGTCGTCGTCGACGGCGAGCAGGTCGAGCTCGCGGTGTGCCACCCAGGCCAGCGGCAGGGCGACCAGGAGCGCGACGAGCACGGGGATCGCCCGTGCCCAGCTGCGGTCGTAGGTCGAGCCCGAGAGCCAGGTGAAGATCCGGGGGGTGTCCCAGGGGTTGGCGCGGACGATGAGAAGGGTGGTGAGGGCGGTGGTAGGGCGAGGGCTGCGCCGGCGAGCAGGGCAGCCGCCACGCGGGGTGCCCGCTCGTCCATCGCGAACTGCACGACAGCGATGGCATCGCCGCGGGCCCAGACCAGCAGGTCGCCGGGAAGCAGCCAGGTGAACCCGGCCATCAGACCCAGGAGCGCCGAAGCGCCCAGCAGGATCAGCAGTACGGCGACCACGGCGAGGCGCCGGGCCCGGGAGTGGCCTCCGCCCGCGGGGCGTGCGACCGGAGGTTGCCGCAGCGGTCCGGCGTCTGGCGCGCGTCGTGAGAGGAGCACCAGGACGACTGCGCCGAGCAGGGTGGTGGCGACACCAGTGGGGACGGCCAGCGCGGCCTCGGGCCCCAGGGTCAGCCGCATCCCGATGTCGGCGAGCAGGACGATCATGGCGCCGGTCAGGGCCGAGAGCGGCACGAGGACGCGGTGCCGGGCCACAGCGGGGAGAACTCGGACCAGCAGCCGGACGCCGGCGGGCGCGCAGAGGCCGACGAATCCGATCGGACCGGTCAGGGTCACCGCGGCGGAGGCGAGGATGACGGCGATGCCGGTGCCGACCACCCGGGTCCGCAGGACGTGCACGCCGAGCACCTGCGCGGTGTCGTCCCCGAGGGTGAGCAGGTCGAGCCGCCGGGCGAGCAGCATGCCGGCCGCCAGCGCCAGCAGGATGACCGGTCCCATGCGGCGTGCGGCGGAGAGGACGATCTCCGTGCGGCTGCCGCTGCCCCAGGCGTACAGGCCCACGGTCTCCTGGTCGAAGAGCAGCAGCAGGGCTGCGGTGGCCGCAGCCAGGGCCAGGGTCAGCGCGCTCCCGGCCAGGATGAGCCGGGTGGTCGACCCGCCGCCCCCGCCGAGCAGGAGGACGACGGCCGCGGCGGCCAGGCCGCCGGCAAAGGCCACCAGCCCTTCACCCAGGACGGGGAGGGTGACACCCAGGGCGGTGACGAGGACGATCACGAAGTAGGCGCCGGCATTGACGGCCAGGGTGTCCGGTGCCGCCAGGTCGTTCCGGGCCAGGGACTGGAACAGGGCACCCGCTGCGCCCAGGGCCGCACCGACGGCGAGGCCCGCGAGCATGCGAGGGAGACGCGAGGCCATGAGGATGTCGAGGACACGCTGGTCAGCGCTACCGGCGGCGAGGTGGGCCAGGTCGCCCGCGTCGACCTCGGACGTGCCCTGGGTCAGGTGCCAGGCCGCGGTCGCGACGAGCAGCACGGCCATGGCCGCCAGCACCGCGGTGGCGCCCAGCGCGCCACGGGCCCCGATCGCTGGCTGCGAGGCGTCGGGGCCCGTGGCGTGACGGGTGTCGTCGAGAAGGGCCACGTCAGGTCAGGGCGTCCACTAACGCGTCGACGACCTGCTAGCTGGAGCGCGGTCCACCGAAGGTCCAGATACCGCTGGGGAAAGGGTGCACCCGGTCGGCCTTGACGAACGGCGCGTTCCGCCAGATGGCGTTGCCCTCCAGTGCCGGCATCCACGGCTCGTAGCCGGCTGCGTCGGTCAAGGCATCGGTGGAGGTGAAGAAGAACTCCGCGTCGCCGATTGCGGTGAGCCCCTCGACGTCGGTGCTGCCGAGGCCGTAGGCCTCGTCGACCTCGCCGTCCCAGACGTTGGTCAGACCGATCGCCTCACCCAGCTCGCCGACCAGCGACCCCTGCCCGAACGGGCGGACGGAGATGTTGGAGCCGTCGAGATAGGCGTCCGCGAACGCGAACTCGGTGGTCTCCGGGTCAGCGGCTGCGATCTCCTGCTCCGCCTCGACCAGGTGCTGGTCGAAGTCCTGCAGGACGCTCTTGGCCTCCTCGTCCTTGCCGAGGGCCTGGGCGATGAGGGTGAAGGTGCCCTTCATGGTGGCGATCGGGTCTTCGGCGTCGGCGCCCGTGGTGACGAGCACGGGCACGTCGTTCTTCTCCAGCTGCTTGATCAGGGGTGAGCCGCGCTCGGCCTCCACGATGACCAGGTCGGGGCTGGTGGAGAAGACCGCGTCCATGTTGGGCTCGCCCCGGGCACCCACGTCGGTGGTGCCGGGGTCCAGCTCCTCGGCGGTGTCCCAGGTGTTGTAGCCCTTCACGTCGGCGACGCCGACGGGCTCGACTCCGAGGATGAGCACGTCCTCGACCTGCTGCCACCCCAGGACGACGATCCGTTCGGCCGGTGCGTCCAGCTCGACGGTCCGTGCCGCCGCGTCGGTCAGCGTGATCGGCCCGCTCGTCGAATCCGTGTCTGTCTCGATCACCGACGGCTGGCTGGTGCCGCACGCACCGAGCACGAGCATGGCGGCGAGGGCGGGCAGGAACTTGGTTCTCATAGATCGGCTTCCTCGTCATGTGTGTGCGGCCGACGCGGCTGCGCCGGCCGTGATGCCTTCCCTGAGGTTCAGTGCGGACGACTCCGGTGTCGGGGTCGACGAACGACTCGATCCTCAGTCCGTAGACCTCGGAGAGCAGGTCCGCGGACATCACGTCTGCGGGAGCTCCCGAGGCCCGGATCCGTCCCCGGTCGAGCAGGACGACGTGGTCGGCCACAGCGGCCGCCTGGTTCAGGTCGTGCAGGACCAGGCCGACCGCGACGTCGTGCTGGAGGGCCAGGTCGCGGGCCAGGTCGAGCATCTCGACCTGGAAGCGCAGGTCGAGGTGTTTGGTCGGCTCGTCGAGGAGGAGCACGTCGGTGCGCTGCGCCAGGCAGGTGGCCAGCCAGACCCGCTGCAGCTCACCGCCTGACAGCTCGTCGACGGGGCGCGTGGACATCTCGCTCGTCCCGGTCACGTCCATCGCCCAGGTCACAGCCTCGCGGTCCGCGTGGTCCAGGGCTCCGAACCGCCGGCGGTGCGGGTGCCGGCCGAACGCGACGACGTCGACCACCGCGAGGCCGTGGGGGTTGGGCCGCGACTGCGACAGCATGGTCACCCGCCGGGCAAAGGCACGGCTGCTCAGCTCGTCCGCAGCGACGCCGTAGTCGAGGGCGACCCGGCCGGAGGTCACCTTGTGCAGCCGGGCAAGGGCCCGCAGCAGCGTCGACTTCCCGCTTCCGTTGGGCCCCACCAACGCCGTCACCAGGCCGACGTGCAGGGACAGGGAGGCGTCGTGGACGACCGTGGTGTCGCGGTAGCCCAACGTCAGGCACTGCCCCGCCAGGGCGGGTGTCCTTGGCTGGACAACTCGATCGGACGCGCTCATAAGGTTAGGCTAACCTAAAAAAGTCCGGTCACCGTCACCTCTTCACCTCGAGGGACCGAGGCTGGATGCCAGCCGCGCCTCCCGCTGGACGCGCCTTCACGTCCGGACGTGCCTACGCTTGAGCGGTGAACCATCTCACTTCCCTCGACGTCGAGAGCGTGGTGCTCCTCGACGAGGCGCACCAGCCGATCGGAACCCTTCCCAAGGCTGACGTGCACGGCCCGGACACCCCGCTGCACCTGGCCTTCTCGGTGTACGTCGTGCATCCCGACGGACGGTTCCTGACCACGCGACGGTCCCTGGAAAAGCGGACCTGGGGCGGGGTGTGGACCAACTCGTGCTGCGGGCACCCCGGGCCCGGCGAGGAGCTGGCCACGGCTGCCCGCCGACGGCTGGAGCAGGAGCTCGGGCTCGTCGCGTCCACGCTGGCGGTGGCGCTTCCGGACTTCCGGTACCGCGCGCTCTCCCCAGAAGGGCTGTGGGAGAACGAGTTCTGCCCGGTCTTCGTGGCCACCGTCGACACCGACCCCGTCCCGGACCCTGCCGAAGTCATGCAGTGGCAGTGGGTCGTCTGGAGCGACTTCAGGGAGTCCGTCGAACGCACGCCGTGGGCGTTCAGCCCGTGGTCCGTGCTCCAGGCGCGAGAGCTGGGCGCCACTCTTCTGGCCCCGATGCAGGGCTCGCAGTAAAGTTGAATCCATGACGACCATGCCGAACAAGCCGGTCCGCATCGGTGTCCAGCTGCACCCCCAGCACGCTGAGTACGCCGACATCCGCAGAGCAGCCGCGCAGGCGGAGGAGCTCGGGGTCGACGTCCTGTTCAACTGGGACCACTTCTACCCGCTCTACGGTGAGCCCGAGGGCAAGCACTTCGAGTGCTGGACGATGCTGGCCGCCTGGGCCGAGGCCACCACGCGGGTGGAGATCGGCGCGCTGGTCACCTGCAACAGCTACCGCAACCCCGAGCTGCTGGCCGACATGGCACGCACGGTCGACCACATCAGCGACGGGCGACTCATCCTCGGCATCGGCTCCGGCTGGTTCGAAAAGGACTACGACGAGTACGGCTACGAGTTCGGGACGGCGGGCGGCCGGCTCGACGTCCTGGCCGAGTCGCTGCCGCGCATCGAGACCCGCCTCGGCGCGCTCAACCCGGCACCCACCCGGAAGATCCCCGTGCTCATCGGCGGCGGCGGGGAGAAGAAGACGCTGAAGCTGGTGGCGAGGCACGCAGACATCTGGCACGGGTTCGGGGACCCGGAGGTGGTCGAGCGCAAGGTCCGCATCCTGGACGAGCACTGCGCGGACCTGGGCCGCGACCCGGCCGAGATCGAGCGCTCCGTCGGGGTGGAGGGCGAGCCCGACGACCTGGGCCCGGCCCTGCTGGCCCACGGCGTCACCCTGTTCACCATCGGCGTGAACGGTCCCGACTACGACTTCGCGCTGCTGGGCCGCTGGCTCCGTTGGCGCGACGCCCAGGCGGGCTGAGCCGTGGGATCACAGGGTGGGTACGTCGCACCCGGCAAGGAGTTCGACCGCGACACCACCTACATCGAGGACCGGATCACGCGCGATGCCCGGGACGGCTGGCCGGTCGAGCCGGGACGGTACCGGCTGGTCGCAGCGCGCGCCTGCCCTTGGGCCAACCGCGCCATCATCGTGCGCCGGCTGCTGGGGCTGGAGGACGTGATCTCGATGGGCCTGACCGGCCCGACGCACGACGAGCGCTCCTGGACCTTCGACCTGGACCCGGGCGAGGTCGACCCCGTGCTCAGCATCGAGCGTCTGCAGCAGGCGTACCTCACGAGGTTCCCCGACTACCCGCGCGGCATCACGGTGCCCGCGATCGTGGACGTGCCGAGCGGTGGGGTGGTCACCAACAACTTCCCCCAGATGACGCTGGACCTGTCGACCCAGTGGACCGAGCACCACCGCGAGGGCGCGCCCGACCTGTACCCCGAGCCCCTGCGGGAGGAGATCGACGCGATCTCGAAGCGGATCTACACCGAGGTCAACAACGGGGTGTACCGCTGCGGGTTCGCCGGCTCGCAGCAGTCCTACGACGCCGCGCACGAACGGTTGTGGACCGCGATGGACTGGCTGGAGCAGCACCTGGCCGACCGGCGCTACCTGGTCGGGGAGTCCATCACCGAGGCGGACGTACGGCTGTTCACCACGCTGGCCAGGTTCGACCCTGTCTACCACGGGCACTTCAAGTGCAACCGGCAGAAGCTGAGCGAGATGCCTGTGCTGTGGGCCTACGCGCGCGACCTGTTCCAGACGCCCGGCTTCGGTGACACGACGGACTTCGTGCAGATCAAGCAGCACTATTACATCGTGCACAGCGACATCAATCCCACCCAGATCGTCCCGAGCGGGCCGGACCTGTCTACGTGGCTGTTCCCGCACGGACGCGAGGAGCTGGGCGGTGGACCGTTCGGCGACGGGACACCGCCCGGGCCGACCCCCGAGGGCGAGCGCGTGCCTGCCGGGCACAATCCGCTGGGCTCGATCTAGCCACACCGAGCCGCCTGGGCACAGCGCGCGGAAGACACAGCCGATCGCTGCACCGTGCACCGGTCGGCCACTGTTCTCCGCGTCGTGTGCCCAGTCCTCTGGAGCGAGCCGCTGGCGGCGCGACGGTGACAGCGTGATGCCGCTCTCGGGCGGTGACCGACACCGCGACACCGTGGTGCTGGTGCTGGTGCTGGTGCTGGTGCTGGTGCTGGTGTGCTGGGCCTGGTCCTAGGCCGGGTCAGCGGATCGCTGCTGGGCGTGCGCATGGTCGACGGGCACATTCCCTTGGGCTCGCTACCGCCAGAGAGCCCCGCCCGGGCACAGCACGCGGAGAACCCAGCTGATCGCTGCGCGTGCACCGGTCAGCCGGCTGTTCTCCGCGCCGTGTGCCCAGCCGTCGAGCGCGGGCGGCTGGCGGCCCGACGGTGACGGCGTGGATGCCACACTCGGGCGGTGACCGACACCGTCGTCCTGGGCCAGGGCAGCGGACCACTGCGGGGCGTGCGCGTGGTCGAGCTGGCCGCAGTCGGGCCGGCGCCACACGCCGCCATGACGCTGGCAGACCTGGGCGCCGACGTGATCCGGGTCGAGCGGCCAGGAGGCACGGCGGCCACCGGGTCGCGCGAGGCCGAGCTGCTCACCCGCGGCCGGCCCAGCGTCGCGTTGGACCTGAAGGACCCGCGCGCGGTGGAGGTCGTGCTCGACCTAGTCGCGACCGCGGACGTCCTGATCGAGGGCATGCGCCCCGGTGTGGCCGAACGGCTCGGTCTGGGCCCCGCGCAGTGCCACGCGCGCAACGCCCGGCTGGTCTACGGCCGCATGACGGGTTGGGGCCAGCAGGGGCCGCTCGCCGCGCGGGCCGGCCACGACATCAACTACCTCGCCGTGTCCGGCACACTGCACGGCCTCGGGCGTGCCGACGGACCGCCGCACTTCCCCCAGAACCTCCTCGGCGACTTCGGGGCCGGCTCCACCTACCTGGTCATCGGGGTGCTCGCCGCCCTGCTCGAGGCGCGCAGCAGCGGTCGCGGCCAGGTGGTCGACGCCGCGATCGTCGACGGGGCCGCCCACCTGGGCACCATGCTCGCGGGGATGATCGCGTCAGGAACGCAGCGCGAGGAACGCGGACGCAACCTGCTCGACTCCGGGGCACCGTTCTACGACGTCTACGAGACCGCGGACGGCCAGCACATGGCGGTCGGGGCCCTGGAGCCGCAGTTCTACGCCGAGCTGCTCGACAGGCTGGGGCTGACCGGTTCGGTACCGGACCGCGCCGACCCTTCCCTGTGGCCGCAGCTGCGCGCCGCCCTGGCCGCACGGTTCCTCCAGCACACCCAGCAGGAGTGGCAGGCCGTGTTCGAGGGGAGCGACGCGTGCGTGTCGCCCGTGCTGCCGCTCACCCGCGCCGCCGAGCACCCGCACCTGGCTGGTCGCGGCACCTACGTGCAGCACGGCGGAGTCCTGCAACCGGCACCGGCCCCACGCTTCTCCCGCACCACAGCCACCCTGACCATGCCCCCCACGGCGGGCGGGCAGCACGGTGCGGCGGCTCTGCGTGCCTGGGGCGTCGGGTCCGGAGACGAAGTGACCTGGGCGAAGGTGCTCGCAGAGCCGCCAGTGCGGGAGTGACGCACGTAGAGCGAAGCCATCACCGCGTGCGCGCGAAGGTGTGTGATCGAGGCCCTCCGCTGCTGGGCCACCGACTCTGCCTCGCGACCCGTGCCGACCGGTCCAGACGGGTCAGCGGGTGCGACGTGCCGCGGCCTGGCGCTTGCTGTCGTCCACGGCCCGCTCGTAGGCGGACACCAGCGCCGCCACCGTGACCGGCTTGAAGCGCTCCACCAGCTCTCGCAGCTTTTCCGGCGGCTCACCCGTGCGCTTGTACGCGGGCCACACCTGCGTCAGGAAGAGCTGGGTGAGCTCTTCTGCGACGGCGCGGCCGTGGGCGGTGAAGATGTCCTGCGCGGCGATGGCCGCAGTGGGTGGCAGCCCCAGCTCGAGCATGGCGACCCCGACGGGGAGGTGGGCGACCGCGACCTCGTACCTGTCCCGCTCCGCTGGCCGGGCGATGCCGAGGGCGGTCAGCGTGCTCAGGTCGTCCTCGTCGAGCTCTCGGCCGGCACGGGTGGCCAGCTCCGCGCGGGTCAACGTCTGCGGCACATCGGCCATCCACGGTGCCAGCAGCGTGCTGTGCAAGGCGATCGTCTCGGGGGTCGCGTCCGCCGGAATCCGGGCCAGGTAGCCCTGGATGGCGGCCAGCGTGAACCCGTGCGCCTGCAGCTCGCGCACCAGCTCGAACCTGGCCACGTGGTCGGCGGTGTAGTAGCCGGACCTGCCGCGCCGGATCGGGGCGGGGATCAGGCCGCGCGCGGTGTAGAAGCGCACGTTGCGCACGGTCAGGCTGACCCGCTCGGTGAACTCCTCCAGCGTGAGATCCGCCGTGTCTTCTTCTTCGGGCTCAGCGTTGGGCGCGGACGCTGACAGAGACATGACCCGATCTTGCCAGGTGTCCGGCTGGCGGCCAGTGCCATTGCCAGCACCGTGACGGATGGCTTTCACCGGTGCTTCGGCACCGGCTGCCGGCTCCACCAGTTGGTCGAGCCGGGCGATCGCCTCGCTGGTGTCGCCGGACCTGAGCAGCTCGAGAACGTTCTCCTCGAAGCGGTCCTGACGGGCGAACAGCTGCGAGCTTCCCTTGTGCTTGTCGAGTCCACCGGTGCGGATGAACTTGACGTAGGAACGTGCATCGAGCTCGTCGTTGGCCTTCACTCCTCGAGTGTCCCTCCACCGGCATGATCTGTTGCCTCAACTGGAACACTGCCGCAGGTGGACGGCGACCACTTCGCCGGCGCGCGACTTGCCGATGGCCTTGCAGAGGGCCGCGCGCAGCGGTAGCCAGTGCGGTCCCTTCCCGGAGGGCATGAGGGTGGCCGCAAAGGGGTGGCCGTCGAGCGTGCCTGCGACCTTGACAGCGCGACGCGTACCGAGCAGCTCGTGGGAGCCGGGGAGCTCGACGTAGGTGGCGAAGGCTCCGTCCTGCTGGATCGGGGAGTCGAACCGGGCGTCCAGCGCCTGGACGCGGATCGTGGATGCAGTCATGGAGGCTCCTGGGTTCAGGTGGTGAGAGGTGTCCCCCTCTTTGACCGTCACGGCAACGGAAACTGATCGGTCCGCGACATCTCCGTCGGCACTTGACAGGCGACTGTGTACGGCAGAACGTATACAAATGACGACGACCACAGCTGCTTCAGAGACCTGGCAGGCGCGGATCGGGCACGAACTCGCGTCCCAGCTGCGCAGCGACGCAGAGCTGCTGGGACTCAACGGCCGCACCGAGATCGTCAAGGCCGCGCTGGAGCTGCTGCACCGTCGCGCTGCGGAGGAGCGCATGGCCCGCAGCGTCGACGACTTCTACGGCAGGGCCCTGCCGCCACTGCCGGTCGGCGTCCAGTCGATGCCTTCCGCCGACCGGCCAGATGTCTCTGCCTGAGGCGTTCCGTGGCGAGGTGTGGGACGTCGACTTCTCCGACTTCGGGATGCATCCCTCGGTCGTGCTGAGCATCAACGCCCTCAACACCAGGCTGGGACATGTGGCCGTCATCCCGGTGACCGGTACCCGTGGCCCGGAGCAGACCCACGTCGCCCTCACCGCAGATGCCGGCCTCACCCGCTACGACGAGTCGTACGCCGACATCACAGCATTGCAACCCGTCGCCAGAAGCCAGCTCCTGCAACGACGGGGACTGCTCACCCGGACGGAGATCGACCGCCTCGGCAGCCAGGTCGCAACCTACCTGGGCCTTTGATGGAGTCGCTTCAGGAGACGATCTACTGGCTCTCGCAGCCCGGTATACGCGACAACATCGTCAGCCGGTGCTCTCCAGGATAAGGCGGGTCGCCTGGTCGGGCTGGTCCCAGTGCGGGAAGTGGCCGCACTTCTCGAACCAGTGCAGCCGTGCGTCCGGGAACCGCTGCGTCGCCACCTGGGCCTGGCTGGCGGTGGTGACCCGGTCCTGGCGCCCCCAGCCGATCACCACCCCGCTGAGCGTGCCGGCCGGCGCACCGGCCTGCGGGGGACCGCTGATGAGGGCGCGCCTGGCCGCGTCCAGCGAGGGTGAGGCCTTGCGGGTGAAGCCGCGCAGCTCGCGCAGCACGAGGTCCTGCGGCAACGACCAGGGCGCCGCCGAGAACTGAGCCAGCAGCGCTGTGCGCCCGGCCGCGCGGGAGGTGAGCGCCGGCAGCAGCGGCTGGGCCCGGCGCACGGCGGCCACCGAGGCCGTGATGCTGGCGCCGAAGACCTTCACCTGGCGCTCGTTCCAGAAGCCGCCCGGGTCCAGCGCCACCACCTTGCCCGGGTGCCCTCTGCGTGCGAGCTCGAGGACCATCCGGGCTCCCATCGAGCTGCCCACGACGTCGACCTCGCCCAACCCCTCGGCGTGCAGCCAGCCCGCCAGGGCGTCGGTGAGGGTGGCGATGGTGACCTCGCCGTCCAGCGCGGGCGAACGGCCGAAACCTGGAAGGTCGACCAGAACGAGCTCTCGCTGCTGAGAGAGTGCGGGCGCCACCAGGTCCCAGGTGCGGTGGCTGGAACCGAGTCCGTGGACGAGGACCAGTGGTCGTCCCGTGCCCTGGCTGAGTGCGTACATCCCCACAGTTTCGCCCGCTCCACCGGAACCCGCGACCCCGACCACTCCCGCGGCCGGAAGGGTACCGTGGGCCGATGTCCGTGGTGGCGCGTCAGACCCGCAGACGCTGGACCGTCGTCGCCGCGGGTGCAGCGCTGCTGCTCGCCGTGCCGACGCTGCTGCCCTACGCAGCCCAGCTGACGGACCGGAAGTTGGCCGATCGGGCCTCCGCCACCTCGCTGCTGGAGCGTGCGCTGGGTACCCCCGTCCCGCACACCGGTCTGGCCGAGACCCGGGGCGCGCTGGGGCTTCCGGACCTGCCACGGCTGGCGGGCGTGGCCGACGTGCTCGGCAGCACCACCCGCACCCGGGTCTGGTGGTCCTCGGCGACGGACTGGCGCGTCGACACGCTCAGCGCCACCGGCGAGCAGGGTGCCTACGTCGACGGGGCCCACGTCGTGGTGTGGGACTACGAGCGGGGCGAGCTGACGCAGGTGGCCCACACCGAGGGGGCCAGGCTGCCCCGGATCGATGACCTGCTGCCGCCCCAGGCCGCCCGGCTGGCGCTGCAGGGGGTGGGCAGCGGCGACGAGACACGGCTGCTGGGCACCCGGCGGGTCGCCGGCCGAAGTGCGTCCGGGTTGAGCGTGGAACCTGGCGATCCGCGCACCACCGTGCGGCGCATCGAGGTCTGGGTCGACGACGCCAGCGGGCTGCCGCTGGAGCTGCGCCTGGACGGCCTCGACGGGTCCGCGGCCCTGATCTCGCGGTTCCTCGACCTCGAGGTAGGAGAGCCTGCGACCACGGTCCTGACCCCTCCCGCCCCGGGTCCGGGGGTGGAGTACGAGAGTGACGGACCCGATCTGGCCAGCCTGGCGGACACCGAGTCGCCGTGGGTGCTGCCCCAGCAGCTGCAGGGGCTGCCGTCCTCGCGGTCAGCGGACGGCGGCGTGGTCGCCTACGGGACGGGGGTCGCCCGCTTCGTCGTCGTGCCGCTGCCGGACCGGCTGGCGCAGCGGGTGCTGAGCGCCGCGCGCACCGCCGGGGCCGTCGAGCTCGACCTCGTCGGTGGCCAGGGTGCGCTGGTCGGCACACCGTTGGTCAACGCCGTCGCCGTCCGCGACTACGACGCGCGCCACGCCTACCTGATCGCAGGTCCGGTGACCCCCGCGCTCCTGACGGAGGCCGCGGACGAGCTGCTGGCAGACGCTCCGCCCGGAAGGCGCAGATGATCCGCACCCACGGCCTGACCAAGCGGTTCGGTGGCGGTGTCCTCGCCGTGGACGGGGTCGACCTCGACGTGCGGGAGGGGGACCGGTACGGCTTCCTGGGGCCGAACGGCTCAGGCAAGACCACCACCGTCCGGATGCTGCTCGGTCTGGTGTTCGCCACCAGCGGGCAGATCGAGCTGCTCGGCCACCCGGTGCCTCGGCAGGTGGCACGTGCGCTGCCGCAGGTGGGCGCGCTGGTCGAGGGCCCCGCCGCGTACCCGCACCTTTCGGCCCGCGCCAACCTCTCGCTGCTCGATGCTGCCGGCCCTGGTGGCTCACGCGGTACCCGGCGCAAGCGCATCGGCGAGGTGCTCGAGGAGGTCGGCCTGGGCGGGGTCGGCCGGCGCCCGGTGCGGACCTACTCGCTGGGGATGAAGCAACGGCTGGGCCTGGCCGGCGCCCTGGTGCGCCAGCCCCGGCTGCTGGTGCTCGACGAGCCGACCAACGGGCTCGACCCGCGCGGCATCCGCGAGATGCGCGAGCTGCTCGTGCGTCTCAACGACCAGGGCACGACGGTCTTCCTCTCCAGCCACCTGCTCAGCGAGATCGACCAGCTCTGCACGCGGGTGGGCGTCCTGGACCGGGGCCGGCTGGTGGCGCAGTGCCCGCTGGACGAGCTGCGGGCACCCACCGGCCGGGCCGTCGTCGTGGTCGGCGACCCTGCGGCGGCCCTCGCCCGGCTCGACGGGCGGGTGGTCCATCAGCAGGGAGACCGACTGGTCGTCGAGGGTCTGCCGGTGCCAGACCTCGTCCGCACCCTGGTGGCGGCGGGGATCGGGGTGAACGAGGCAGGACCGGAGCTGCGCACGCTGGAGGACGCCGTGCTGGACCTGACCCGTCCCGGCTCGGACGAGGTCCCGGCTGCCGAACGGCAGCCCCGGACCGTGCACGACCGGCGAGAGGACCAGCCGTGATCGGGGTGGAGGTCCGCAAGCTCTTCGGCCGGCCCCGGACGTGGGTCACCATCGCGCTGCTGTGCGCGCTGCCGGCGCTGGTGGCGGTCTTCCTGGCGGTGACCGAGGTCGGGCCACGACCGGGCGAGGGGCCGACGTTCCTGGCGGCGGTCCTGGGCAACGGTGCGCTCTACCCGGCGGCGGCGCTCGGCATCGTGCTGCCGGTCTTCCTGCCGGTCGCGGTCGCCGTGGTCGCCGGTGAGGCGGTCGCGGGCGAGGCCAGCGCGGGCACGTTGCGCTACCTGCTGGTGCGCCCGGTCGGACGGACCAGGCTGCTGGTGGCCAAGCTGGTCTCGATCTGCCTGTTCGTGCTGGTCGCCGTCACAGCCGTAGCCGTCAGCGCCTACTTCATCGGGACGGCCCTGCTCGGGACCACCCCGCTCGCCACGACCACCACCATGTCGGGCACCCCGCTGACCCCCGAGGACCTCGCCGTCCGCACGGTGCTGATGGTGCTGTACATCGGGTGGTCGATGCTCGGTGTGGCCTCCCTGTCGCTGTTCTTGTCGACGCTGACCGACTCGGCCCTGGGGGCCGCCATGGGTGGGCTGGCGCTGCTGGTCACCAGCACCGTGCTGGTGACGCTGGACGCCGCTGACGCGGTGCGCGACTACCTGCCGACGCGGTACTGGCTGGCCTGGGTGGACCTCTTCCGCGAGCCCATCCTGTGGCGGGACCTCGAGCGTGGCGTGCTGGTGCAGGGCGTCTACGTCGTGGTGCTGCTGGCGATGGCATGGGCCAGCTTCACCACCAAGGACGTCACGAGCTGAGCCCGGCCCGCAGGCCCGCGCAGTCTGCTGGGCCAGGCGCCTCCAGCAGGGGCGGCACCCCGAGCGCCTGGATCACCAGGGCGACTGCCAGCGGGTCGGTGGGCAGCTGGCCGTGGGTGACCTGGGCGTCGGCGCAGACCATCTGGAGCTCCACGTTGACCGCCCCGGCCAGCTCGGCCGAGTCCGGTGGGGTCACGACCTCGTCCTGCGCTGTCCACAGGCTCGTCCACAACGGCCCGGCGGGGGTCTCGTCCAGGTCCCCCAGCAGCTCGCCGTCGGGCACCAGCTGACGGCAGGCCATCGGGCACGAGCCCGGTGCCAGTGCCGCGGCAGTGCCGGCGAGATCGGTGCCGTGGTGCGGGGACCCCAGGGTGACCACGCGGCGGGCCGACGAGCCCCCACCCAGCTCTGCCACCCAGACCCGGGCGACCACTCCCCCGGCGGAGAAGCCGACCACGTCGACCGAGGGCGCACCGCCCGCGACGGCAGCCTGCGCGGCCACGTCGAGCGCGCGGGCGTGCTCGCGCAGGTCACCGGTGCCGTTCCCGGGCGAGGCGACGACGACAGCCACCCGGCCCTGCGAGCGCAGCGTCGCCGCGAGCGCCTCCAGCGAGGTCGTGTTTCCGCCGTAGCCGGGCACCAGCAGCACCGTGCCGGGCAGGTCCTGGGGCACCGCACTGCCCGCCTGCTCCCCCCGGTTCAGCGCGATGGCCACCACCAGCGCCAGGGCCGCCACGACCGCGACCACACCGACGACGAAGGCCTGGCGGCGCGGGCTGGTGGGGAGCACATGGTGCCCAACGCGCCGGCGGGTGCGGTTGTGCCCTGGTCGGGACCAGTGCCGCGGCGGGCACAGGGCGCGGAGAACTCGGCCACCTGCGAGCCTCCCGCTTCGACGTCGGGCTGTTCTCCGCGCGCTGTGCCCAGCGGCCGTGCGGCAGGATGGCTCGGTGCAGGGATCCCGACGGATGAGGCTGGCTGACGCGGCGTGGCTGGGCATCGACAGGCCCCACAACCGCGCCGTCGTCGTCGCCGTGCTGCGGATGTCGGGCGAGCTGGACCTCGACGCGCTGCGGGCAAGGGTGCAGGAGCGGATGGTCGACCCGTACCCCCGGTTCAGGCACCGGGTGCGCCCTTCGACGTCATCCGCGCGGTCGAGGACGCTGCTGACCGCGCGCTGGCACGACGACCCAGGTTTCGACCTGAGCCAGCACGTGGTCAGCGCGCTGTGCGACCAGCCGTGCGACGACAAGGCCCTGCAGCGCCTGGCCGGCACGCTGCTGGGTCAGCCGCTGGACCCGGAACGACCTCCGTGGCAGATGCACCTGGTGCGCCTGCAAGGCGGTGGCTGCGCCGTGGTGGCGCGATTCCACCACGGCCTCGCCGACGGCATCGCGCTGGCCTCGGTGCTGCTGCGACTGGCGGACGAGGTCACCGACCGGCGTAGCGCAGTCGCCGCCGGCCAGCCTGCTGCGCGACCCGCCTCGGCGCAACGGGGCGGCCAGACCGGCGGGAAGGGTCCGCGCGTGCTGCGCAGCTCCCGGACGGTGGCCTGGGTCGCCATCTCGGTGCTGCCGACCCTGCTGCACCTGGTGCACCTGGTGCTGAGCATGGGCGAGCCGCCGACGTTGCTGCGGGGCCCGCTCGGCACCGTGAAGTCGCTGGCCTGGACCCGGCCGCACGACCTGGAAGAGGTGCGAGCGGTGGCCCGTGCGCACGGCGTCAGCATCAACGACGTGCTGCTGGCGGCGACGGCCGCAGGGCTGCACCGACACCTGATGGAGCGCGATGGCGTGGTGGGCGACCTGCGGGCGGCCGTCCCGGTCGACCTGCGGCGTGGCACACCGGTTGCCGCCGACCTGGGCAACATCTTCGGGGTCGTCTTCGTGCCGCTGCCCGTGGGAGTGGCTGACCCTCGGCGGCGCCTGCAGAAGGTCGCCCGGAGCACCCGGCGACTGAAGGGCTCGACCCAGGCGGGAGCCACCTTCATGCTGCTGCGGATCGTCGGGGCCGTCCCCAGGTTCGTGCGCGAGATCGCGGTCGCACTGCTCGGGGAGAGCGCGAGCGCCGTGGTGACCAACGTCCCGGGCCCGCGCAAGACCCTGTACATCGACGGGCACCGGTTGGACGAGGTGGTGTTCTGGGGCCCGCAGGCCGGGCGGATCGGGCTGGGCATCAGCCTGTTCAGCTACGCCGGGGCCGTGACCGTCGGCGTCGCGGTGGATGCCGGGCTGGGCATCGACCCGGCCGGCCTGGCGCAGCAGATCGAGGACGAGATCGGTGTGCTGCGCGACCTGGCCGGGTCCCCTGCGGCTCAGGCGCGTTGAGCGGGGTCAGCGTCGGCCAGCAGGCTGGCGTTGACACGGCCGGGAAAGCGCACGGAGAACCGGATGCTGCCCAGCCAGGAGCGCAGCTCCTCCGCCCGCTGCAGCACCCGCTCGCGCCGGGCGGAGGGAACCGGGACGAACCAGTGGGTCCTGATCTGCCCGTCCTTGGCCTGCGCCCAGGCGCCCACCACCTGACCGTCCACCCAGATCGTGGGACCGGCGTTCCCGTTGCGGTCGAAGCAGTCCGCCGCCTCGGCCGGCAGGTACCAGTCCCGCTGCTTCCAGCCCATGGTGGTCGGGTCCAGGCCGGGGAGCAGCGCCTCCCACGGTTCCCCCGGGTCGTGCGGCGCTTCTGCGTCGCCGGCTGCCACCCAGCCGACCTGCCCGTCCAGCTCCACCTGCTCTGCGCCGCAGTCGATCAGGGCGGTGCGGGTGAGCCCGACCGTCCACCCGGTCCACCACTGCAGGTCCGCAAGCGTGGCCGGGCCGAAGCGACGCAGCCAGGAGTGGGCCAACCGGTGCGCCGCATCCAGCTCGTCCAGCCCGTCGACGCCCTCGGGCAGCCAGCTGCGCATCGCGGCCCAGGTGTACTGGCCGTTGACCCAGGTGCCGGTCGGCCGGGTACGCACCAGCTCCCCGGCGAAGCCGAGGCCGAGCAGCACCCGCGTGTGCGCCGCCTGGGTCGCGGCGTTGGGCGTCCCGGCGGCGAACCGGAGCGGGTGCGCCAGGGCGGGGAGGAGCTGCCCGAGCCGGCGAGCGGTCATCGGCCCGTGCTGAGCCACGGTCTGCAGGACGTCCCGCCTGGCCTGGGCCAGCCACGCGTCGCCGTCCTCGATCCCGCTCTCCTGCAGGAACTTCACCGTGCGCCGGTGCTCGGCGCCGGCCAGCTTCCGGGTCGCCGCCGCGTGCATCAGCCGTGCCGTCGCGGGTGTGGCCACCCACAGCGTCCTGCGCATCGCGTGGTGACGCACCAGCGTGCGCTCGTCGTAGAGCGCTCTGTCGACGGCCTCCAGCGAGGGAACGGCCATCCGGACCAGGGCGGAGAGGTACACGCTGACCGGGTCGCTGGAGTGCAGCGCCACGAGGTCGTCGGCGATCGCCGCGAGGTCGTCGGTGCGAGCGCCGGGCAGCAGTCTGTGCCGGAGCGCAAGCCTGGTGCGGCGCTCGTCGACGCTGATGCGGCGAATCACCCGGCGAAGTCTGCCAGCGCGGTCGCCTTCAGAAGACCGACCAGCCCGTAGAACGCACCAGTTCCTCCAGCAGCCGCACCCCGGCCACGGAGTTGCCACGTGCGTCCAGGCGCGGGCTCCACACCGCGACCACGCAGTGTCCAGGAACGACGGCCAGCACGCCGCCGCCGACGCCGCTCTTGCCCGGCAGCCCGACGCGGTAGGCGAAGTCCCCGGCCGCGTCGTACAGGCCGCAGGTCAGCATCAACGCGTTGACGCGGCGGGCCTGCGCCACCGGCAGGACCGGCTGCCCGTCCGTACCCTCCCCAGCGCGGGCCAGGAAGAGGGCCCCGCGGGCGAGGTCGACGCAGCTGGCCGAGATGGCACACATGCGCGTGTACTGATCCAGCAGGCCCGGGACGTCGCTTCCTACGGTGCCGCAGCTGGCCATGTAGTGCCCCAGCGCCGCGTTGCGGTGGCTGGTGGCGCGCTCGGAGGCCGCGACCTCGTCGTCGATCCCGATCGCGGGGTTGGCCGCCTCCCTCTGCAGCAGGTCCAGCACGACCTGGGCGGCGTCGCCCCGTGCCGCGCGCAGGTGGTCCGTCACCAGCAGCGCACCAGCGTTGATGAAGGGGTTGCGCGGTCGGCCGGCCTCGTGCTCGAGCAGCATGAGGCTGTCGAAGCGATCACCCGAAGGTTCCTTGTCGATACGGGCCCACAAGGAATCCGGGCCATCGGACAACGCCTCGCAGAGGGCGAACAGCTTGCTGATGGACTGCAGCGAGAAGGGGATCCGGCTGTCGCCGGCAGTTACCAGGCTGCCGTCGACCCCGGCGACCGCGATGCCGAGCCGGTCTGGCGGGACCTGTGCCAGCGCCGGGATGTAGGTGACCTGCCGTCCCGCGGGCGGCGCGGAACGCACTGTCTGCCAGCACTGCTCGACGAGGTGGCGCAGATGCTCCTCAATGTGTGGCTGGTCCGTGCTGGGCGGTGGCTCCATGCTGAGCGTTCTCCACTCGACTGGCTCGGCGCGGGCCCGAGGCTGGGACCGGTCGCCACGGTAGCCAGTGCAGCTCGACCGGCTGAACAGGGGAGCACGCCACACCCTGACGAGACATGGGCGGTAGTCCCGGTAGACGGTCGGCTACTGGGACGCGCTCCGGCTCAGTAGCCGATCCGCTGACGGGACGCTGATGCCTGTCCCGGCACGGTCAGGTCAGGTTGCGGTAGGAGTCAAGGGCGTCGACGACCGCGCTGCTCATGCTGGCGCCGCCGTGGCCGGCGTCCTCCAGGATCATGAGGCGGCTGCCGGGCCAGGCCAGGTGCAGGCCCCAGGCGGTGTCGAGGGGACCGGAGACGTCCCACCGGCCGTGGACCAGGACCCCCGGGATCCCGGCCAGGCGGTACATGCCCGTCAGGATCTCACCGTCGGCCAAGAAGCAGCCGTGGCTCCAGTAATGGGTGACCAGGCGGGCAAAGGTCAGCCGGAATGCCGGGTCCTTGTACCGCAGCGACAGCTCCCACCCTGGGGCCAGGGAGACGTGTACGTCCTCCCACTCGCACCATGCCAGGGCTGCCCGTTCGTGCACCTGCGGATCCGGGTTCGCCAGCAGCCGAGCGTAGGCCGCTGACAGGTCCCCGTGCCGTTCGCCCTCGGGTACCAGGGCGGCGAAGTCCTCCCACTCCTGAGGAAAGACCCGGCCCATGTCCCGGGTGATCCACTCCGTCTCCCGTCGGGTACCGGCGGTGACAGCACCGAGCACCAGCGCGATGACCCGCTCGGGGTGACGCTGGGCGTAGACCAGGCCCAGCGTCACCCCCCACGACAGGCCCAGCACGACCCAGCGCTCGATACCCAGGTGCTCGCGCAGTCGCTCGATATCCGTGACCAGGTGGTCGGTGGTGTTGGTCGACAGGTCTGAGCCCGCACCGCCGGCCAAGGGACGGCTACGGCCGCAACCACGCTGGTCGAACAGCACTGCGCGGTAGACGTTGGGGTCGAACTTGCGCCGCATGCCCGGGGTACTGCCAGATCCGGGGCCACCGTGCAGGTAGACCACCGGGGTTCCGCCGGGCTCGCCTACGGTTTCCCAGTACAGGACGTGACCGTCACCGACCTCCAGCTGGCCGGTCTCGTAAGGCTCTACCTCCGGGAACACCTGCAACATCGTCTCAGCGTCCGCCTAGATTTACCGGTCAGGGACAAACCCGATCGTCGAGGATTGGGTGGCGGACAACCTGCACCCTACTTGAGCACGCCACTGACCAAGCGGTTCCGTTCGCCGGCTCAGGGTTGGTACTTCGGGGGTGGGCGAGGAAGATCGGAACATGGGTGTTCATCGGGTGGTGCCGGACCTTGCCAGTACTTCGCTCGAGGCGGTCACGGCTTTCTACGGTGACGTGCTCGGGCTGCTGCCGGTGATGGACCACGGATGGATCGTCACGCTGGCTGACCCTGACCGCCCGCACGTCCAGGTCAGCTTCTTGACCCACGACGCCACTGCGGTTGTGATCCCCGATGCCTCCTTCCAGGTGGACGACGTAGACGCCTGCCATGCAGCGGCGGTCCGGTCAGGCGCGGAGATCGTCCACCCTTTGACTGACGAGCCATGGGGTGTGCGCCGCTTCTTCGTCCGCGATCCCGATGGTCACGTGATCAATGTGCTGAGCCACCCGCAGCGCCCGCGGCGTGTACCGCTCAGCGTTCCCGTACGGGACGACGACAGCTACGCGCTGCGCCTTGAATGAGCGGGTGGATCTGGAGACGGCTGAGCTCTGCCTGCACCATCGTGGGCGCCTAGCCTTCGCTGCTGCCGCGTCCGCGAGCCTGCCCGGAGAGTTTCGCGCGTTGGAGAGCGCTGCCCTGCTCGCCTTGATCACCACTTCGCCTGCGTTGAGCTTTCTCAACTCGGTGACAGGGGTGGCAGAGGATTCGGTCGAGGCACTCCCAGGCGTTCTCGAGACCTTTGCAGCAGTTGGCGCGCCATCACCGTCCCTCATCACCGGCCACCCAACGGCGATGCTGCAGGACCAGCTCCATCTCATGGGTTACGCGCCCGCGGGACGACGGCCGCTGGCGGCCATCGACCTTCCGATGGCTTCCGGGGCCGACGATGGCGAAGACGGTGGTCTTCAGGCGAGGGAGATCGAGGCCGATGAGCTGCGACTCTTCCTCGATGTCCTCGCGGCTGGTTACGCCTCGCCGAAGGCCGTCAGCGACTTCCTGCTGGCTGAGCACTCCACCGCTCGGGTGCGACGCTTCCTGGCCTGGCGGGGAGACCAAGCGGTAGCCGCGGGTGCGATGTCTCTGCATCACGGTGTCGCGGTGCTCGGTGGGGCGGCAACGGTGCCCGCGGCGCGCGGCCTGGGCGCGCAGACCGCGTTGCTGCAGTTTCGACTCCGGATGGCTGAGGTAGCCGGATGCGTCGCCGCTACAGCGACAGCAGCCCCGGATTCGCCCAGCTCCCGGAACCTGGCTCAAGCCGGCTTCACCGTCTGCCTCCGGCAGGGGTGGCGTCGGGTCCGACAACCGTGAAGGCACCTCGCACAGAGGACTCGACGTGTTCCCGAAGCGGGATCGCGCTCACGAGGCCGCCGCCGTGCTGGTCGCGGTGAGCGCGTACGCCGACACGGCCTGCGTCGGCACGGCCGGCAGGTCGACCTGCAGCCGGGTGCGGCCCTGGCGGGGTTGGGGCAGGCCGGTACCGGCGATCAGGATCGGGAGACGTCCTGCGCATGCCGTGTCGCCGCAGCGCGCAACGCGCCACGGGTCCTTGAGGTCTCGGCTTGACGGCACGCACGGGTGCGCCCCGGTGCACCGTCCTTGACCTGAATGCCGCGGCCGCCCCGGTGTACCTCAGCTGAGCGGGTGCGGCGTCAACGGCGTCAGGCAGAACGGGTGGCCCGCGGAGTCAAGCAGGACTCGCCAGCGTGGGTCAGGCTGATTCGGCAGGGTTGCGCCAAGCGCGACTGCGCGCTCCGCCGCCGAGTCGATGTCGTCAGCGGTGAGATCAAGGCGCACGAGGGACATGCATTTTCGCCTTGTCAGCCGCGGCGAACCACCGTCAGGCTGACGGGATGACCCCAGACGTCCTCGACCGCCCGCTGGTGTTGGTCACGGGGGTGGGCCGCGCATCGGGGATCGGTGCGGCCATCGCCCTGCGTCTGGCGAACGACGGGTGGGACGTCGCGACCACGCATTGGGCGCCGTACGACGAGCGCATGCCGTGGGGTCACCCGGCCGGTGACGTCGAACGACTCGGTACAGCGTTGCGCGCCGCGGGAGCCCGCACAATCGCCGTCGCGGAGGACCTGGCCGACACCGCTGCCCCCGAGCGGCTCTTCACGACGGTCGAGTCGGCGCTCGGGCCGGTGACCGCGCTCGTGCTCAGTCACTGCGAGTCGGTGGACTCTTCCTTGCTCGACACCACGGTCGAGAGCTTCGACCGCCACTACACAGTCAATGTGCGTGCCAGTTGGCTGCTGATGCGGCAGTTCGCGAACCGGTTCCAGGGACCGCCAGACCGAGGCCGAGTTATCGCGCTCACGAGCGACCACACCGTCGGCAACCTGCCGTACGGTGCGACCAAAGGAGCCCTGGACCGGCTCGTGATCGCTGCCGCACGGGAGCTCGCGTCGCTGCGTGTTTGTTGCAACGTCGTGAACCCGGGACCTGTGGACACCGGCTGGATGACCGACGAGCTACGAACCAGCCTGCTTGCCGCGACGCCGCACGGCCGCCTGGGGCAGCCCGGCGACACGGCGGCCCTGGTGTCCTTCTTGTGCTCCGAGGATGGGGGTTGGATCAACGGCCAACTGCTTTGTTCCGACGGGGGACTGCACGCCTGAGCCACCCGTCACGGCAGCGAACTTTCCGGTGTACGACGTCCCGGTTGACGTTCGGCTCCCGGGACAGCCACGTGCCCCGCTGACCAGGCCCTTGCGGACAGTTCTGTGCGGGATGGTGCCGAGCCGGTCGGTGGCTCAGGCGACGCGCAAGCAAGCATCTGTGGCCATGGATTCCAGGTTGAGTGCGTTCAACGCCGAGCAGGCCTATGGAGCCCCGGACGAGCGTTCAGGCCACCTGGTTGCGTGCAAGGCTCGGGACTCTGGTACTGCACCCAGGCCGGCGTCCCGGGTTCAGGCAGTTGGGCTCCGTGCTGGCGCAGCAGAAGCTCCAGCGCCTGTGCCTCGTCGCTGGCCGGTGGCGTCTCGAAACCGCAAACACACACAGCGATTGACCGGCGCAGACCCCAGGGCCTGTAGCCAGCATGCAGATGCGGAACATCTTGCCGACCGGACAAGCGTCACCGTCCTCCACCGAGACGTAACGGCCCAAGAAGCCGTCAGCAAGGCCACGTCGCCCGTCCTACCGGGCTCGGCGATCCACTCTGCCGAGAGTACGCCGCAACGACCGGCCGAGTGCGCGCCATCTCCTGCGCTCAGCGTGAGACCCTGGTGTTCGTGATCGGGCCGTTTTCGGCCTCGGAGATCCCAGAACCCTTGGCGTCGTTATCGCACTCGCCCGCCTCGACGTGGGGAACCTCTACATCGAGACGGCCGGCGAGCTCGGTGTCCCGCAGCTCCACGAGCACCGGCAAGCCATCACGCCGAGACGAGCCGGACATCTCCAATTGGTCGCTTCGGCATCAGCCAGCGTCTGTTGGCCTACCCCGGTCAGTCGGTTGGCGCCGGCGTCATCTCGCGGGCGTGCTCCTGCACCCGGACCGCAGTCGCCATAGCCTGCGGCCATGGTCGATCCCAAGCCGGCGCCGGCGATGTGCCCGGGTGCGCCCCCACCGCCCAGCGGGAGCGAGCTCGTCGACTGGATCACCGGCTCAACCCGGCGGGACCGAACGATCACGTCCGCGATCCCCCCGACCTACGCCCGCTACGTGACCGTCGTCGTTCCCGACGGGGACACCGCGAAGACCATCGCCGACGCTGCGTTGGTCGAGGTCTTGCAGGCGCACACCCCTGCACAGCCGTGGTGGCTCGGCTACCTCGACACCGGGGTCGCCGACCTGGTCGCCGCCGAAGCGCCCAAGGTGGGGGTGTACGTCGGATGGCCTTACGTACTGCTCGAGGGAGGTCCGGAGCAAGCCCTCACCGCACGCCGCAACCGTGACGTCACGCCCTGGCACAGCGCCCTGCCGGAGCTGGTGTTCCCCCGCGACCGCTCATGGCTGGTCTCCACGATGTGGGACGACGACTGGCGCTGCGTCGGCGGACCGGCTGCCCTGGTCGACGATCTGCTCCTGCGTCCAGAGCTTCAGGTCCGCGCCGTCACCCTGGATGAGGACGCCACGCCCCCCGGCCACACAAGCGTGTGAAGTGTCCTAGTGGGCGATGGCGAATTCAGGGACGAGATGTTCGTTTCTAGGGTTCCGGCTCCGCGTCGTCCGCCAACAACTGGGTGATCTCGCGAACCATCACCGGGTGGGTGTCGTAGTTGCTCATGAGCCATCCGAGAGCGTGCGCGGCCGCCTCTCTGTTGTGTTCGTACCCCGGAACCATGGCCTCGAGCGGCAGCCCGCTGGTGCGCTCTGCCCGGCGGGTCGGCTCGAAGGGGTCATGGGAAGGCGCAGTCGCGTCAGTGCGGAGCCGTACCAGCGACAGGATGCGGTCGACGGCGAACACCTGGATGAACCGCATGGCGGTCAGGCGTTCTCCCCGGTGCTCGCGGTGCAGGCCCACGAACAGGTTGGTCAGTGCTTCGTCGACGTGGAACTCGACGGTGTCGATAGCAGGAGCGGGCGGCGGCTTGCGCGGGGCGAAGCAGCTGATGTCGTAGCCGGGTCGCCTCCAGACGACGCGTTCCCCTGTGTAAGACAGACCAGCGAGTTCTGCGAGCGTGAAGATGGCGTACTCCAGGAAGAGGCCGTCTGCGAGGAGCACCTTCCGGCCGTTGGCGTCGTTCACGAAGCTGAAGGCGACCTGACCGCCGAAGCCTTCGATCCACTCGATGCTGTCCAGGTACCGCTGCTTGGCGCGGAGCGTGTCGACCACGATGAAGAAGTCGATGTCAGAGTGCTCGTCGAACCGATGCATCTCCATCCCGGCTGAGCCCAGTCCAAGGAGCGCCACCACGTCCGGGTCATTCGCCAACGTGACACCCAGCCGGTCCAGCCGGCGCAGGGAAGGATGCATGGAGCGGCTGTTCATCACGAGACCGCCCGTACGCCGAAGCCCGCACGGTCGCAGGGGAGCTGGCCACCGGGTGACAGGTGCTGGTCGCCGAGGGGGCCGTGCCCGGCGATCGGACTGGTCACGGGCGCATACCAGTAGGAGCCGTCAGGACGAACTGGCACGCGCCATCTCGGGTCGGGCACACGGGACTCCAGAGGCAGCGACATCACGACGTCCTTCCATCGAAGAAGTCGACGTGTCAGCCCGCACAAGAGCCCTTCTTGCCGAGGTCGCGACCCGGCGATGCTACCGGCAGCGACCCGGCGCGGCCACAGGGTCGGGACCGCTGCCGTGCGACCGCTCATGCGTTGTCGGGCAGTAGACGGTCGTTCGCGTCCATATGAAGTCGCGGCCATCACCGGGCCGTGGGACTGGTGTTGTTGCACCGCCACGCGCATACCGCATGACCATGGGAGCCAGCGACACCTCCGTCGCGCGGGACGACCTTCGTCCGCAGCCAGCGCCACCGGACTCACGACCCTCGCACCACCTCAGTTGTCCCAATCCCTCTCGGCGCGGTCCATCCGGACGCTACCGTCGAACCATGGCAACTGAAGAGCTCGTGCCCGCTCCGCTCGGCTGGTGCTCGCCGTGCCTGGGCGTCGGAGACGTCCAGACCCCAGCCGTCACGCTCTTCGATGGTGGAGCGCTCTGCACGGTGCACAACGCCCAGGTGCACCACAACCTCGCCGCCCTGCGCAAGGCGCGTGACGAGGGCCAGCAGCGCATCGCCGAGGTTGTCGCCGGCGGCCATCTCTGATCGTCGTAGGCGCCCCCGCGTTCCTGTAGTCGCTCAGAGCCCCAGCTGCATCGGTTGCGCCGGGATCCCTTCGTCGAGAAAGTGATCCACCAGCGCAGGCAGGTTCCGTGGCCCGAAGAGCGCGGCCCCCCGGTGGGCGAGGAGCTCTTCCCTTGTCCACCAACGGAGCTCGGAGATGCCCTCAGCCCGTAGCGCGTTCGCGCCCAGCGAGCCGCAGGGTTCGAAATGGGTCGTCCTGAGTAGGTAGCAGTCGCTCACCATCCCGTCGTACCCGGCGGCATGCCCTGGTGACACCACTCGCTGGGTCCAGAGCTGAGGCACCTCATGGTCCAGCCGTATGCCGAGCTCTTCGTACAGCTCCCTGACCAGCGCCACCTGCGCCGACTCACCGGCTTCCACACCGCCGCCTGGTGGAACCCAGACCACGATGCCCTGGTCCTGGAGATCGAAGCGGCAGAGCAGCACCCGGCCCTGCTCGTCCAGAACCAGAGCCCGGACCGAGTGCCGCAGCCGGGGTTCGCTCACCGGCGGCACTCTGGTGCGGCGTGACCCCTGGCTCATCCCACGAAGATGCAGAACGGATGCCCCGCGGGGTCGGCATACACGTACAGCGGCTCCTGCGGGTCGTCGAAGCGGTCGAGCAGCAGTCGGGCGCCCAGGGCCAGCGCGCGAGCGTGCTGAGCCTGCAGGTCGTCTGCGGTCGGCACCGTCAGGTCCAGGTGCAGCATCTGGGGTCGCGAAGGGTCCGGCCAGGTCGGCTCGGGCAGCTCGGCCACCTGCTGGAACGCGAGCTGGGTGCCGCCGGCCGCGGTGCGCAGCACCAACCAGTCCGACCCGAGGGGGTCAGGTGCACCCGAGGCAGGCGGCTCGTCGCCGGGGCGGTAGGTGAAGCCCATCAGCTGCCGGTAGAACTCGGCCAGCAGCCGCGCGTCCGTGCAGTCCAGGACCACCTGCCGCAGCGTGGGGTACTCCTGCTTGTCCACGACACCACCTCCGTCGAGCAGTCTGTCAGGGCGCCAGCACTCGGAGGCTCAGCAGGTGAGCGTGCCGCGGCTGCCAGGCCCTGCCGCGATGTCCGTTCAGTCGTCGTGAGCGCAGATCGTCAGACCCTCGTTAGCAGAGGGTGCTTCAAAGATTGTCTCCAGGTGCGCGATGCCGGCGGGGTCGAGGACGTGGCAGAACGGGCTTCGCCGGGCCTCGGCGCGCGCGATCGCCACAGCGAGGGGCGCCCTGACGTGGTGCAGGACGGGCTGGTAGCCGGCCGCCACTGCCTTGTCCCGCCAGACCCGCCGACGTTGACGACTCCACTGGTTCCAGTCCAGGACCACGTGGTTACCGCCGGCCAGTACCTGCAGGGCCGTGTCCCAGATGAGCTCTTGACAGCCACCGACGAGGCTCGGGTATCGCGGATGATCGTAGCCCAAGCCGTGGAGCCGCAGCATCCACTCGTCGAGGCTGAACCGGACGGCCGGGAGCCAGGCCTGGAGCTGCCGCGCGAGCGTGGTCTTGCCAGCACCGTTCAGACCGGCGAGCAGGTGGACCTGCGGCTGCTCTGACGTCCTCGGCACGCACGGTCCTGCCGCCGTCCTGCTGCCACATCCGGCGCAGGTGCTCATAGGACCTCGGACACGGCGTGGATCAGCAGCCCCACCAGCCCGCCGACGACGGTGCCGTTGATCCGGATGAACTGCAGGTCACGACCCACCAGCAGCTCGACGCGACGAGCGGTCTCCACCCCGTCCCAGCGATCCACCGTGTGGGAGATGACCGCAGCCAGCTCGGAGCCGTGCGTCTGCACCAGGTACGCCACCGCGTCGCCGGCCCGGGCGTCCACCGACGCCTGCAGCTCCTCGTCTCGGACCAGCCGCTCGCCGAGGTCGACCAGGGCCCGCGTCGCGCTGGCGTGCAACGGCCCGTCCACCTCGGCGAGGGAGTCGAGCAGCACCGTCTTGACAGAGCCACCGACCGACACCACGCCGTCGGCCACGCCCGGGTGGGCGAGGATCCGCTCCTTGAACAGCTCGGCGCGGGCGCGGGTGGTCTCGTCGTGCTGCAGGTCCTCGGCCAGCTGGCGCAGCAGCGAGTCCAACGAGGCCCGCGCCGGGTGCATCTCGTCGTCGCGGACGTCGCTCACCCAGGCGAGCAGCTCCCCGTGAACCCGTCCGACCACCCGGTCGTCCAACCACGTCGGCGTCCACCAGGGGGCGCGTGTGCGCAGCGCTCCCGCCACCGAGTGCTGGTGGCTGAGCAACCACCGGTGCCCCTCGGTCAGGGCCAGGTCGACCAGCCCGCGGTGAGTGCCATCGCGCACCACGGCCAGCAGCAGGTGACCGGCCACCGGGCTCAGGGGCTGGCCGGCCAGGCGCGGCAGCAGGACCTGCTCCACGAACGTCCGCAGCTGCTCCTCCTTGACCTGCTCCAACGCACGCCGCAGGGCTGGCGCCACGTCGCGGACCACCCGTTGCGCGTGCTCGGTGTCGCGCAGCCACCGGCCCGCCCGCAGAGCCGGCTGGGCTGCGGCTACCCGCTCGCGGGCCACGTCCGGGGTCAAGAAGTTCTCGGCCACGAACTGCTGCAGGCTGGCGCCCAGGGCCTGCTTGCGCTCGGGGATGAGGGCGGTGTGCGGGATGGGCAGGCCGAGCGGGCGCCGGAACAGCGCCGTGACGGCGAACCAGTCGGCGACCGCGCCGACCATGGAGGCCTCGGCCGCGGCGTTGACGTATCCGAGCACACCGGTCGACCCGTGCGTCAGGGCGTAGACCAGGGCAGCCAGCACCAGCAGGCCGAGAGCCACGGCCTGCATCCGTCGCAGGCCGCGCAACCGGTCGACGTCGGTGACACCGGGCTGCCCGGTCAGGCGCGGTTCCGTGGTCAGGCGCGGTTCCGTGGTCACGCCCGACAGCGTGCCGCACCGTGGCGCCCTCGTGCGCGTCGGGCCGGATCTCGCCGGCGCCAGTTTCCATCCGATCTGAGCGGACGCTGGCAGCTACGGCTCGGGGACCAGCTGCACGTCCTGACCCACGAGATTGGCGCGGAAGCCGTCGTCCTGGACGGTGACCTCCTTCAGCACCAGCCCCGGCGGCAGGGCGTCGAAGCTGTGCTCGATGGTGACCAGGCCACGTGCCACAGCTGCCAGCGCCTCGGAGACCTCGTCCGGGCCACCGATGTCGATCGAGCGTGGCTCAACCACCAGCTTGTCGTTGCGCACCTTCACGGTGCCGGTGGCGACGACCCTGAGCTCGCGCCCCGCGAGCTCGACGGTGCGCTCCACCGTCGCCTGGGAGCTGCTCGCTGCGCTGACCGTGGTCCCCTCACCACCAACCTGCTCGGCGACCACCTCGAAGGGGACGGTGGCGTCCACCGTCAGCGACCCGGCCACCAGGCTGTCGGGACCGGTCCGCACGTCCTGCCCGATGGCTGTCACGTCGTGCAGCAGCGACTCGGTGGTCGCCAGGGTGCCCGCGTCCAGGACCATGTTGCCCAGCCACGTCTCCCCCTCGACCAGGTCGGAGGGCGGCTCGGTGCGCTGCTGACGGTCGGCGTTGGTGGTGCGGGGAGGGTCAGCGGGCGGGCTGTCGTCGACCGGCTCGCTGATCCACCACAGCACCAACCCCCCGGCGAGCAGCAGCCCGAGCACGGCGATGGCGGCTCCGACCAGCCCGTCCTTGATGCGGGAACGCTTCATCGCCACAGTCTCGCTCAGGTTGGCGCGGGCGTGCTGCACCTGGTGCGGCGCACAAGGCCGGTTCAGTTCAGTCGTGGGCCATGTCGACGAACCGGGAGAAGTGTCCTTGGAACGCCACCACGATGTTGGCCGTGGGGCCGTTGCGGTGCTTGGCCACGATGAAGTCGGCCTCACCCGCCCGGGGCGACTCCTTTTCGTAGGCGTCCTCGCGGTGCAGCAGGATGACGATGTCCGCGTCCTGCTCGATGCTGTTGTGGACCGCGATGCCGTTGGCGATGAAGTTGTGCGTTCCTAGAACAGTCGCGTCGAACACCTCTTCGACACCATCGGGCTCGATGCTCACCACCCGGTCCCACAGCAGGTCGTTGACGGCCAGGACCTCCAGGTCGGCGTCGTCGAGCACCTTCGCCACCCTGCTCAGCCTCTGACGAGAGGGTGCCCGCTTCCACATCGCGCTGCCGCCGAACTGCGTCGGCATGGCGTAAGCGAAGGCATGGTGCGTCATCCCCTTCTCGGCCAAGATCTCCCGTACCCGGTCCCAGACCTGGACCGGCACGGTGCCCACGTTGGTGTTGCCCACCGTGGTCCGCACGATGGAGAGCAGCCACTCGGCCTCACCCTCGCGGTCCCCCTGGACGCCGATCTCCTGCAGGAAGCGTTGCTGGTTGTCGACTCCTGATACGTCCAGGGTGTACCCCGCCCGGTAACCCGGCTTCGGCGTCGCCTCCCGCACCCGTGTCGAGATCCCGAAGCGCAGCAGGAGGCAGGACAGATCCTCCACCAGGCGCAAGCTGGTCGAGGCGTAGTAGACCCGCCCGGACCGCCGGTCCTTGCTCACGGCCACGGATCCGTCCGTCGCCCAGATGTGACGCAGGAACATGCCGATCTGGCGCTTGGACAGCTGGTGGACCTCGGGCGGGACGAACTTCTCGTGGCTGCGCAGCCCGAACAGGCTGAGTGCGTCCAGCCAGGCCTCGATCGGGTTCCGGCGTCCGTGCGTCAGGTGGTCAGGCGCCGGCAGGAGCAGCGTCGTGCCTCGTGCTTGCGGGTCGTCGTCACGGACAGCGGTGATGCCCCAGTGCCGAGCTGCTTCGGAGACGACGTACAGATTCGTCTCGTCGATGCTCGCGTACCGGATCGGCTGACGTCTGACGAAGGAGCCATCGCCCAGGAGGTGAGCGAGCATGACCACCTCGGAGTCGTCCCAGCACCGGACCGTCTCGGGCGCCGGGACGTGTCGCGGCACGCCGACGCGTGAACCCACCGAGAGCTCCCCGAGGGGCGTCCAGCCGGCGTAGGTCAGGAAGGGGTGGTTGGCCGTCGCCCTGATCTGCTTGCCCGAGGCGAGCCGCAGCCAGAAGACCTCCTTGGAGCCGGTCGAGAAGACGTGGGTGAGGTGACGTCGGACGTAGCGCAACGAGTCGTCCAGCGCCCACACGGGAACGTCTTTCGTCCCCGACGCGTGAAGCTCGCCCATCGTGGTCTCGGCGCCTGTGTCGGCCCGCAGGATCCTGGTGCCGGCGGTCAGGCAGCCTGATTCACGCAGGTCGCTCATCGCCGGCTTCTTGTCCGTGCGCTGCTCCGCACCACGGTTCAGCTGGGAGACGGCGATGACCGGGACCTCGAGCTCCTTCGCCAGCAGCTTCAGCGCCCGGGAGAACTCCGAGACCTCCTGCTGGCGGCTCTCGACCCGCTTGCCCGAGCTCATGAGCTGCAGGTAGTCGATGATCACCAGCTTCAGGTCGTGGCGCTGCTTGAGCCGGCGGCACTTCGCGCGGATCTCCATCAGCGACATGTTGGGGCTGTCGTCGATGAAGAGCGGTGCCTCGCTGACCCGGCCCATGGTGCGGGCCAGCTTGGTCCAGTCCTCCTCGCGCATCGTGCCCTTGCGCATGTGCTGCAGGTTCACCGACGCCTCGGCCGAGAGCAGGCGCATGGTGATCTCGTTGCGGCTCATCTCCAGCGAGAAGATCACCGCGGTCTTGCCGTGCTTGATGGCGCACGACCGGGCGATATCCAGTGCAGCGGTGGAGTTGTGCGTTGGGATCATCGCCCGCGTTGCCAGGTAGAGGTGATCGGGGTGATCGATCTCCACGCAACGCACGGGAACGCTCTCGACAGGCCGGGCTGCGGTGATGAAGCGGTGCGACACGCGTGGGTGCGGGCCGTTGGACCGCTCCTTGTGAGCCAGCTGCTTACGGGTGAGCCAGAAGACCTCGTCGGCGGTGGTGAAGGTGATCGTGTAGCAGATGGAGGAAGCCGCGGAACGGCCCTTGACGCGTTTCTTCCACAGACCCCACCGGTACCCGAGCGAGGCGAGCAGCTCGCAGAAATCTTCGGCGAGTCGCTGGTGCGTCACCGCGAACTGGACACCACCGGTGCGGTTCACCGTCCCGTCGGTGTCCAGCAGCCCGGCAAGCAGGGCGCGGCGCTGAGGCTCGCTCGCCCGCAAGTAGGACGCGGGAATGTACTTGTTGCCCAGGACCCCCGCCTTGCGTAGCAGGGCAGTCATGCTGCCGTGGTCGGCCCGGCAAGCTCGACAACGGCGCGTCCCCGACGATCGCGCCCCACAGTCTGCGCAGAACGGGGGGACTGACCGCTCCGACACCATCTTCGCGCGGCCCCCGCAGGAACGCCCGCAGCTCTTGACCTGGGAGGTCGCGGGCACGAACCACGTCCCGCACACAACGCAGGAACGGGTTGGCACCGCAGGCTCGGCAGGCAGCTTCATCGTGTAGCTCATCGGTCCCGCAGGCGCGAGCCGCAGGCCGAGCCCCTCGAGCCGCATCACCATCTCGGCGTCCGCGGCGGAGATCCGGGACGCATGCGTCGCCCCGTCTCCCAACCATGCGCCCAGCACGTACGGGTCGACCGGCAGAGCAGCCTGGGGAAGAACCAGTGGCCGGGCGTTGCGCACCGAGTGGTTGGCGCGAGCATCCTGGGTGTCGCACCGCAGGGTGCCCGCGATGTGCTCTGTCGTGCGGATCCGCGAGCGTTCGCGACTGCCACCACGACGCGATGCCCGTGTGTCGGTGAGCCACTCGTGCCAGGCGTCGGCGACGACCGTCGTCCCGTCGTCGAACGAGACCTCGTAGCAGGGGCGCCCCGTCAGGACCGTGGTGGCTCGGACCACTCGAGTCGGGGTCCCGTCCGCTGCGAGGAGCTGGTCTCCGACCTGGACCTGCCCCATGGTGGTCCAGCCGGTCGGGGTAGCCAGAGGGGTGTCCAGTGCCAGCGCCTTTCCCATGGCTGGACGCGCTGCCATCACGACCATCTGGCCGGGGTGCAGCCCGTTCGTCAGCTGGTCGAGGTCGGCGAACCCGGTGGGGACCCCGATCATCTCGTCACCGCGGCCCTCGGAGATCTCGATCTCGTTGATCGTGCCCTCGATGGTCTCCGACAGGGGCACGTAGTCCTCGCTCGTGCGACGCTCGGTGACCTGGTACACCTCGGCCTGGGCCTGGTTGACCAGGTCGTCCACGTCCCCGCCGCCGGAGGCGTAGCCCAGCTGCACGATCTTCGTGCCCGCGTCCACGAGACGGCGCAGCACGGCGCGGTCCCGCACGATCTCCGCGTAGTAGCCGGCGTTCGCGGCGGTGGGCACCGAGGAGATGAGGGTGTGCAGGTAGGCCGCACCGCCGACCCGTCCCAGCTCGCCGCGCCTGGTCAGCTCTGCCGAGACCGTCACCGCGTCGGCCGGCTCTCCACGGCCGTACAGATCGAGGACGGCCTCGAAGACCAGCTCGTGCGCGGGGCGGTAGAAGTCGACGCCGCGCAGCTGCTCGATCACGTCCGCGATGGCGTCCTTGGACAGCATCATCCCGCCGAGCACGGACTGCTCCGCGGCGACATCCTGCGGCGGGGTGCGGCCGAAGTCCTCCGAGGGGCCCGAGGTGTAGGGAGCCGGGTCGTACGGTCCAGCCGCCGTCAACGACACCGGAGAATCCCCTTTCCGTACGGTTCCCTGACCCGTCCCCACGTGCTGGGAGCGGGCGCTGTCCATGTCGAACAGGTGTACGCCCCGGCACCGACAGCGCGGGTCGACGTGCTCCGCGGACCTGGACCCGCGCACGCTAGGCCCGAGGGTGCCCAGGCGGCAAAGAACCCCTGTGCGCAACCTGTGGACGGGCTGTGGGAAACGCCGCAGCGCGCTGCACAGGCGGTGGACAAGTCTGTGGACAGAGATCGCGGGCGAGGGCCGGAGCTGGCCCGGACCCCCTCGTGACCACGTCCGATGCAGTGCACCGCCTGTGGACGCCGAAAAGTTTTCGGAGTGTCCGGCAGGTGAACACCGCGTCTCATCCCCGGCGCCCAGCGCCGAGGCGGCGGTCGCCATGATGGGGTGTGCCGCGCGACCGTCAGCAGGACCGCCAGATCCTCGCGCTGGCCGTGCCTGCGCTGGCGACGCTCGTGGCGGAGCCGTTGTTCCTGCTCGCCGACTCGGCCATCGTCGGGCACCTGGGGGCCCTGCCCCTGGCGGGCCTGGGCATCGCCGCCGCCATCCTGGCCACGGCCGTCGGGCTGTGCGTCTTCCTGGCCTACGGGACCACCGCGGCGGTCGCCCGCAGGCTCGGTGCCGGCGACCTGCGCGACGGCCTCCGGCTCGGCGTGGACGGCATGTGGCTCGCCCTCGGCCTCGGGGCGGCGATGTGGGCAGCCACAGCCCTGGCAGCCCCGGAGCTGGTGCGGGTGCTGGGCGCCTCCGAGGCCGTGGCGCCCTACGCCGTCAGCTACCTGCGCTGGTCGCTGCCCGGTGTGCCGGCCATGCTGGTCGTGCTCGCCGCGACCGGCGTGCTGCGAGGTCTGCAGGACACCCGCACACCGTTGGTGGTGGCGGTGGTAGCGGCGGTCGCGAACGTGGCGCTCAACTGGCTGCTGGTGTACCCGCTGGGGATGGGCATCGCCGGCTCCGGGCTGGGCACCTCGCTGGCGCAGCTCGGAATGGCCTTGGCGCTCGGCTCGGTGGTCGTACGTGCAGCCCGTCTGCACGGGGCACCGCTTCGGCCGGACCGGGCGGGCATCATCACCGCGGCGCGCGACGGCGTGCCCCTGATCGTCCGCTCGTTGGCCATGCGCGCCGTGCTGCTCACGGTCGCAGCGGTGGCGGCCACACTCGGGGACACCCAGCTCGCGGGGCACCAGATCGTCTTCACGCTGTGGATCTTCACCTCCTTCGTGCTGGATGCGCTGGCGATCGCGGGCCAGGCCCTCACCGGACGGTTCCTCGGCGCCGGGGACGTCGCCGGCGCCCGGGCGGCCACCCGTCGGATGGTGCAGTGGGGCATCGGCTTCGGCGCCCTGGTGGGGCTGCTCATGCTGCTGGCCGCCCCCTGGGTCGGTGCCCTGTTCAGCCCGGACGAGGCGGTCCAGCAGGTGATCGCTGCGGCGCTGGTCCCGGCCGCGATCAGCCAGCCGCTGTCCGGGTACGTGTTCGTCCTCGACGGGGTCCTCATCGGTGCGGGTGACGGACGCTACCTGGGGCTGGTCTCAGTGCTGAACCTCGTCACGTTCCTGCCGCTGGCGGGCGCGGTGCTGTGGCTCGGCCCCGAAGGCACCCCCGGCCTGGTGTGGCTGTGGACCGCGTTCGCCTTTGGCTTCATGGGGGCACGGACGCTGACCCTGTGGGCGCGGCAGCGCTCGGACGCGTGGCTGGTGACCGGCTCCACCCGCTGACCCGGCTCTGCCTGCTGGTCCGGCTCTGCCTGCTGGTCCGGCTCTGCCTGCTGATCCGGTTCCACCTGGCTGTGCCGGAACCTCTGCAGCGGGGCACGATGGGCCGCGGAGCCCGACCATCCACCGACCCAGGAGGCACAGTGCGCTACGTCGTCATCGGAGCAGGAGCCGTGGGAGGAACCATCGGCGCCCGGCTGCACCAGGCTGGGCACGAGGTGGTGCTGGTGGCTCGGGGGGAGCACCTGAGCACGATGCAGCGCGACGGCCTGCGCCTGGTCGCTCCTGACACCGACCAGGTGCTCGAGGTTCCGGCCGTCGCCGGCCCCGACGAGGTCGCGCTGCGCAGCGACGACGTGCTGGTGGTGGCCACGAAGTCCCAGCACACCGCCGAGGCGCTGGGACCCTGGGCCTCGAGCGAGGTCACCAGCGGGGAATCGGCCGGACGGCCCGCCGCAGAGGTCCTGCCACTGCTGTGCGCCCAGAACGGGGTGGCCAACGAACCGGCTGCCCTGCGGTGGTTCAGCCGCGTGGTCGGGATGTGCGTCTGGCTGCCTGCGGGCCTGCCGCAGCCCGGCACGGTGGTCGCCCCGTGCGGTCCGCTGACGGGGATGCTGCACCTTGGGCCCTACCCCGCCGCCGACCCCCCGCCCGGGCTCGATGCCACGTTGGCTGCGGTGGCGGCCGACCTGGAGTCGTCGTTCTTCCTGGCTCCGCGCCCCCCGGAGGTGATGGCCTGGAAGCGGGCCAAGCTCATCAGCAACCTGGGCAACGCCTTCGACGCCCTGTTCGAGCCGCAGAGCGGCTGGGTGGAGCTGCTGGAGCGCGCTCAGGAGGAGGCCCGGGCGGTGTTCGCGGCGGCCGGCCGGTCGGTCACCTCCGCCGAGGCGGAGGCGCGGGTGCGAGGTGACCTCATGAAGCCGCAGGAGATTCCCGGGCAAGAGCGCTCCGGCGGGTCCACCTACCAGAGCCTGGCCAGGGGAGCCGACTCGGTCGAGACGGACTACCTCAACGGCGAGATCAGTGCCCAGGGCCGACGCCACGACGTCCGCACGCCGGTCAACACAGCCGTCCAGCACCTCGCCGCCCGTGCCGTCCACGCCCGCGTCCCTGCCCGCAGCCTGCCGCTCGACGCCCTGCACGCTCTGCTCTGACCTGCCGCCGCCTCAAGGCACGCGAGGGGACACGGCGAAGGGCCCGACCCGTGCGGGGTCGGGCCCTTCGTAGGCGTGCTGGCTCAGGCCGAGACGACCTCGAGCGACACTGTGGCGGCAACCTCTGCGTGCAGGCGGACCGACACCTTGTAGCTGCCGAGGCTCTTGATCGGCTGCCCGATCTCGATCTTGCGGCGATCGACCTCGGTCCCGATGGCGTCCTTGACGGCCGAGGCCACGTCGGACGGGGTGACCGAGCCGAACAACCGGCCCGAGGTGCCGGTGTTGACCGACATCCGCACCGTCCTGGCCTCCAGGGTGGCCTTCATCGACTGTGCGGTCTCGACGTCGGCGATCTCGCGGGACTGGCGGGCCTTGCGGATCGAGGCGACCTGCTTCTCGCCGCCCTTGGTCCACGCCGTCGCCAGGCCGCGCGGCATCAGGAAGTTGCGGCCGTAGCCGTCCTTCACCTCGATGATGTCGCCGGGGGCGCCAAGGCCACCGACCTCATGGGTCAGGATGAGCTTCATGGTCTCTCCCCTTCTCAGCCGCGAGCTGAGCTCGAGTAAGGCAGCAGAGCCATCTCGCGGGCGTTCTTGATCGCCTTGGCGAGCTGACGCTGCTGCTGCACCGACACACCGGTCACCCGACGGGCACGTATCTTGCCCCGGTCGGACACGAACTTGCGCAGGAGCGCGGTGTCCTTGTAGTCGATGTAGACGATCTTGGCCGCCTTGAGCGGGTTGGACTTCTTCTTCGGCTTGCGCAGTACCGGCTTAGCCATCGTGGTGCTCCTCCTTAAGGGAGCCCGGGTCCTGCCGGACAGGTCCCGGGATGGGGTTGGAAGAACTAGGTGTGGATCAGAACGGGGGCTCGTCGTTGGACGAGTTTCCGCCGAAGCCCCGGCTGCTGCTGCCGCCGGACGAGCTGCTGGCCCAGGGGTCGTTGGTCTGCTGGGAGCCGCCCGAGCCTTCGCCCGACCAACCCCCCTGCTGACCGCCCTGGTTGCCGCCGCCGCCCTGGTTGCCGCCGCCGCCCTGGTTGCCGCCGCCGAACCCGCCACCGCCACCGCCACTGCGGGAGGCCTTGGTGACCTTCGCTGTGGCGTAGCGCAGGGAGGGGCCGATCTCATCGACGTCGAGCTCGACGACGGTGCGCTTCTCGCCTTCCTTCGTCTCGAAGGAACGCTGCTTCAGCCGGCCGGAGACCACGACCCGAGCACCCCGGGTGAGGGACTCGGCCACGTTCTCGGCAGCCTCGCGCCAGATGGCGCAGCGCAGGAAGAGCGCCTCGCCGTCCTTCCACTCGTTCGTCTGACGATCGAACGTGCGGGGGGTAGAGGCAACGGTGAAGTTGGCCACGGCTGCCCCGGACGGGGTGAAGCGCAGCTCCGGGTCGGCAGTCAGGTTGCCGATGACGGTGATGACGGTATCGCCGGCCATGTCGTCTCCTCGAGCAGTCAGTCGGATTTTGAAGCAGTCAAGCGTCGAGCACTGACAACCGTCAGCGGACCTCGGGCCGGATGACCTTGGTGCGCAGCACCGACTCGTTGAGGTTGAGCTGACGGTCCAGCTCCTTGGCGAGCTCCGGCGTCGCGTTCATGTCGACGACGGCGTAGATGCCCTCGGTCCTCTTGGTGATGTCGTAGGCCAGCCGGCGCTTGCCCCAGATGTCGACCTTGTCGACGGAGCCACCGCCCTTGCGGACCACGTCGAGGAACTTGTCGAGCGACGGAGCGACTGTGCGCTCCTCCAGCTCGGGGTCGAGGATGATCATCATCTCGTAGTGACGCATGCGTGAACCCACCTCCTCTGGACTCAGCG
>JAABUN010001208.1_pt1 | contig 59751 bp, 49 predicted proteins | sample 5559311 | NCBI WGS metagenome assembly JAABUN01 (sample SAMN10711877, study PRJNA513370) | rock metagenome | isolation source: Antarctica rocks | place: Antarctica: Victoria Land, Siegfried Peak sud
TGCGAATCGACATCGCCCGACTCTCGCCCTGCCGATCCGCCTCCTGGTCGATTCTTGCGAGCATGTCGGCAGGAAGCCGCACGGTCACCCGTGGCCCGACAGGAGGTCGGCCTGCAGGATTCGCCATGGGCCAAGTATACGACGCCGTCAATAGCGGCGGCCGAGCAACCGTCGCCCCTGCTCGAGCGTCGGACGGCAGGGACTGCGGAGCGAGCGAGCGCGGCCGCCTCACGGCGTCCAGCAAAGATGCCCTACTTGGGAGCGTGGGGAATGCCTTCCCCGCCGAGAGCACCCCGATCGCCGACCACTGCTTGCCCCCGGGCAGCCCGGGCCTCTGTCCCGCTTGCGACGCCGACGGTGAACCCTTATCCCGCACTACCCTCCCGACATGCAACGGCGAAAGACGATGAGGGGGCTGACGGCGGCTGGTCTCCTTGTCACTGTAGCCATCGGCGGGTGCAGCGGAGATGACGGAGAGTCATCAGAGTCACCGATCGAGAGAGCTTCCACGACTGGGCAGGAGGCAGGCGCGTCAGGTTCGTTCTCGACGCTCACCTACAACGTCGCCGGCCTGCCCCAGGGCATCAACGCCGACCAGTTCCCCGAGCAGCACATCCCGATCATCAGCCCACTGCTCAACGATTACGACGCCGTCGTGGTCCAGGAGGACTTTGCGTACCCCGACCTGCTCCGCGCTGACGTCGATCACGAGTTCCGGACCGAGCCCCACCCTGGGCCCGCCACGCTGAACCCGATCGCTCGCGCCGAAGCCGTCGTAGGCGACGGCTTGAACATCTTTTCCCGCTACCGCTTGGGGGAGCTCGACCGGGTGCCGTGGACCGAGTGCGGCACGGCGTCGGGTGATTGCCTGGCCCTGAAGGGGTTCGCCGCTACCAAGCTCGCCTTGGACGACGGAGCCTCCGTGGACCTGTACACCTTGCACCTCGAAGCGGGCGGCGAGGACACGGCGCTGAGGGGCGGCGACCTCGACCAGCTCGCCGCCTACCTCGAGGACAACACCGAGGGCGCGGTCATCCTGGGCGGCGACTGGAACCTGAACTACGAGGACGAACCCGACGGCGACCAGCTCCGTGGCTTCCTCGAGAAGGCTGGACTGCGAGACGTGTGCGACGTGCTCGACTGCGGAGCCGACGACGACGTCATCGATCGGTTCCTCTTCCGCAGTGGCGCCGATGTCACCCTCACGCCAACCAGGCACCGTTTCGAACGAGATGTTTTCATCAACGAGTCGGGCGGTCCGCTGAGCGACCACGATCCACTCGCCGTGGAGTGGGACTGGTCGACTGACGGCGCGACCTGAGCGATCGGACTGACGAACGCTCTTGGCGGCCGAGCTGGCAGTGGCAGCGGCCGTGGGTCCGGCCGGCCACTGCGTTGAACACCGTCCCGCCAGGGCTCGACCGGGCGCTGCGCCACGCCACCGACCTGTTAGCCGAGCCCGCGGGCCCGCCGGTGCTGGTCCACCGCGATCTGCACGACAAGCAAGCGCTCATCGACGGCGACCGCGCCGGCCTGCTCGACGTCGCAACCCTCGCCGTCGGCGACGCAGCCGTCGACCTCGCCAACCTGCTCGTCCACCTCGGACCTGCGCACCGCCCTCGGGCTCCCGCCCGAACGTGGCCGGGCCGTCGCCGATGCCTTCCTCGACGCCTACCAGCCGACCGCCGAGATCGTCGCCCGCATCCCCGCCTACGCCGCCTCCACTCGAGTCCGCCTCGCCTGCGTCCACGCCTTCCGACCAGCGGAGCAGGCCGGCGCTGCTCGCCTCATCACCCATCCCACCGATCCCACTGGTCGCTAGAGCGTGGTCGGTCACCATGCTCCCTCTCGTAACCGGCTATGGGCACCTGTACGGCGACCTGGTTACCGCTGAGCACGTCAACGATCGTGACATTGACGAGCCCGCCGGTGACGACGGGTGCGGCCGAGGCAGCCTGGGCGGGAACGGCCAACGCTCCTGCGAAGCTCGCCGCTACGATCGCGCGCTTGAAGAAACGGTTCAGAGAGTTACCTCTTGTGTTTGGGGTTTGGGTCGGCTTCGCCCGTTCCACCGTGCGTGTGACGGGGTGTCGTAGTGCGAGGCTCACCTGTAGAAACTCCTTGGGGCGGCCTGCATGACGCAGGTAGACCAGATTTTCTTGGTGGCCGTCGATGGGCAGCCCAAGCAGGCCCCCGTTGGACCACCGGGGCCGGACGGACAACCGGCCCAGCGCGGTGACGACCGTCCCCGATTTGACCGACCACAACGGCCGGGACGACCAGCTCGAGCAGGGCGACAACAGCCACGACGTCTTGGCGTCGGACCTCGAAGGAGGTGCGCGTCCCGGTCCGGTCCGACTCCGACATCGTCACCGCCCGGCAGCGCGGACGTGACCTCGCGGTGCGAGCTGGCTTCCCAGCCTCCGAGGCGACGATGATCACCACCGCTACCTCCGAGATATCCTTCTTCGGGCCATTCGGCGTTCGAGTATACCCGAATGACGAACAAGTCCTCCGCACGGTCCGCACAACTCGAGTCATCGGGCTAGACGGGATCGTCACCCCCTGAGGCGAGCTCGGCGAAAAGATCCTCGAGCAGGTACTGGGTGACAGGCTTGAGGCGGTGCGGCGCATAGAACCGCTCGACCAGGTCGACGGCTTCGTGAGCGTCTCGGAGGCCGAGCTGCTGAGCGAGGAATCGGAGGTCTTCGGCATCGACCTCTTCTCGGGCCGCGAACGCCTTCATTGCGAACAGGTACTCAGCGCTGGCCACTCCGACCGATATGCCCTCGGAGTCGAAGTGACTACCGATCTCGACAGGCGACCGATCCGGAAGCAGCCCTTTCACACCGTCGTTCAACCAATCGGGCGGCAATCCAGCTTCGTCGGCCATGAGGGCTGCCTCGGCGTAGATCTCGGTCTTCGGTTCGAAGACGCCGTCGAGGTCACGGGTGGCTCGCCGGGCGTTGTAGGATCCGGGCCGTGATCCCCCGAGCATGGAGCCGCCGCCCAAGTTCGCCGAGCAAACCTCGGATCCTCTCTGCGTCAAGGAGCGGGCCCTCAGCGCTCACACGGACTCCAGCGCGGCGCCGTCGAGGACGATGCCTCGGACGGCGAGCGGCGACGGGGTGTGTACGAGTGCGTGCGGGTGCAGGCTCGGGCTCGAGCCGACGAACCACAGATGCGGGAGGTCGTGACCGCGTGCCCACGCCGGGACGTCTCGTCCGTCGCGAAGTGCGTCCATCTCGGTGACGCCGGCGAGAAGCGCGTCCCAGCGTCGGTCCCCAGTGGTCGACGGCTGCGCGTAGAACGCGGCGCGGTCGGTGTCGCTGCGGAGGTGCCTCGCGTTAGAGCGGAGCTCCCGCACGATCCGCAGCAGATCCGCAGTGGACCAGCCGTGCCGGAGACCAGCGCGGATGGCCGCCGCCGCGGCGGGAACGGTGACAAGGCGGTTGCGATGGATGGGACTGTCGGAGCCAGCCCGGACGACAGCGTCGAGGCGGGCCAGGGTGGCGTCGTTCGCCCGCTTGGCGCCCCGTTCGTAAGCGGAGACATTGGTCGCCGACGTACCCGCCGCACGGGCCACCTCAGCCAGGCTGAGACCGCTCTCGTGGCGCGCCGAACGCAACTCGTAAGGGGACATCGCCAGGCAAAGATATCACCTATCAAATGGATGTGGACGGTCGGGCCGCCTCGGGCGCGTCGACCCGATCGCGACCAAGCTGATGCGAGCGTCACGGGTGATGACGACGAGCCCGAGCGACCCGACAACAGGCAGCCACGCGTCGTCCTGTGTTCCCCGGGAACCTGCGGCAGGTCCTCGTGACCGGGATGCAGGATGCCCTCGTGCATCTCGGCGAGCGCCTTGGCCAGCTTCAGGTCGGTCTCATCGAGGTAGAACCGGCCCGCCACGGCCGTTCAGCCAGCCAGGGAGCGGAGCTGCTCCTCGTAGGCGACGGCGCTTCGCACTCGATCGGCCGGCAGCTCGTAGCCCTCGGCGATCTCCTCCACGTCCTCGCCGGCGTCGTACAGCTCCCACAGACGCTCGGTGGCCACGTTGTCCACCGTCGGCCGACCGAAACTGACGAGAGGGTCGATCACCACCGGCGACACCGGACCTGCCGGTCGAAGGCGTCGCACGCGTCGCCCTCCCCGGCAACGGTGAACTCCGCCTTCCGGTAGAAGCGGTTCGCTGGCTCGGTGAGGAGCACCTCCTGGCCAGAGCGGATCACGATGGCGATCGGCGACGGGAGCTCGTTGCGCTCCTGCACGTCGAGCACAAGCTCGCGGTCGAGCACATAGGGCTGGGCCGTCGCCAACGGGTACGGCGTCTGGAGGTGCCGGCGCAGCTCATCGATCACGGGACGGAGGCGCTGCAGCGGAACACCCTGGCGGCGGTACTCCCGGAGGTACCCCAACTCAACGAACTCGCCCCACGTGACCACGTCGTCGCCGGTCGTCGCCTCACGGATCACAGGCGGATACTGCACTCCAGCGCGCCGATAGCCATCCAGCCAGGCCCGGGCGCGCTCGGGACGCAGCCCCAGGTGCCGGGCCGCCTCCGCCGTGCCGTACACGGCGCGCTCGAGGATGGATACCGATGCGATGACCGCAACCGGCAAACGTGCAGCTCAGCGGCCAGAAACGAGCTACTCGATGCGGCGGCCGGAGATGGCTCGGGCGATGACCAGCTGCTGGATCTGTTCGGTGCCCTCGAAGATGTCGAAGATCTTGGCGTCGCGATGCATGCGCTCCACGGGGTACTCGCGGGTGTAGCCGTAGCCGCCGAGGATCTGGATGGCCCGCTCGGTGACCCAGACGGCCACGCGACCGGCCTTGAGCTTGCTCTGGCTGCCTTCGGCGTTGACGTACTTGCCGTTGCGCGCCAGCCAGGCGGCGCGGTGGACCAGGAGCCGGGCGGCGTCGATCTCGGTGATCATGTCGGCCAGCATGAAGGCGATGGACTGGTTCATGATGATCGGCTTGCCGAACGCCTGGCGCTCGCCGGCGTAGTCGAGTGCGTACTCGTAGGCGGCGCGGGCCACGCCGATGGCCTGGGCGCCCACCGCCGGGCGGGTGGCCTCGAAGGTGGCCATGGCCGGCTGCTTGCCGCTGGTCTCGGTCCTGGGCTTGGTGAGGGCCTCACGAGCCCTGGCCAGCTTCTCGTCGAGCTTGTCCTTGCCGCCCAGCAGGCAGGCCCCGGGGACCTTGACGTCTTCGAGCACGACCTCACAGGTGTGCGAGGCCCGGATGCCGTGCTTCTTGTACTTCTGTCCCTGCGAGAGCCCGGGGGTGTTGGGCGGGATGATGAAGCTGGCCTGGCCCCGACCCTTGAGATCGGGCTCGACCGCAGCCACCACCACGTGGATGTTGGCGATGCCGCCGTTGGTGATCCAGGCCTTGGTGCCGTTGAGGGTCCACTCGTCTTTGGCCTCGTCGTAGACGGCGCGGGTGCGTAGCGAGCTGACGTCGGAGCCGGCGTCGGGCTCGGAGACGCAGAAGGCACCCAGCAGGACCTCGTCGGCCGTCCCGTAGCACTGCGGCACCCACTCCACGAGCTGCTCGGGCGTGCCGTTGCCGACAATGCCGGCGGCGGCCAGGCCCGAGCCCATGATCGACAGACCGATGCCGGCATCGCCCCAGAACATCTCCTCGATGGCGAGCGGCAGGGTGAGACCGGTGGCGTCGCCCATCATGGCGTTGGCCATGAAGTCGAACCCGTAGAGCCCGATCTTGGCGGCCTCCTCGACGATCGGCCAGGGGAACTCCTCCCGCTCGTCCCACTCCTCGGCGGCCGGGCGGATGACGTCCTTGGCGAAGTCGTGCACCCAGTCCCTGATCTGGACCTGGTCGTCGTTGAGCGCAAGCGAGAACTCTGCCATGGGTCGGTTCCTTCCGTGCCGGTGCCAGCGGGCCGTCCGAAGGGTTCGGGCGGTGCCGGCGCTGGCAGGTTACCAGTGGGTAACAAGCTCCGATGGTACCGGCTGGCCGCGAGGCGGTGCCAGGTCGAACGCCAACTCCTGCGGACTGCCCATCCCTACCGCAGGCCAGCTCCGGACAGGTTCGTCTCGGCTGCTCGGTGCGCCAGCACCGAACACTGCGGCACCCGGCTGGGACTGTCCCTGAGGATGAGTGGGCAGGATCAAGTGAGCGCCGTAGCGAAGGTCCCACCAGTCGAGTTCGCGTGGCGCAACGCCGAGCGACAGCACACCCGCCAGGACGCAAGGACACCGAGGCATGGCACACGACGAAGCATCCGCAGGGCTCCTCAACTTCGTGACCGACACCCACCTCGCCGAACGCGCTCGGCTGGGCGACGCAGTGTCGTTCGATGCGCTCGTCCGGCGCCACGCCGAGGTGGTGGGGAGCTTTGCCACGGTCGTCACCGGTGAGTCCGAACTGGCCGGTCCGGTCACGGCACGGGCCTTCACCGACGTCTTGGACCAGATTGGATCAGGTGGCTACAGCATCGAGGAGCCGTTCCTCCCGGGCTTGTTGCGTTCGACGCGCGAGGTGGCCCGAATCCGGGCTGAATCCGATGCTGTCCGCCCGGGTGCCTTCGCTCCTACGGGCACCGAGGATTCCGGCGCCGGCACCCAGGCTGCGGTGTGGGGTCTCGACGAACCCGCACGCAGTGAGCGCTGGCTCACCGGGGTGCTCGGTCTGGGAGCGCTCGACGTGGCGACGGTGCTCGACCTCTCCGGGCCCGCAGTCGCCTCGCTCGCCCAAGCCTCGGCCGACCAGCTTGGGTCCGAGGTCACGGCGGCGTACGCCTTGCTCGCCTCGATCGAGGCCGACCTGCCGCCGTGGACCGCCGAGGACGCCCGCACGACCTGGCAGACCTGGATAGCCACCGTCCCCGGCGCCCCGGCTCGCGTTCGAGCACCGTTCGCTGCTCGGTTCGAGCCGGTCGCTGCTCGCATCCTGCGGGGTGCGGCTGTGGTGTTGCTGGTGGCCGGCGGCGCGGGGATCGTGTTCGGCAACCCCGGCTCTCCCTCCACCAGGATGCCGAGCGCCGGCGCCGAACAGGCGGCCGGTGGGCCGGGCGGCTCATCGGCCGGCACGGTCGGAGGCGACAGCTCGGGCCCCGCTCCTGGCGGAGACGGCGTGGACGATGTCGTCGGCGCCGTGGCAACGGCGGAACCCATGTCCGCAGGTGTGTCGGAGATGGTGCGCACCGGTACCAGCACCACCGACCGGACCGAGCATGGGTCGGCTCCGGACACCGGTACGAGCTCGGTGCCGCCTTCGACGGCCGACGGCGGGTCGAGCGCACCCTTCGACGGCAGCCCGCCGCCGTGGACTGGATCCGGTCCCCCGACGACGTGGCAACCCGCCGCCACCGGCGATCCGTCCGCCAGCGTGGCGACTACAGGACCCAGCGAAGAAACGGCCGGAGCGCCACATCCCCGCACCGGAGACGGAGCCGGCTCGAGCCCGAGTGGCACACAGGCCGAAGGCACCTTTGGTCGCGAGGCCTCGACCCCAGCCCGGGCACCGGCCCGTTTCTCGGCCCCGGCGCCCGCGGCCCCGCCCGCCACCACGGCTCCGCCAACCACCACGGCTCCGCCAACCACCACGGCTCCTCCCCCCACTGCCGCTCCGACCACCACTGCTCCTCCCACCACTGCCGCCCCCGCCACGACCGCTCCGCCCACCACTGCCGCCCCCGCCACGACCGCTCCGCCCACCACGGCCCCGACCACCACGGCCCCGACCACCACGGCCCCGACCACCACCGCTCCTCCTGTAACCCTTCCTCCGGTACCGGTCACTGCGCCAGCGCTGGAGAGCGTGCCGTCGGAGCCCACCACGCCGGTCGACGTCGTCGCCGACACCGTGACCGGTGTCGTGGACACGGCCACCACCCCGGCGACCGACCTTCTCGGCGGCTGACCGCCACCGGGCCGCCCGATCCGAGGTGGGGTTCGGGAACCAGTTCCTCGGACCGGGAAGCGCCTCCCCGTAGATCGGCGTTGGGGATGGGCCGAACGCGAAGTTCGGGTCAGCGACGGCGGAGGATGGGGCCGTCGGGGGTGTCGACCACGTCGAGGCCCTGGGCCGCCAGCTCGTCACGGATGCGGTCGGCGGTGGCGAAGTCCCGGGTCACTCGGGCCTGATCCCGCTCGGCCAGGAGCAAGACATGGGCTGGGTGGGCCGGTTCGTCGCCCGCACGTTCGGGATCGAGGGCCTCGGCCAGGCCGAAGCCGAGGGCCCGGTCGAAGTCTGCGAGCAGGCTCCAACGGTCGGCCGCGGTGAGCTCGGTCGACTTGGCCACCCGCGACACCACCGCCAGCGCCGCGGGCGAGTCGAGGTCGTCGGCCAATGCCGCCCAGAACCGCTCGCGCCACGGCTCGTTCCGGGCCGGGTCGTCGCCAGAGACGTCACCACCCGTCTCCTCACGAGCCACGACTGCGTGGTGGACCAGCCGGCGCAGAGCCGTACCGGCGGCGATCACGCTGTCGATCGTGAACTCCTGCTGCTGGCGGTAGTGCGCCTGCAGCAGGAAGTACCGGAACGCCAGCGGTTCGATGCCGTGCTCGACGAGCGTGTCCACCACCAACACGTCGCCGGCGCTCTTGGACATCTTGCGGCCCTTGAGGTCGAGGAACTCGGTGTGGACCCAGATCGACACCCAGGGGTGGACGCCCAGGGCACACTCGCTCTGAGCCACCTCGTTGGTGTGGTGGACGCGGATGTGGTCGACGCCGCCAGTGTGGATGTCGAAGTGCCGGCCCAGGTACTTGGTGGCCATGGCCGAGCACTCGATGTGCCAACCGGGGAAACCTCGACCCCACGGTGAGTCCCACTCCTGTAGGCGCGTGCTGTCGGGCGGGCTGAGCTTCCACAGCGCGAAGTCGGCCGGGTGGCGCTTGTCGGAGATGTTCTCGACCCGGCCGGTGGCCTCCATCGCGTCGAGGTCCAGCCCTGCGAAGTCGGCATAGCTGGCGTAGGTGCCCACGTCGAAGTAGACGCCATCGTCGATCACGTAGGTGCGGCCCTGGGCCTCGAGGTCCTGCACCATGGCGATCTGTTCACCGATGTGGTCGCTGGCCGACGGACGCACGTCGGGTTCGAGCATGCCCAGTCGACGACGGTCGTCGGCCCACTGCTCGGTGAACACCCCGGTGACGTCGGCGACGGTCCGGCCCTCGCGGGCGGCCGCCGCCTCCACCTTGTCGTCGCCCTCGTCGGCATCGCTCGTGAGGTGGCCGACGTCGGTGATGTTGGTGACGAAGGTGACGTCGAGGCCGCTGGCCAGGAGCACCCGCCGCAGTAGGTCCGGGGTGAACTGGCTGCGCATGTTGCCGAGCGTCTGTGGCGCGTAGACGGTGGGCCCGCACGTGTAGATGCCGACCCGGCCCGGCTCGATCGGCTCCAAGTCGACGACGGCGCGTCGCCGGGTGTCGTAGAGGCGGATGGCCGGGAAGTCCACCCTCCGATCTTGGCCGATGCCGCACGACCCCACGACCGAAGTGGGTTGGGTTCTGGTCGGCCTGGCAGCCGTTTCCCAACCCGCTTCGCTGGGAGGCTCGTAGTGGGTTGGGTTCTGGTCCTCCTGGCAGCCGATTTCCGACCCGGTTCGGTGGGGGCGGCGCGGGGATCGGGTTCGGGTCACCGGAGGGGTGCCGGTACCGTTGGTCCATGGGTCGACCCCGCGTTCCCGAGAAGCCCTCGCTCGACGGGCTCGAAGCCCGGTGGGGCGAACGCTGGGACGCGGCGGGGACCTACCGGTTCGACCGCACCGCCGAGCGCGCCGACGTCTTCTCCATCGACACCCCGCCGCCGACGGTGTCGGGGTCGCTCCACGTCGGCCACATCTTCAGCTACACCCACACCGACACCATCGCCCGCTACCAGCGCATGCAGGGCAAGGCCGTCTTCTACCCCATGGGCTGGGACGACAACGGCCTGCCTACCGAGCGCAGGGTCGAGAACTTCTACGGCGTGCGCTGCGATCCGACGGCCCCCTTCGTCGATGGCTACGCACCGCCCGAGAAGCCGGCCAGGAAGCGCCAGGACTACGACGCCATCAGCCGCCGCAACTTCGTGGAGCTCTGCGAACGGCTGACCGCCACCGACGAAACCGTGTTCGAGGACGTGTTCCGGCTGGTCGGACTTTCGGTCGACTGGTCGCTGGGGTACACGACCGTCTCCCAGCGCACCCAGCGCACCAGCCAGCGGGCGTTCCTCCGCAACCTGGCCCGGGGCGAGGCCTACTCCTCCGAGGCCCCCAGCCTGTGGGACACCACGTTCCAGACGGCGGTGGCCCAGGCCGAGCTGGAGGACCGTGAACGACCGGCCGCCTACCACGACCTGGCGTTCCACCGTTCCGACGGCCACGGCGACGTGGTCATCGCCACCACCCGGCCCGAGCTGCTGGTGAGCTGCGTGGCCCTGGTGGCCCACCCCGACGACGATCGGTACCAGGCGTTGTTCGGGGCCACCGTGACCACGCCGATCTTCGGTGTGGAGGTCCCGGTGCTGGCCCACAAGCTGGCCGATCCCGACAAGGGCACAGGCGCGGCCATGATCTGCACGTTCGGCGACCTGACCGACGTGATCTGGTGGCGCGAGCTGCACCTCGAGACCCGGGCCGTCGTCGGCAAGGACGGGCGTTTCGCGCGGGACGCACCGGAGTGGCTGCCCAACGACGCGGCGCGCTCGGCGTATGACCAGTTCGCTGGCAAAGCGTCGGGCGGGGCTCAGCAGGTCATGGTGGAACTGCTCACCGACAGCGGCGAGCTGGTCGGCGAGCCGCGCCCGATGAGCCACCCGGTGAAGTTCTACGAGAAGGGCGACAAGCCGCTCGAGATCGTCACCACCCGGCAGTGGTACATCCCCAACGGGGGCCGCTCCGACGACCTCCGCGGTGTGCTGCTGGCGCGGGGTGCCGAACTGGCGTGGCACCCCGACTACATGCGCCATCGCTACGACAACTGGGTCGGCGGTCTCAACGGCGATTGGCTGATCTCCCGCCAACGGTTCTTCGGCGTTCCGATCCCGCTCTGGTACGCCCTCGATGCCGACGGGCAACCGGACCACGATGCCCCGCTCGTCCCGGACGAGGCGGACCTGCCGATCGACCCGCAGTCGCACGTGCCCGCCGGCTACACCCCCGACCAGCGGGACCAGATGGGGGGCTTCACCGGCGATCCCGACGTGATGGACACGTGGGCCACGTCGTCGCTCACCCCGCAGATCGCCTGCGGGTGGGAGGAGGATCCCGACCTGTTCTCCCGCACGTTCCCCATGGACCTGCGCCCCCAGGGCCACGACATCATCCGCACCTGGCTGTTCTCCACCATGGTCCGTAGCCACTACGAGCACGGCACCGTGCCGTGGACCAACGCTGCCCTCTCGGGCTGGATCCTCGACCCTGACCGCAAGAAGATGTCCAAGTCGGTGGGAAACGTGGTGGTTCCCACCGACCCGCTCGAGCAGCACGGCGCCGACGCCGTGCGCTACTGGGCGGCCAGCGGCCGACCAGGCACCGACACCGCCTTCGACGCCGGGCAGATGAAGATCGGGCGTCGCCTGGCCATCAAGGTCCTCAACGCCTCCAAGTTCGCCCTCGGTGCCGGCGATGATCCCGGCGAGGCACCGGTCACCGAGCCGATCGACCTGGCGATGTTGGTCGAGCTGGCGGGCCTGGTCGAGGAAGCCACGCGCGCCTTTGACGGTTTCGACTCCGCCCGAGCCCTGCAACGCAGCGAGGACTTCTTCTGGCGGTTCTGCGACGACTACCTGGAACTGGTGAAGGGCCGGGCCTACCGCGACGAGGATCCGTCGTCGCTCTCGGCGCGGGTTGCCCTGCGCGTCGCGCTCTCCACTCTCCTGCGGCTGTTCGCCCCCTTGCTCCCCTACGTCACCGAGGAGGTGTGGTCGTGGTGTCAGACCGACGACGGGCCGCTGTTGGGGTTCGACGCCGAGTCGGTCCACCGGGCCCCGTGGCCCACCCCAGGTGAACTGCTCGATGTCGTGGGCGATGCACGGACACCCGCCGACGCGCCCTCCCCATTGCTGGTGGCAGGTGAGGTCCTCGGCCGGATCCGCAAGGCCAAGTCCGATGCCAAGGTGTCCATGCGGGCCCCGGTGACCAGGGTCGCCGTCATCGACACCGCCGACCGGATCGCCGCCCTGGAACTGGCGAGGGGTGAGGTTGGCGACGCCGGCACGGTGGCCGACCTGACCACGGCGACCGGCGACGAGTTCTCGGTCCAGGTCGTCCTGGCCGAGGTCGCTGTCGGTCCGACCGGGTGACGGCCGGCGACACCGGTCCCCTCCGGACCGGATGGCTCGCCGTCCCCCACCGCTCGCGGCTGCCGCCGGACGACCCACGACGGGACGAGATCCTGGCCCGTCATGACCGGGCGGTGGCTTCACACCTGTCGATCTACGTGGACCCCGCCAGCGGGTACACGGTCCTCACTGCCGCCTACCTCGCGGAGCAGGGCTCGTGCTGCGCCAACGCCTGCCGCCACTGCCCCTGGGAGGGAGCCGAAGACCAGTCGACCGAACCTGCCGGGCCGGGCTGATTTTCTCCGGCCGGTCCGCCGATCAGTTCAGCGCGTTCACCGCGGCAACCATCAGCGCGTTCATGGCCACCATGGTGGTGACCAACCAGGCCGTCTGGCGCTGGAACCCACGGTGCATCTCCGACCTCACCCCTGCCAGGCCGTCGTGAAGCTCGGTACGCCCCACCGAGAGCCCCTGCTGGAACTCCGACCGCACCGCAGCAAACTCCGTGTGCAACTCCGACCGCACCGCAGCAAACTCCGTGTGAAACTCGGAGCGGACGACGGCGAACTCGGCCTGGACCTCGGCTCGCTGGATCGCCATCTCGGCGCGGAAGAACTCCTTGGTCACGGGCTCCTCGACGTCTCTGGCAGGAAAGTAGGACAGCATCTCTTCCACGGCTCGCTCGTCGTGTACTACGTCGACCAGGCTCAGGAAGAGGGCTGATCGGCTGCGTTCGCTTAGTGACATCACCTACCTCAAAGACTCGACGGTCAATGGGGAAGTTGGGCCCCACCGTACTCGGAGGGTCTGACATCCGGGCGGGCGGAACAGTCCACGAACGGCCGACGTATCCCAACAACCACGAGTGACGTTGTCAGCCGAAGGCGACGGCGCCGCTGCCCAGGCCCACCACGATGACGATCAGCAGGCCGATGACCAGGCCGATCACCAGCGGCGGGACCACCCAGATGTCGCCACCGGTGCCGTGCTCGTCGTGGCCACCGTGGTCGCTTTGGTTCCCGTGGGCGTCGTGGTCCTCAACGGTGCCGTGGCCACCACGGAGGGCGGTGGCTCCGCCGGAGCGCGGCCGGAGCGGGGCCTCGGGCCCGCCACGGACGGCGGGGGCTTCGCCGGAGTGCGGCCGGAGCGGGGCGTCGTGGCCGGGGTGGTCATGGAGTGGGTCGTCGTGGACGTTCTCGTCATGCCCGGCAGCCATGGGCCCAGCATCGCCCACCGGTCACCGGCGGCGCCACCTCACGGATCAGCGTCCTGGGACGGGGCGGAGGAACGTCGACGGCGGTAGGTCGATGCCTTCGGCCGCCAGCGCTTCGGCGATGCGCACCCGCAGGAGGCGGCTGACGCGCCACTGTGCACCAGGGCGGGTCTTGCCCTGCACCCGGATGGTGGCGGCGTCGGGCCCCAGGTACTCGATGCCCAGCACCTCGGGCTCCTCCAACACATCAGGGCCGGCCTCCGCTGATTCCCACACCGTGGCCGCCGCCGCGGCGATGACCGCAGCAGCGGCTTCGAGGTCGGCACCGGGTGCCACCGCCACGTCGAGCACGGCGCGCGCCCACTGCTGCGACATGTTGGCCACCCGCAAGATCTGGCCGTTGGGCACGTGCCACACCGTGCCGTTCTGGTCCCGCAGCCTGGTGACCCGCAGCGTGACCTGTTCGACGGTGCCCGACGCCTCCCCCACGTCGACCACGTCACCGACGCTGTACTGGTCCTCGATGAGCAGGAAGATTCCCGACAGGAAGTCCTTGACCAGGCTCTGGGCACCGAAGCCAAGGGCCACCCCGGCCACCCCAGCGCCGGCCAGCAAGGGCCCGAGGTCCAGCCCGAGGGCGCCGAGCACGTAGATCAACGCAAAGGCACCGATCACCCCCGAGCAGATGCTGCGCAAGACGATGGCGATGGTCTGGGCTCGAGATGCGGCGCGCTCGTTGACCTCGCCGGTGGCCAGGAAGACCGACGGCGTGCGCTCCCGCATCCGCTTGAGCCGCCTCGATACCTGCGAACCCTCGATCCGGGCCGAGAACCGCTTGATGGCCCGGCGCACCAACCGGTTCAGCAGCCAGGCCCCCACCACCACGAACAGGATCTGCAGCGGTGCCCCAGTCAGCCACTCCGCTGCCTCGGCCAGGACGATGCTGTCGGTGCGCTCGACCACGAACCGGCAGACGCTGCCGGCATCGTCGCCGCAGGCTTCGGCCCGACGGGCCGGGTCGACGTCGCGAACCACAGCCGCAGCGGCCGTCAACGGTACGAGGCCATCACTCAGGCCCGGCCGATCACGGCTCGGTGGTGGTGGTGGCCGGCTCGGTCGTGACCGTCGGGTCGGCCGTGACCTCAGTCGTGGTTGTGGTCGGGTCGGCCGCGACCTCTGTCGTGGTGGTGGCCGCTTCCCCGTCGGGCACAGCCGTCGTCGCCGCTGCCGCGCCGGTGGTAGTGGTGGCCCCGTCGGGAGGCGGCACGACCTCGACCGGGAGCGAGGTGGTCGTGGTCGCGGGCGGTTCATCGGCTGCGGTGACGAGGGAGATGACGAACACCAACGGGTCGTCGGGGGCGATCGTCGGCGGGCTGCCCGCACTGCCGTAGGCCAGCGCCGAAGGGATCTCGACCCGGCGGAGCCCGCCCGGCTTCATGCCCTCGATGCCCGTGGCGAAGCCGGGGATCGTGCCCTCGCCCCCCAACGTCACGGGGATCGGTTCGCCACCGTCCCACGACGAGTCGAACTGCTGGCCCGTCATGCAGGAGACACCGAGGTAGTCGACGGTGACGTAGTTGCCGGTCTTGACCGGGTCGCCCTCACCCTCGGTCAGGTCGGTCGTGACCACCTCGCCGGTGGGCACCTCCACCGGCATCTCGACCTCGGCGGGCTTGCCGCTGTCGGGCGCGCCGGCGGGGATGTCGGTGGCGGCCTTGCAGTACTCGAAGCCTCCGGTGACCGCGACCAGGTCGACCACGAAGACGAGGGCCTGGTCGGGACCGATGCCCTGCTCCTCGTTGCCGTCCTTGCCGTAGCCCGCATCGGCGGGCAGGGTGATCTGGCGGCGACCACCGACCTTCATCCCCATCAGCCCGGTCTCGATGCCGGGCAGGAGCTGACCCGAGCCGATGCTGGCGCTGATCGGCCGCTCGTCGGCGTAGGTATCGGTGAACACCTTGGCATCGGTGGCAGTGGCGCCGACAAGGTTCAGGGTGGCGTACGAGTCGGTCTCGATCCCGCAGCCCTTGCCTTTCTCCAGGTCGTCGGTGGCCACCTCCTTCGGTGCCTCGGCGACCTTCTCGACGACGGGCACGTCGGTCCTGAGCTCGACCTCGGTGGGCTGGCACCCGATGCCGTCGGCCACCACGTCCCCACCGAGCGCATCGGAGCTCCCGCACCCGGCGAGGACGACGACCGCGATCGCGGGCGCGGCCAATCGTCGCAAGGTCATGTTCGCCATGGCTGCGAACCCTATCGAACGGGCCCTGTCGGGCCGAGACCACCAACCGCCGGCTTGGCCACGGCACCGTCGCGCCGGACTGACCCACCGGGCCCTCCGGTAGCGTGCGCGCCGTGGTCAGCCGAGCAGGGTGGAGCGGCCGGGCCACCGCGCTCGGGCTGGCCGTCCTCCTGGTCGTCGGCGTCATGTCACCCGGCCGCCCGGCCGGCGCCTCGCCGGCACGCCAGCTGGCTCCACGCCAGGATCAGTCGACCGAGCCCAGCGACGATGGCGTGATCGACCCGGTGCTCGACGCCGTGGAGGTGGGCCGCACCGAAGACGTCCGACGGGCCGAGGGCCGTTACGCCGATGCCGTCCGGACCGAGGGTGACGCCACCGTCCGCCTGGTGGACGCCGACCGGGCCCGGATCGACACCATCACCCGATCAGCCGACGCCGCCGTTGCGGTCGCCGCGGCCGTCGACGAGGTATCGGCCGCCGAGGCGGCGCTCCGGCGCCAGGTCGGCGTGCTGGCCGACCGGAAGGAAGCCACGGCGGTGGCCCGCTGGCAACTCACCGTGGAGCAGGAGACGTTGCGGTCCGTGGTCAGCTCGGTGTTCACGTCGAAGCCGTCCGACTCGATGGACGCGGTGGGCACGTTCGACCAGATGACCGTCAGTCAGCGCCGCCAGGACGTGCGGGACCGAACCGTCGACGTGCAGTCGGGGATCGTCGAGGACCGCGACCAGGGTTGGCGGACCGCCAGGCGCGCCGTCACCGCTCAAGAACGCAAGGTCGGCCGGGCCGATGAGGCTTTTACGGACCGTCGCACCGCACTCGCCGACGCCATCGCCGTGCGCGACGACCTGACCCGGTTGCTGGGCGAGGCCGAGCGCGACGTCGCCGACCGCCAGGTCGACCTGGTGACCGCCGGCGAGCAACGTTGGCTGGCGTTCCTGGATCGGCGCGAAGCCCGCCTCCTGGCTCCGGTGACCGGCACCGGGCTCTCTCTGGTCGACCTCCACACCTACTGGCGGGCATCTGCCCAGGCCCCCTGCGCCATCCCCTGGTGGTTGCTCGCCGGCATCGGCAAGGTCGAGTCCCGCCACGGCACCCTCCAGGCCAGCAAGGTCCTGGTCTCGGGCGACACGTCCGTGCGCATCATCGGCATCGCTCTCGACGGGCGGCCCGGCGTGGCGGTCATCGGCGACACCGACGGCGGGGCCCTCGACGAGGACACGACGTGGGACCGTGCCGTGGGTCCGATGCAGTTCATCCCGAGCACCTGGCGGAGCTGGGGCCGCGACGGCAACGCCGACACCATCGTCAACCCGCACAACCTCTACGACGCCGCCCTCGCCGCCGCCCACTACCTGTGCCTCGGGCGCTGGGCCGTCACCGACGAGGCGACCATGCGCAGCGCCCTGTTCTCCTACAACCAGTCGGTGCCCTACGGTTCCCTGGTCCTCGCCGAGGGTGCGAGCTACCGCAAGGCCCTCGAGCTGCCCGACCTGCCCCCAGCCGACGCCGCCGACGTGGCCCCGCCCGCCACCTGACCTGCGGTGAGCCTCAGAGGAGTGAGTCGACCCCGGCCTCGAGCTCGAGCAGGAAGCGCTTGCGGGCCATGCCGCCGGCGAACCCGGTGAGCTTGCCGTCGGACCCGATGACCCGGTGGCACGGAACGATGATCGACAGGGGATTGCGGCCGTTGGCCATGCCCACGGCTCTCGAGGCACCCGGCGACGCCAGCGCCTTCGCCAGCCGGCCGTAGGAGCGGGTCTCCCCGTAGGGGATCTGGCGGAGCTGATCCCAGACCCGCAGCTGGAACGGGGTCCCCCGAGGCGCCAACGGCAGGTCGAAGTGCCGCAACCGGCCGGCGAAGTAGGCCGCCAACTGGTCGGCTGCGTCGGCAAAGGCGCCGTCGTCGCGCTCGAGCTGGGCGGATACGTCGGTGGGCCGGAGGTGGCCGTCGAACCAGCACCCGGTGAGGGCATCGCCGGTCCCGGTCAGCGTCAACGGGCCCACGGGGCTGTCCACCACGGCGTAGCTGGTGGGACAGAAGGCGGCGACGGGAGCGGGCAGGTCGACCACCTGGAGCGGGACAGGACCAGGAGCGGTGGGTGCCATGACGACGACGCTAGGGCCACCCGCCCCAGTCCGCTGGCGGGCATCGGACATCGGGCTGGTTCCGCATCCGGCACAGCTCGTAGTGGGTTGGATCCGCCGCGCCCCGACGCCCAGAACCCAACCCACTACGCGTCTTTGCGGTGGGGCTCGAACGCGGTGGCGATGGCGGCGGCGATCGTCTCGGGGTCCTGGAAGGGGCCGAAGTGGCTGAGGTGGGCGTAGCGGACCAGCGTGGCGTCGGGCAGCGCATCGACCACTGCGGGGGCGAAGGCTGCTGGTCCGAGCCCCTGGTCGCGGCCGCCGCAGGCCACGACGGTCGGTACGACCGCCTTGCCCATCTCCGAGATCAGCGGCTTGCCGGCGGCCTCGAACACCGCGGCTTCGTTCTTGGGGGAGCACTTGAGGGTCACCGAACCGTCGGCCGCCTCGACGAAGCCGTGCTCCACGTACGCATGGAGGGCGTCGGCCCGGAAGGTGCCGAGCGGTGGCCGACCGGCGTAGCGGGCCAGGGCCTCCTGGCGAGTGGCGAACCCCGGTCGCCGTCGACGAGCGGAGACGGCCATCGGGTTGCCACCGGGCACGTCGTCGAAGGCGGTCGGCACGATGATCGGTTCGAACAGGAATGCCGCTCGCAGCGTGCCGGGCACCCGCCGTTCGGCACCCATGAGACAGGCGCCCCCCATCGAGTGACCGAACGCCAGGAGCGGGCCGTCGCCGAGCACGGACGCCACCGCCAGCACGTCATCGGCCATCCCCTCCCACGTCAGGTCACCGCCGGCCGGTTGGGACGAGTCGCCGTGGGCCCGGAAGTCGAGCCCCCACACGTGGAACCGATCGGCCAGCGCGACCGCCAACGGTCGGTAGGCGCCGGCGCAGAACCCGGTGGCGTGGGCGATCAGCAGCGTGGGCCCGTGGCCGCCGAGGTCGTGGAGCTCCAGCGAGACGTCGTCGGTGGAGGGCACGCGCACGGCGTCGTCCTACCGGTCGCCACGCCGCCACGCCAACCGGCGAACGTCGCTGCCCGACTGTTGCCGTGATCGTGTCCGAGGATGGCGACCTGTGGCCGATGCCGCACCTCGACTCAGACAAGCAGCCTTGACACGTCGTTGGGTCCGGGTGTTCAGTGGTCCCGATGCGCGCCGCCCACCTGTTCCTCCTCCTTCGGTAGGCACGTGCTCGCCGCGCCTGCGGCACGTGCCCAAGCTCCTGCGCCTTCGGGCCGGGAGCTTCTTTCGTTTTCGGGCCCGGTCCCGAGACGTCCCGGCCCACCTGACATCCTGAGATCGACCACCGAGCGAACCGAGAACGCGATGCCCCCGCAACCTGCGAGCCCGAAGACGATGCCGTTCGACCGCTACGCCCCCTACGTGCCGGTGGACCTGCGGGACCGCACGTGGCCGGACAACCGCCTCGTCGCCGCGCCTCAGTGGTCGGCCGTCGACCTGCGGGACGGGAACCAGGCGCTCATCGACCCCATGGACCCGGCCCGCAAGCTGAAGATGTTCCAGACCCTGGTGGCCATGGGTTACCGCGAGATCGAGGTCGGCTTCCCGTCGGCCAGCCAGACCGATTTCGACTTCGTGCGCCAGCTCATCGAGGCCGACCTGGTGCCCGATGACGTCACCATCCAGGTGCTCACCCAATGCCGCGAGGACCTCATCCGGCGCACCTACGAGTCCATCCGGGGTGCACGAGAGGCGATCGTCCACTTCTACAACTCGACGTCGACCCTCCAGCGGGAGGTGGTGTTCGGCCTCGACACCGACGGCATCACCGAGATCGCCGTCAACGCCGCCAAGCTGTGCCGCAAGCTCACCGAGGAGATCCCCGACACGCTCGTGCGCTACGAGTACTCGCCCGAGAGCTACACCGGCACCGAGCTTCCCTATGCGGTCGAGATCTGCGACGCGGTGGCCGACGTCATCGAGCCCACCCCCGATCGCAAGCTGATCATGAACCTGCCGGCCACCGTCGAGATGTACTCGCCGAACCTCTACGCCGACTCGATCGAGTGGTTCCTGCGCACGGTCCGCAACCGCGAGGCGGTCACCTTGTCGCTGCACCCCCACAACGACCGGGGCTGCGCGGTGGCCGCCGCCGAGCTGGGAGTGCTGGCCGGCGCCGACCGGGTGGAGGGCTGCCTGTTCGGCAACGGTGAGCGCACCGGCAACGTCGACCTGGTCACCCTTGGGATGAACCTCTTCGCCCAGGGTGTCGACCCCCAGATCGACTTCAGCGACATCGACGCCATCCGGCGCACTGCCGAGTACTGCAACCGCCTGCCGGTGCACGAGCGCCACCCCTACGCCGGCGACCTCGTCTACACCGCCTTCTCGGGCTCACACCAAGACGCCATCAAGAAGGGTTTCGCCGCCCTCTACGCGGCGTCGGAGGCTGCCGGCCGGGATCGGGACTACGAGCGGTGGGCGGTGCCGTACCTGCCCATCGACCCGGCCCACGTCGGCCGTACCTACGAGGCCGTCATCCGGGTCAACAGCCAGTCGGGCAAGGGCGGCGTGGCCTACATCATGGAGGCCGAGCACGGCTTCGCCCTGCCCCGCCGCCTGCAGATCGAGTTCTCCCGCACCATCCAGACCATCGCCGAGGACAGCGGCACCGAGATCACGCCCGCCGCCATGTGGGACGCGTTCTCGGCCACCTACCTCACCGAGGCGCCCTACTACGAGCTCCGATCCAACGAACTGTCCAGCGACGCCGACGGCACCACCACCATCACCGCCCAGCTGCTCGTCGACGGTGAGGCGGCCACGGTGACCGGATCAGGCAACGGCCCGATCGCCGCGTTCGTCAGCGCGCTGCGCGACGGTCTGGGCGTCGAGATCGACGTGGTGGACTACCACGAGCACTCCCTGGGGGCCGGCGCCGGCGCCACCGCGGTCGCCTACGTGGAGACCGTCGACGGCACCAACACGACCCGCTGGGGCATCGGCAGCCACCCCAACATCATCACCGCTTCGCTCGAAGCGGTCCTGGGCGCCGCCAGTCGTGGCCGCTAGCGCGTGCTGACACGTGCGTGCTCTGGCGAGCTCACCGATGCCGGTCACGCCACGACGACCTCAGAGGTGGTCCCAGGCTTCTGACAGGACGTCGCGCAGGATCGCAGCGATGTGGTCGAAGTGCTCCTGGTTGCAGGTGAGCGGCGGGGCCAGCTGGATGACGGGGTCGCCCCGGTCGTCGGCGCGGCGTGGAGGCCCCGCTCGTAGAGGGCCCCGGACAGGAACCCCCGAATGAGCCGCTCGGACTCGGCGGCGTCGAACCGGCGACGAGTTCATCGACGTGCTCAAGACCCTGCACAAGCTCGGGCTCGACGGGACCGACCCCCGTCACCGTACGGGGCCAGGACGTGTCGCCCCGCGACGTGGTGGCCGCCTGCCTGCCGGACCTAGCCACCTTCGGCGAGCAGATGTCGGGCCGCACCTGCGCCGGCACGTGGCTCACCGGCACCGGCAAGGACGGCAAACCCCCGTTCGACGTACCTGTACCACGTCGTCGACAACGAGTGGACCATGCGCGAGTACGGCTCCCAGGCCGTGGTGTGGCAGACCGCGGTCAACCCGGTTGGCACTCGAACTGGTGGCCGAGGGGGCTTGGACCGGTGCTGGCGTCCTCGGCCCTGAGGCCTTTGCGCCCAGACCGTTCCTCGACCTCCTCACCGCCTACGGCTCGCCTTGGGCCAACGCGACGACTGACACGTCGCACGGGACCTCCTCGATGCCCGATCCCGGCGGTGGGTACGGCGGGGATCCACCACCGACCGGGTAAACCCGGCTTTCTCGGGCCGTGCGCACGGTCTCGTCGCCAGCCAGGGTGCGGTCGACGGCGTGCCGTACCCTGTCGCCGTGGCCATCGACTTCACCCTCTCGCCCGAGCTCGAAGTCCTGCGGCTGCGCATCCGCACCTTTGTCGACGAGGTGATCAAGCCCACCGAGGCCGAGATCGGCGATCCCGATTCGCTCGACCGGGGCGACTACCTCTCCAAGCTCCTGGGCATGCGCAAGCAGGCCTTCGACGCCGGGATCTGGCTTCCCCACATGCCTGAGGAGTGGGGTGGCATGGGCCTGGGCCACGTGGAGCTGGCCATGGTCCAGGCCGAGGCGGCCAAGGCCTACTACGGCCCGTTCGTGTTCAACTGCATGGCCCCCGACGAGGGCAACATGCACACGCTTCTCAAGTGGGGAACCGACGAGCAGAAGCAGACCTACCTCAAGCCCCTCTGCGACGGCACCGCCATGAGCTGCTTCGCCATGACCGAGCCCGAGGTGGCGGGCTCGGACCCCACGCTCATCCAGACCACGGCGGTGCAGGACGGCGACGAGTGGGTGATCAACGGCCACAAGTGGTTCATCTCCAACGCCCGCCGGGCCAAGTTCGCCATCTTGGTTTGCCGCACCGAGGACAACCCCGACCTACCCCAGGCAGCCAACAGCGCGTTCATCGTCGACATCCCGTCGGACGGCTGGGACCGGGTGCGCGAGGTGGAGACCATGCACGGCGGCTCGGGCCACTCCGAGATCGTGATCACCGACCTGCGGGTGCCGGATGCGAACATGCTGGGCGGCCGGGGCCAGGGCCACCTGCTCGGCCAATCACGCCTCGGCCCGGCCCGCTTGGCCCACTGCATGCGCTGGATCGCCCAGGCCGAGACGGCGCTCGACATGATGGTGGACCGCTCTCTGAACCGCTACGCCCACGGGTCGATGCTGGCCGAGAAGCAGGGCATCCAGTGGATGATCGCCGATTCCACCATGGAGCTGTACCAGGCCAAGCTCATGGTCCTCCACGCCGCCTACCGCATCGACGCCGGGCTCGACTTCAAGAGCGAGGTGTCCATGGCCAAGCACTTCGTGGCCAACATGTTGGGTCGGGTGATCGACCGCTCGATCCAGGTCCACGGCGCCCTCGGCTACAGCACCGACACCCCGCTGGCCCACATGTACCAGCACGCCCGCTGGGCCCGCTTCGCCGACGGCGCCGATGAGGTCCACCAGATGCGCATCGCCCAACGCACCATCGCCGCCTACCGCGACCACGCCAGCACCCGCACCGGTACCGGCGACCTCCCCATCTAGGAACGCCTCGCCAGCCAGCGGTCCTCGGCCTCGGTGTCGGCGAAATGTGACCCGTACGCCGGAGCCATCTGGGCGAAGGCGTCCTGCCAACCGGGTGCAGCATCGAGGCGGTCATTGGTCCACCGGCACGTGTCGACCACGGCCGAGGCGTAGGACGTGACCGGGCGGTACCCGAGCGCGGCCGCGGCCGCCATGTCGACGACGAGGGGTCGAGCAACCGACCAGGGGCTAGCGCCCACGCCGTCGCCTGGCGACGGGCCGTGGAAGGGCAGCAGCTCGAAGCGATGGCCGACGGTGGCTGCGACCAGTTGCACGATCTCGCGCACCGGTCGTGAGTCAGGGTCGCCATGGTTCACCAGGCGGGTGCCAGGACAGGCGGCGACGATGCGGACCAGCTCGGCCAGGTTGACGGCGCTGGTGGTGTGGAAGGTGCTGACCCCGTCGAAGGCCAGGGGCAGGCGGGGTCGGCGGGCACGTGCCCGCAGGAGCGGCCACAGCTCTCGGGGCATCGTCGAACCGACGCCATGGACGGCACATGGACGTAGGACGGTGGTGGGCAGCCGCCCGTCGCTGAGGAGGACCTCTTCCAGGCCCCGCTTCCTGCTGCTGTAGGTGGCAGGTCCGGCCGCGACCGTGGGCGCGTCCTCGGCGACGGGTCCGCCGAAGTCAGGAAAGTCGTGCACCCCGGTGGCCTCGTCGAGGGTTCGTCCCTGGTCGTCGGCGTACACCGACGCCGACGAGACCACCACGACGGCACCCAGGTCGGACGCGTGGTCGAGCAGGCGCCGGCCGTCGGCGTCGTCGTAAGCGATGCAGTCGACCACCAGATCCGCGCCCTCGCCCAGGAGGGCATCGAACCCCGTCGACGCCCGATCCACCAGGCCTTCATCGACGCCGAGGCCGGCCCAGGTACCCGGCGCCTCGGTTCTACCCGTGTGCATGGCGGTCACCGCCCACCCGTCACCGGCCAGCGACTCGACGACAGCACGCCCGATCTGCCCCGTCGCTCCGACCACGACCGCCCGCCGGCTCACGGCGTCACTGGCGGACCGACGCCGGCGTTGAGGCAACCAGAATCGGAGTCGTACCCATCTCCGGCGCGTCCGTCCGGAAGGTGTTCGAGATCGACGAACTCGCTTTCTCGGTAGTCCTCCCCCGCTTCGCTGATCGTGCAAGGGAGGTCGGACCGCCCGACTTCACGACGTTGATCGCGTAGACCAGACCGGCGCCGAACACGAACACAATGAACACGCCGCCGATGGCCAACATGATGACGGGGGCGACCAGTGGGGGGCGCTCGGACCGATCCCTCTTGGGCCGAACCCTGAGGAGCGCAACCGGTGACCTCGGCTCGTCATGGCCCCGATCGTAAACAGCGCCTCAGGCTGTGGGCTGCTCACCGCTCTTCTCGTTCAACAGGGCGGTGACGGCTTTACCGTCGGATTGGCCCTTGGTGGCCTTCATGATCTGGCCCACGAAGAAGCCGGTGAGCTTGCCGCGGACCTTGAGGTCGCCGGTGCGGAACTGCTCCCACTCGGTGGGGTGGGCGGCGATGGCGGCGTCGACGGCTGACCCCAGTGCGTCGGTGCCCATGGCCTCGAAGCCCTTGGCCTCGGCCACCGCGGCCGCGATGGCGGACGGGTCGGCCACCAGCTCGGCCAACACCGCCTTGGCCTGGGTGGCGGTGAGATCGCCGGCCACCTCCATGGTGACCAGCTCGGCCAGGCGGACCGGAGCCAGGTCGCCACCGCCGTCGACGCCGAGGTTCTGGGCCAGGTGGACCAGCACTCGGGCCTTGGCCGCATCGGGAGCGGCCCCCGCTGCACCGAGCACGGCGCCGTCGACGAGCCAGGTGGCCCCCGTCGCGCCGGCTTCCGCTGGCGGTCCGCCACCCTCGGCATCCGGTCCGCCGACCATCGGACCGTCGGTGTCGACGTCCGACAGGGCGACGTCGACCGAGGCCGACTCGAAGACGCCGTCCTCACCCTCGGCGGCACCGGCAGCCAGGCGGGACACCCACGCCATGGCCGAGAGGGCCTGGTCGTCCTGGGCACGGTCCACGATGACCACGATGGACTCGGCGGTGCGGGCCTCCCCCGTGACCTCGGCCAGGCGTGCCCGCCGAGCCGCAGGCAACGTCGGCAGCGATGCTGCGATCTCGGCGACCCACTCGGGCGACGGGTCCACCGGGACCAGGTCGGGCTCGGGGAAGTACCGGTAGTCGTCGGCCTCCTCCTTGGAGCGCATGGTGCCGGTGCGGCCCTCGGCCTCGTCCCAGTGGCGGGTCTCCTGGACGACCTTCTGGCCGGCGGCGTGGAGGTCGGCCTGGCGGGTGGCTTCGTGCTCGATGGCTCGGCCGAGCGATCGCAGCGAGTTGAGGTTCTTGATCTCGCAGCGGGTGCGGATCTCCTGGGTGCCCTCGGGGCGGACCGACACGTTGGCATCGACCCGCATGGAGCCCTCCTCCATCTTCCCGTCGGAGATCCCGCAGGCGACGAGGATCGACCGCAGCTCGGCCACGTACTGTCGGGCCTGGTCGGTGGAGCGGACGTGGGGCCGCGACACGATCTCGAGCAGCGGGACTCCGGCGCGGTTGTAGTCGACGAGGGAGTGGTCGGCGCCGGTGATGCGGCCGGCCCCGCCGACGTGGGTGGACTTGCCGGTGTCCTCCTCCAGGTGGGCCCGTTCGATGCCGACGACGTGGCCCGTGGCCAGCTCCAGCGACCCGTCGACCACGATCGGCTGGTCGTACTGGGATATCTGGAAGTTTTTGGGCATGTCGGGATAGAAGTAGTTCTTCCGGCTGAACACCGAACGGCGTACCGACTTTGGGCCGCCGACCGCGCAGCCGAAGCGGATGGCCAGCTCCACCGCCTTCTGGTTGATCACCGGGAGGGTGCCGGGCAGGCCGAGGGTGACGGGGTCGACGTTGGTGTTGGGGTCGTCGCCGAAGTGGTTGGGAGCGCCGGAGAACATCTTGGTGGCGGTGGCCAGTTCGGCGTGGACCTCCAGCCCGCACACCAGCTCCCAGCGCGAGCCGTCAGCCGCGGTGACCACGGTGATGTCGTCGGAGTCGGGGACGGTGATCGGGTTGCCCAGCGAGTCGGTGGGCACCCGGGCCCCGTCAGTGGGGGAAGCGGAGGTGAGAGCGGCACCGGACACACGGGTGGTGTCGGTCATCAAGGCCTCCAGTGCGTTGTAGGTGCATCGAAATTCGTGCCTTGGGCGTCGAATCGACGTCGATTCGACGAAAACAGGACGTTGCGAATCGGCGAAACCGCGGACCGTGAGGGCCGGGCGTGCTGGGTGCCCGTCGCCGAACTCAGGGTCACGACGGGCTCCGCCCGGGGGCGGCGACCTCGAGGGCGGCGGCGGCGCGGAACATGGTGACCTCGTCGAGGGCCGGGGCCAGCACCTGCACGCCCACGGGGAGGCCGTCGGCGCCGGTGCCGAACGGGACCGACACCGCAGGGTGCCCGGCCAGGTTGGAGGGGATGGTGCAGGTGTCGTTGAGGTACATGGTCAGCGGATCGGCGATGGCGCCGATGTCGAAGGCCGTGGTGGGCGACGTCGGCGAGAGCAGCACGTCGAAGTCCTGGTACGCCGCCTCGAAGTCGCGGCAGATGAGGGTGCGGACCTTCTGGGCCTGGCCGTAGAAGGCGTCGTAGTAGCCCGCCGACAGGGCGTAGGTGCCCAACATGATGCGGCGCTTGACCTCGTCGCCGAAACCGGCGGTGCGAGACGCCACCATCATCTCGTTGGTGGTCTCGGCATCGACCCGGAGGCCGTAGCGGACGCCGTCGAAGCGGGCCAGGTTGCTCGACGCCTCGGCCGGCGCGATGAGGTAGTAGGCGGAGAGGCCGTAGGTGACCGCCGGGACCGACACATCGTCGACCTTGGCACCGGCGTCGGCCAGGGCGTCGGCCGCCTCCCGGACTCGTTCCAGCACGTCGGGGTGGATGCCCTCGCCCATCAGCTCGGTCACGATGCCCACCCGCAGGCCGTCCACCCCGTCGTCGAGGTGCTCGGAGATTCGGGGTGCGTCGCAGGGGATGGATGTGGCATCGGCCGGGTCGTGGCCGGCGATCGCCTCGAGCAACAGCGCGGCGTCGGCCACGGTGGTGGCGAACGGGCCGATCTGGTCGAGCGACGAGGCGAAGGCGATGAGGCCGTAACGGCTGACCAGCCCGTAGGTGGGTTTGACCCCGACCACGCCGCAGAGCGCAGCAGGCTGGCGGATGGACCCGCCGGTATCGGAGCCGAGCGAGACGGCGCTGAAGCCGGCTGCCACCGCCGCTGCCGACCCGCCCGATGAGCCGCCGGGGACCTTGGTGGTGTCGTGGGGGTTGCGGGTGGGACCGAACGCCGAGTTCTCGGTGCTCGACCCCATGGCGAACTCGTCGAGGTTGGTCTTGCCCACCGGCACCGCGCCCGACGCCCACACCCGCTCGACCACGGTGGCGTCGTATGGGGGGACCCACCCTTCGAGGATCTTCGAGGAACAGGTGGTGGCCACGCCTCGAGTGCACATGTTGTCCTTGAAGGCGATCGGCACACCGGCCAACGAGCCAGGGTCCTCGCCCGCCGCCACCCGCTCGTCGACGTGGGCCGCCGCCGCCCGGGCCTGGTCGACGGTGACCAGGTTGAAGGCGTGGACCTCGCGCTCGGCGGTGTCGATGCGCGCCAGGTGGGCCTCGAGCACGTCGACCGCTGATCGCTCCCCGGCCCGCACGGCAGCGGCGATGCGCACCGCGGTGTCGGCCGAGCCGGCGTCGGCCGCGCTCACGGGGCGTCGCCCAGGATCGTCGGCACCCGGAATCGGCCGCTCTCGGCCTGGGGGGCTCCGGCCAGCGCCTCGTCGTTGGCCAGGGTGGCACCGACCTCGTCGGCCCGCAGCACGTTGACCAGCGGATACGGGTGGGCGGTGGGGGGAACATCGGCCAGATCGAGGGCGGCGACGTCCTCGGCGTGTTCGAGGACGGCCGCCAGCTGTTCGGTGAAGGTGTCGATGCGGTCCTCGTCGAGGCGGAGCCGGGCCAACGTGGCCACGTGCACGACATCGTCACGGGTGATGCGGGCAGCCATGGCTGCCGATGCTACGGACAGACCTTGAGCCGCGTGCAGTTGACACCCCATGCCGGTCACCACTGCACGCGGCTGCCGGGGGTCCTGGCCTCAGGCTTCGGCGGTGACCTTGGTGGCGAAGTCGAGGGTGGCGGCCAGGACCAGGTCCTTGTCGTAGTCCATGGTCACGACGTGGTAGCTGCGGTCACACCGCACCCGTTCCACCGGACCGGAGACCGCCTCGGCCAGGAGGTCGGAGTTCTCCGGAGGGACCACGTGGTCCTGGGTGCTGGTGACGATCAACATGGGCGACGTGATGCGACTGAGCCGGTCGCCCAGGTTGTCTGACGCGTCGAAAAGGGTGAGCAGCGGTGCCAACGGGGTCTCGGCGTAGGCGCTCTCCACCTGGTCGGGGTCGGCGATGTCGGACCCGATGCCGGCGAAGCGGTCAGCACCCGAGGCCAGCACCTCGTTGACGGCATCGCGCATCCCGGGTGGCACCGACACCACGGCGTTGATGCAGACCAGCCCGGCGATCTCCGGGTGCTCGGAGCCGAGCCACGCAGCCAGCGCACCGCCCATCGACAGTCCGACCACCACCACCCGCTGACAACGCCCGGCCAGGGCCTGGTACCGGGCCTCGGCGTGAGCCAACCAGTCGTCGAAGCCGGTCGAGATCATGTCCTCCACCGTGGTGCCGTGCCCGGGCAGCAGGGGGACGTCGACGGTGAAGCCGGCATCGCCCAGGGCCTCGGCCACGCCTCGCATGGAGGCCGGGTTGCCGGTGAAGCCGTGCAGGACGAGCGCTCCGGCCGGGCCGCCAGCGTGGGTCCAGGGCTCGGCGCCAGGCAGGAGGTCGGCAGGTAGCTGATCGGTCATGGGGTGCTCCACACGGTGGGGGACGCGCGCTGAGGGCGACGGGTGCCCCGACACCCAACCACACCGGCGACGGTCTCGGGCGTAGGGGGCTGAGAAATGGCTGCCCTGGCCGCCAGTTTCCAACCCACTTCGTGCACTTCGGCGTAGTGGGTTGGGAATCGGGTGCCCGGGCGCGGGTTTTCCAACCCACTTCGTGAGCTCCGTCGCCGGCCGTCGGGTGCGCGGCCGGCCGGACCACCCGTGCGATCGGTGTCGGTCCCGGCACTAGGGTCCGCCGGCGCGGCAGGGGGCCAGCGCACCGATCCGTTCCGAGGAGGAACCCGTGTCGAAGTTTCTGAGCGACGAGTGGCTGGACCAGGCCAAGGCCATCCGAGCCGCCTACGACGGGAAGGGGGGTGCGCCGCCCCACCTGATGCGCATGAACCTGGTCATCACCGACGTCCCCGCTGACGTGTCCGACGCCCCGATCGACGCGCACATGGACACCACGGGCGGCGACGTCGAGATGGACCTCGGCCACCTCGACACGCCCGACCTCACGGTCACGCTGGAGTACGAGACGGCCAAGGCCATCCTGGTGGAGGGAAACCCCCAGGCCGGGATGCAGGCCTTCATGGCCGGCAAGATCAAGGTGCAGGGCGACATGACCAAGCTGATGGCCATGCAGTCGGTCACCCCCGATCCCGTGGCCGCCGAGATCGCGGCCAAGGTCAAGGCCATCACCGACTGATCCATCTGCGTCGCTAACGTCAAGGTGGCAGCACGTGGGTACCCGTAGCGGCCCCAGGTGCTGGCACCTTTCGGCCAGCCGGCCGGCCGGGGTCAGCCGAGGACGATGTCGATGGTGGAGCCGGGCTCGACCGCGGTGCCGCTGCTGGGCAGGGTGCCCGTAGGCGAGCCTTCAGCGGAGCCGCTGACCGAGCCGGCGAAGAGGCCTTTGGAGCGGAGGATGGCGGCGGCTCCGGCCGGGGTGGTGGCACTGCTCACGTCGGGGACGGGAACCAGGTTGGGGCCCTTCGACACCTCGATGGTCACGGTGGCGCCTGGGGGGACCCCCTCGCCCCGACGGGGGTTCTGCGAGACCACCAGGCCCTCATCGACGGTGTCGTTGAACTGCGGGTCGACGGCCACGTCGAGCCCGAGCGCCTCCAGGGCATCGGTGGCCTCGGCCTGAGCGTCACCAGCCACGCCGGGAACGGTCACCAGGTTCGGGCCCCTCGACACCACGATGGTGACGGTGGCGCCTGGGGAGACCCGCTCGCCCCGTCCCGGGTCCTGCGAGACCACCCGACCCTCATCGACGGTGTCGCTGAACTGCGGATCGACGGCCACGTCGAGCCCAAGCGCCTCCAAGGCATCGGTGGCCTCGGCCTGAGCATCGCCAGCGACCCCGGGAACGGTCACCAGGTTCGGGCCCATCGACACCTCGATGGTGACCGTGGCGTCTCGGGGGACCTGCTCACCTGGAGGGGGTTCCTGCGACACCACCCGACCCTCGCCGATGGTGTCGTCGAACTGGAGGTCGACGGCCACCTCGAGACCGAGGGCATCCAGCGCTTGGGTTGCTGCGGCCTGGGTCTCACCGGCCACGGTGGGCACGATGCGGGGCTCGGGCCCCTTCGACACCACGAGGGTGACGGCGGAACCGCGCTCGAGCCTCGGCGACGTGCCTCCTGCGGTGCCGATCACACCGCCCGCGCCGATGGCTTCGTCGAAGCGCTCCTCGCCGGTGGCCGTCAGCAGGCCGCTGAAGGCCAACGCCGCGGTGGCATCGGGCAGGGACCTCCCGGCCAGATCCGCCGGCACGTCGACCTCGGTCTGGCCGGCCGAGACGGTGAGCTCGACGGATCCTGCCGGCCCCAGACGGGACCCGGGTCCCGGGTCGGTGGCCAGGACCTGTCCCCTGGTGCTGCCGTCGCGCCGCTCGGTGACCACGCTGGTCCGCCAGCCGGCAGCAGCGACGATGGCCTCGGCGTCAGACTGGGTGCGGTCGGTCAGCCTCGGGACCGGCAGCACCACGACGCGCGCCGGTGCCGCCGGCCCCCGGTCGGCCACCGCCGTGGCAGCCACAGCACCGCCACCGATCAGCGCCACCGTCACCACCACCACCCACGGCCAGCGTCGGCGCCGACGCCGACCGATCTCGTCACCATGCGGGTGGTCGCCGTCCGCATGGTCGCTGTCCGGATCACGGAGGTCCAGGAGTTCGCGGTCGTCGCAGTTGTCGTTGCGGTCGGTCAGATCGACCACGTCGGTGCCACGGGTGGCACCCCCGTCAACCTGAGTCGTGCCGGTGGCCGGGAGGCCCCCACCTGAGCGGGCAACGCCGGCGCCCACCAGCGTGCGGTCCGACGACGCCACCGAAGCGGTGCGGGCCGAGTCGGCCACCCGGCGCACCGGCTCCGAAGCGGGTCCGTTCGACCCGGGACCGGTCCCTCCGCCGCCCGGTGCAGGGTCGCTCGGATCACGCAGGCCGAGCGCCGAGTCCAGTTCCCGCTCCGGCTCCGGCTCCGGGTCCGGGTCGAGCGCGTCGGCGCTGTCCGGCTCGTCGCCTTCGGCTTGGTCGTGGCCAAGCTCGTCGGCGCTGTCCGGCTCGTCGCCTTCGGCTTGGTCGTGGCCGAGCTCGTCGGCGCTGTCCGGCTCGTCGTCTTCGGCTTGGTCGTGACCCGCTTCAGAAACGGACGGCTCGTCCGCGTTCCCGTCCCGTTCCCCGTCCTCGTCGCCCGCCCGCTCGACCTCGCCGATGGCGGGTTCGGCCTGGTTGACCCAGGCGGGTGGGTCGAGATCGAGGTCGTCGGCGGTGAGGTCGAGGTCGGGGTCAGGTTCCGACACGAGGCCGACCATCGGAGCGTGGACGGTGGGGTCGTCGTCGACCTTCACCCCGCCGGCCGGGCGCAGCGCACCAGCCAACGGCAGGTCAGCCGGTCTGGGCAACGCCTTGGCAGCACGCAGGAGACCGGCGGCCAGGGTCCGGGCGTCGATCCGCTGCTCGGGATCGGGGTGGCCGGCCCGGGCTAGCACGGCCTGCAGCGGGCCGAGGGCGTCGGGCACCTCGAGCTGGCGATCGACGCGGGCCATGAGGGTCCCGATGGTGGTGTCGGCGGCGAAGGGCACCTCGCCGGTGACCGCCTCCACCAGCACCAGGGCCAACGCGTAGACATCGGCCTTGCCGTCGAGCTTCTCGCCCCTCGCCAGCTCGGGCGACGCGTAGCGGGCGGTGCCCAACATCGCTCCTTGGGGCTCGGTCCAGGCCGCCTCGGCCAGGGCCCGGGCCAGCCCGAAATCGGCGATCCGCAGGCGCTGCTCCTCGCCGAAGAGCAGGTTGGCCGGCTTCACGTCGCGGTGGACGAAGCCTCGCCGGTGGGCGTAGTCGAGGCCTCGGGAGGCTTCGAGGCCGACGGTGAGGGCCTGCGCCGGGCTGAGCGACTCGCCCTGGTCGAGCAGGCCGCGCAGGCTGCCGCCGTCGAGGTACTCGGTGACGATGAAGGCCACGTCGTCGTCGCCCCAGTCGTACACGGCCATCACGTTGGGGTGGCTCAACGCGGCGGCAGCACGCGCCTCGGCACGAAAGCGGCGCAGGAACTCGGCGTCGTCGGCGAGGGCGTCGTGGAGCATCTTGAGGGCCACCCGCCGACGGAGGCGCACGTCGTCAGCCAGGTACACCTGTGCCGAGGCACCCATGCCGATCGGGGCGACCAGCCGGTAGCGACCCCCGAGCACCCGGCCGATCTCTGCGGTCATGCGGGAGTTGGCCACGGTCCCCAAGGTACCGGCCGACCCCGGGCCGGCCGGGGAGCCTCCTGCCCCGGTCGGCCGTCGAGACGACCCATGGGCCGGTACTGGGCCGGATTCGGCCGCAGGTCGCAGCGCGAACGCGCCCAGAACGACCGGTCATCGCCGGATGCCCTTGGGCCGGATCTGGCCTCAGATCGCGGCGGGAACGGACCAGAAGCGTGGGTGGGCCAATGGGTGCACGGAGTCGCCGGCCCGGCAGACTTGGCCCATGACCGAGACCCTGGCCGATCCAGCGGTCGACGCCTCCGAGCCGCCGCCCTCGCCTCCGGTGGGCCCGTCGGCGCGATCGAGGTGGCTGTGGCGGCTGGGTGCGCTGGCGGTGGTGGCCGTGGCCGGCGCCGTCTTGGTGTGGGCTGGATCACGTGCCGAGGTCACCCTGCCCACCGACACGGGGGACCTGGTCGTGCGTCAGCTCTCGCCCGGCGACGGGGCTAAGGCGCTGCGCCAGACCCAGATCGGCGCCGACCTACAACAAGGCTTCGACGGTCGCCTCACCGTCAACGGCGTCGACATCCCCGAGGAGCAGATGGAAGGGGTGATCGACCCCACGTCGCCCGAGGCTGCCAACCTTCCTCTTGCCCAGCAGGACCTCCTGCGACCGAACAACCGCAACCGGGTCTTCTTCCTGCCGGGTCCCGGCAAGGTGGTGGAGAAGCTGCCCCAGGGCGAGGTGACCATCACCGTCACCTACTTTCGCGACCAGCAACCCACCGTGGGTCGCGGCTCGCTGACCTGGACCATCGACGTCGACTGATGCGGTGACCGGCATAGTCGGCGCAGTGGTCGCGTAGTCGATACCTCCTGGCCTGTCGCTACTCGTGGCCCGCCTTCGGCTCCCGATTCCTGGTTCCGCCGAAGCAGGACCGCGCTGCCCTCCGGCGATTCGACGGCGTCCGTGCAGCGGCTCGCAGGCTGGCAACAGCGCCCGACGTTCGTGATGGCGGCGCGGACGAACCGTCGTCGATCGGTCAGGTAGGCAGGTCGCCGGTTTTCAGGAGGTGGGCGAAAGCGGCCTGGTCGAGGATGGGGACACCGAGCAACTCGGCCTTGGTCACCTTGGCCGCCCCTGGCGAGTCGCCGACCACGACGGCGGTGGTCTTCTTCGACACCGACCCCGGCGACTTGCCGCCCCGGTCGGTGATGGCCGCCTCGGCCTCGTCTCGGGTGTAGCCGTCGAGCGTGCCGGTGACCACGACGTTCTTGCCCAGGAGCACCTGCGGGAGCGCCGAGACCTCGGGACCGGTGACGTTGACCCCGGCCGCTTCGAGGCGTTCGAGCAGTGAGCGGTGCGCCGGGTCGGCCAGCCACTCGTGGACGGTCGCCGCGATGACCGGGCCCACGCCCTCGACTGCGGCCATGGCCTCGACGGGGGCATCGACGATGCGCCGCAGGTGGCCAAAGGCCCGGGCCAGCGCCAGCGAGCTCGACGGACCGAGGTGGCGCACGTTGAGCCCCACCAGCAGGTTGGCCAAGGGCCGGTCGGTGCTGGCGGCGATGGCGGACCGGAGGTTGGCCACGCCGTCGTCGGCCAGGCCGCCCAGCGTGGCCGCCACCGCCCGCAACCGGGCCGGTTCCACCCGGAAGCGTTCGGCCAACGCCGCCGGCAGGACGGTGTCAGCGCCCTCGGGCTCGGCTCCCACCACGTCGGCGGTCTCGACCGCGGCTTCCCCGGTGGCGCCGGCGCCGCCGGCCCGCTCCCCGGCCGAAGACAGCGCTGCTGACGCCCACCCCGTGAGCAGCGATCGCAGGGCGGCGAGACGGTCCCAGTCGATCGAGTAGAGGTCGGCCACGTCCCCGATGAGGCCGAGGTCGAGGAACGCACCAATGCGCGCCTCGCCGAAGCCCTCGATGTCCATGGAGCCCCGGCTGGCGAAGTGCTCGATCTGGCCCGCCACCTGGAACGGGCACTCGGGGTCGGGGCAGCGGGTGTCGCTCTCGCCCTCGGGCCGCACCAGCTCCACCGGACGCGACGACGGGCAGTGGGTGGGGAACTGCCACACGGGTCGTTCGTCGTGAGCCGGGTCGGGCACCGGTCCAACGACCTCGGGGATGACGTCACCGGCGCGCCGCACCACCACGGTGTCCCCCTCACGCACGTCCTTGGCCCGGACCTGGTCCTGGTTGTGGAGCGTGGCCCGGGTGATGGTCACGCCGCCCACGAACACCGGGGCCAGCTCGGCGAACGGCGTGACCCGCCCGGTGCGGCCCACCGAGACGCTGATGCGCTCGAGCACGGTGGTGCGCTCCTCCGGCGGGAACTTGAAGGCGACCGCCCAGCGCGGTGCTCGCGAGGTGAAGCCGAGGGCTTCCCGGCGGGCCAGATCGTCGACCTTGACGACCACGCCGTCGATCTCGTAGGGCAGGTCGTGGCGGTGGTGCTCCCAGTGGTCGCAGAACGCCGCCACCTCGTCGGCGGTCTCCAGGAGCCGACGCTCGGGGTTGACCGCGAAGCTCCACTCGCCGAGCCGGGCCAGGGTCTCCTCGTGGCTGGTGAACGCCGGGCCGCCTTCGACCTCCCCGAGCTGGTAGCACCACATCGAGAGCTCGCGGCGGGCAGTGACCCGTGAGTCCTTCTGGCGTAGTGAGCCTGCCGCGGCGTTGCGAGGGTTGACCGCCACCGGGCTGGGCTTGCGGCCAGCCTCGACTCGCACCCGGTTCTCCTCCTGCTGGGTGGCCTGGAGCGCGTCGAAGGCCGACCTCGACATGTAGACCTCGCCGCGCACCTCCAGCACGCGGGGGGCACCCTTCGGAAGCCGCTCGGGCACATCGGCGATGGTGCGCACGTTGGCGGTGACGTCCTCGCCCACCCGTCCGTCGCCGCGGGTGGCCCCCTGTACCAGCACGCCGTGCTCGTAGCGCAACGAGATGGCCACGCCGTCGATCTTCAACTCGCAGCAGTAGCCCACCGCATCGGTCACCTCCGGGGCCACGTCAAGGGGGATCTCCGGAGCATCCGGCATCTCCTCGTCGACGTCGTCGTCGACCGGTTCGGCGACGGCATCCACCGGGGTCCCGGCCAGCCGGGCCAACCGTCGGGCCAGGCGCTCACCCCAGGCCACCAGCTCGTCGGCCGAGAAGGCGTTGTCGAGCGACATCATGGCCACCCGGTGGGCAACGGGGGCGAAGGTGGCCGAGCCCGGCGCTCCCACCAGGGCGGTGGGCGTGCCGTCCACCACCAACTCGGGGAACTGTTCTTCCAGGCCCCGCAACTCGCGGACCAAGAGGTCGTAGTCCGCATCGGACACCGCGGGCGCGTCCTCGGTGTGGTACCGGCGGTCGTGCTCGGCGACCTCTGCGCGGAGCGCCTCCACCCGGTCCGCCAGGTCGGCGTCGACACCGGTGCCAACCGCAGGGGAGCCGTCCGCTGAGGTCATACTTCGGACCCTACAAGTGGGGGGTGACAGCCTGGATCGTGGCAGCCAGGGGGCCCCGGGGGGTGTGGAGGACGGCGTCGTGGCGGTGGGCCGAATGCCTCAAGTCGGCCCGCCACCAGCCGACGGAATCGGGGCCGGTCGACCCGCCCGGCCACCGAAGCTGAGCGTGAGGGACCGCATCACCGATGACGCTGAACGGCACGCTGGAGGACTTCTCGCCCGCCGGCATCTTGAAGGTCCTGTCCGCCGACGCCCGCACCGGCGCCGTGCGTTTCGGCGGACCGAGCGGGTGCACGGTGTATCTCCACCGTGGACAGCTCTACTTCGCCCGCAACGAGGGCACGGACGAAGCCCTGGCCACCGCTCTGGTCCGTCCCGGCCGGCTGTCCGCCGACGTCTGGGGCCGGGCCATCGATGCCTCTGGTGACTGGCCGATGGTGGGCGAGCTGCTGGTGCGCAACGGCGCCATCGGCCCCGACCTCTTGGCCTCGGTCGTGCTCTCGGTGGTCTACGACCCGCTGATCGACCTGTTCCGTGACGGTACCGGCGAGTTCGACTTCGAGCCTGACACCGTGCACTGGCTGGGCCCGTTCCGCGCCTTTCCCGTCGACGCCATCGTCGAAGAGGTCCGCAAGCGGGTGCGTGAGGTCGACGAGTGGGCGGCCACCATCCCGGACCTCGGCGTGTGGGTCGAGGCCAGCCGCACCCTCCCCGGCTACGCCGCCCAGGTGACGATCCTGCGAGAGGACTGGGAGCTGGTCACCGCCCTGTCGGGCCCTCGGACCATCGCCGAGCTGGCCGGCGAGCTGGGACGGGGTGCGTACTCCACCGCCCGAGTCGTCCACCGCCTCCAGCAGTCCGGCCTGGTCGAGGTGGTCGCATCGAGCGGCCACGCCGACGTGGTCCCGATCCGCCGCGGCGCGGACGCCGCAGAGTCGGCCGACGTGGGCACCATCGGCCTGGAAGCCGATGTCGACCCGCTGCTGGCCATGGGCCTTCCCCACCGTGCCGCGCGGTCACCGCTCCACGAGCAGACCCCGCCGGGTGACGACGATCCGCTCACCGCCCACATCGGCGACGCCATCGCCGACGCCCTCACCGATGCCGACGTGGTCCCCGCCCTCTCCGAGCCGGCCCTCAGCGCCGTGCCCGACATGGTGGACGACACCCAGGCTGACACGAACACCGAGACCGACACGGACACCGAGACCGGCCTGGAGTCGCGCTTCGAGCCGACCGAGCGGGCCGAGTTGGGCGCTTCGCCCGGGCCGGCCGACGACGGGCTCGACCCTCACCGCTGGGACGAGTCCCGGCTGGTGGCCGACGGCGGAGCCCTCCACCACGAGGACATGACCGCCACCCCGCTCGACAACCCCCGTCCCAGCGATCCCGACGCCGCCTGGCTGGCCGACCTGTACTCGCAGTTCATCGACGAGCCCGAGGCGGCCTCCAACGCGAAGAAGCGCTGTCGGGGCGAGCCCAACCCGGTCGACGTGGCCTTCAAGGCCGCCGAGCAGGACGGCGAGGCCAAGGCCTCCACCCTCAAACGCCTCATGGGTGCCCTCAAGAAGCTCTGACGACTCTCACCGCCCTTCAGGGCAGCACTCGGAAGCGGCCGCCGTCGAGCGGGCGCAGGGCGTGGAAGTGCCGGTGATCGAGGGTCAGGATCGTGCGCGTGCGTCGTTCGTGGGCCAGGACGACCAGGGTCGCATCGGTGACCCCGATGGGGAGGTCGCAGGAACGCTCAATCACCTGACTGCACCGCTGCAGGTCGGCAGCGTCGAGGCCCGGAAGGTCGTAGGCCCCGCTGGCCAGCTCGGTGCGCCACCGCCCGCCGGGGCGGTCCCCGGGGGCGGTCGGACTCGGTCCTCCTCGTGAGTCAGGTCAGGTCGAGGGTGGCCCGCTCGGCGCCGGACGGGTCGAGCAGGACGAGGCTGTCGCCACCCAGGAGGGCCCAGCCGGCGTCGGATGCCAGGACGCGGGTGGCCGACTGGCCGATGCGGACGGTGTGGCGCTCCACCTCGTCGAGCCATCCGTCGCCGGTGTCGACCACCACCACGTCGCTCTCGGGCACCGACGCCGGGTTCAGGCAACCCCCGGCGGCGATCTCGTCGATCTCGGCATACACCTCGTTGGCCCGGTCGGTGGCCCCGTCGGGGTCGACGTCCTCGTAGTCGACGTAGATCTGCTCGATCTCGGCCTGGAGCCGGGAGCGATCCGCTTGAGCGTCGTCTCGGAGCTCCTCTGTGCACTCGGTGGGGAACTCCTCGGTGTAGGTGCTCGTCGGGACGGCGAAGCGTCCGTCGCCGAGGTCCACGAAGGCGTGGTGGTCGTCCACCACGGCCGACTCGTCGCCGAGGACGATGGTGTCGACCACCGTGGGTGACGCCGGGTCGGACACGTCGAAGAGCTTGACGGTGGCCCGACCGTCCTCACCCGGGCCGAACCCGGCCACCAGGGTGTCGGAAATCGGGTGGAGGTAGGCGCTGAAGCCGGGCAGCTCGACCTCGCCGGCCACCCGGGGCGAGCGGGGATCGGCCAGGTCGAGCACGTAGAAGGGATCGGTCTGCAGGAAGGTGACCGCGTAGGCCACGTCACCGGTGAAGCGGACGCCGTGGAGGGTCTCGTTCGGGTGGCCGAAGCGCTCCGTGCGGCCGACCACGTCGAGGTCGCCGTCGGTGTCGAGCACCACCACCTGGTTCAGCGCCTCGCCGGACGGCGGCGCATCAGGCTCGATCACGTCGATCGAGTCGGCGTCGACGGCCGGCAGGTCCTCCAGGGGAAGCGGGACGCCGCCGTTGCTGTCGACGGTGACCCCCACCCGCAGGTGCCCGTCGTGCTCGGACATGGAGAACTCGTCGAGGAGGGAACCCTGCACCCGGCCCGAGCCGGTGTGGGTGAGCGACCCGAGTTCGAACCGGTGGATCGCAGTCCCCTCGGCGCCGTCGACCATCGGCGTGGCCAGGTAGGCGGCGTCGGTGGTGACGTGCACCAGTTCGCCGGCACCCACCACTTCGGCGGCGTCGATGGGTTCCAGGGCTCCGGCGACCGGGAGGGTCACGAGGAGGGTGGCGGTCGGATCCGAGGGCCCGATCGGGTGGAGCACGTCGTCGCAGGCGACCGGGCCGTCCTCGAAGGGCAGGTCCTCGCCTCCGCTGGTCGAGACGAAGCCCGCGGTGGCCACCAGGTGGAGGCGGTCACCGACCCGGCGAGCGTCCACCAGGGAGCCCGACGTCGACCACTCCGCATCGGTGGTGAGCGAGCGCTCGCCCACCGCCACCCGTTGGACGGTCACGCTCTCGACGTAGGGGACGCTCGTGTCGGCTGCCGCGCCGGACACCTCCGGCGAGGGAGAGGGGCCGCTGTCCCCGATGGCGTAGGAGCCCGGGCCCACGATCCAGGCGATACCCGCCCCGGCGTCGTAGGTGATCTGCGACCCCACGGCCACGTCCATCCCGACCACCACCTGGGCACCGTCGAGATCGACGATCGCCATCCGCTGGTCCGTGACCACCAGGGCCAGCCCGTCGCCCAGCTGCTCGACCACGTCGAGCTCGTCGACGCCGGTGACCACCACGTTGGTGCCGCCCTCGTCGCCCGGCTGCGGAGCCCCGGCCCGCCCGGTGCCTGCACCCACGGAGGGCATCGACTCGGCGCCGACGCCCGACTGGTCGGTGACGATGTCGTCGTCCCACCCGCTGTTGCGTCGTTCGGCCCGCCGGACACTGGCCCGGCCCCACGCCTCCACGTCGCCACACGACTCAAAGGTCGCCAGCCCCGAGGCGGCGACGGGGGTCGGCGGGCTGGCCACCACCTGGGCGGTGACGATGGCCGCGACCGCAGCGGCGGCGCCGACGGCGATGACGCCTCGACGGGGACGGTTGGGGTGGTTCAGGTGGTCCATGCCCCGTCCGACGGCGCCCGCCGCCATTCGGTTCCCCAACCCGGGATAGCTCGGCGAGGACCGTGCGGACGATGCCGGTCACGGCACGGGGGTTCAGGCTCCGACGGAGAGGCGGATTCCCATGACCTGGTCGTGGACCTTCTCGGCCAGACGGCGGGTGATGGCGAAGACGTGGTCGGCCTGGGCTTCGTCGTGCATGGCCAGCCCGCAGACCGGGCTGATCAAGGCTTGGCGCCGCAACAACACCGGGTCGCAGCCGGCCTGCACCAGCTCGCACCACTCGCTCGACAGTCGGCGCCACGAGCGCGACGGCGACTCGCCGAGCGGGCCGTCGGTGGCCACTGCGCCCCACGCGATCCAACCGCCCCGCTCCAAGAAGGTGCCCAGCGCACCCGCCGATCCGGTCACCGCCGCGCCCACCGGCAGCGACAGGACCCCGGGGCCGGCCTGGAGGAGGAGGCGCCAGTCGGTTGGGCCGCAGCAGTGCACGCCGCCGAAGGCCCGACCCTCGACCGCAGCCAGCGCCCCCGAGAGCAGGTCGATGACGCCGTCGGCGCCGAGCGGCAGGTCGGGGCGCAGGCCACCGACCAGTCCCGGTTCGTCGAACATCACCACGCGAGGAACGCCGGGCGCACGAGCGTCGGCCAGGGCAAGGAGGTCGCGGGCCCGGGTGCCGACCGCGGCGGCCGCGACGGCGAAGGCCCGGTCGCAGCCGAGCCCGGCTTGGACGAGTGTCAGGCCGAGGGTCAGCGGCCCGGTGAGCTGGAGCTTGATCGGCCCGTCGTTCCCGGCCACCGCGTCGAGGAAGCGGCGCCAGGTGGCGAACGGCCGACCGATCAGGTCGCGGTCACGCATCGGCGCAGCCGGGTCGACCAGGTCGGGATCGGCGACCGAGATGGTGCCGTCGTCGGCCACATCGACGCCGGCGATCCCCCACGCAGCCTGCGGGATCATCAGTTCCCGCGCATCGACGGCGGGCAGGGTGGGTGCGGCGGGGAGTTGGGGCGTGCGCTCGAGCACGAACGCGATGGCGGCATCGACGTCGCGGTGGGGCAGGCTCCCCACCGACGTGGCGGCGCCCAGCGGCAGGACGACGCCGTGCTCGGTCATGCCCACGTCTGTTCCACCCGGCACACCTTTCTCCGTCCATCGGACATGCCCGTCGACCCACGCGGGCGCTTCCCCTGGACACTGGACTAGCCACCGTCGAGGTGCGTCGGCAAATCTCGCCGGGTGACGCGGATCGAGCAGCTGGGCGCGTGGCCGGCCCGGGTCTGTTGGGTGGCCCTGGCCCTGGTGGCCGCAGCCACGGTGGGCGACGCCCTCCACGACCGCAGCGGCGCCGTGCAGGTGGTCGCCGCCGTCGGGCTCTGGACCGGTTGGGGGGGTGCCCTGGTGGCCCTGCTGGTGCCTCGTGACGTTGCCCTCACCGCGTTGCGGACCCTCGTGCCGGGTGGTCTCGCCGTAGCCGTGCTCGCGGCCGCTGCTGGTGGCCAGGTCGACGTGTTCGACGTGGCGGCGGTGGCCGTCGCTGCGGTGGCCACCCTGGCGGTGATGGCACCGTGGATCGGGCAGGCATGGGTCGACGGGTCGTCGTACGGGCCTGAACGGCGCTTCACGCTGCGACCGCCCGCCGCCATCTCCTACGCGCTGGTCCCCCTCACCTGGATCCTGGTGACCGCCGGCGCCACCGTGGGCCCGCTGCTCCTCGCCTCCCGCCAGTGGGCGACGGGCGCCGTCGCCGCAGTGGTCGGAGCCGCCCTGGTGTGGGCCGGCATGCGGTCGCTGCACCAGTTGGCCCGGCGGTGGGTGGTGCTGGTGCCGGCCGGCCTGGTGCTCCACGATCCGCTCACGTTGCCCGAGCCCCAGCTCTTCGTCCGCCGCATGGTGGCCAACCTCGGCCCGGCTTCGGCCGACACCACCGCCGACGACCTCACCGCCGGTGCCCCCGGTCTAGCCCTTCAGCTCGACCTCAACGAGCCCGCCGACCTCCTCGTGCGCCAGCGGGGCCGTCGGTCCGCCGCCCGCTCGTCCACGAGCGTCCTGTTCACCCCCAGCCGCCCCAGGCGCCTGCTCGAAGCCGCCCAGGAGCGACGCATCCCGGTGGGCTGACCCCCGTCGGCCTGACGCGTTCAGCGGAGGGGGAACGGGGCGCGGACCGCGAGCTCGACGTTGCGGTCCTCGGGTTGGCCGAGGAGGGCGAGGGGCACGAACCAGCGGTCGTCGTTCACGGCGACCTCGCGGCTGACCGACGCCAGGCGATCGGGGGTCCAGCCGGCACTCGACCGGTAGGGCACCAGCGGCGGCGCGGCGTGGTCGATCACCGTCACGAGGAGCGACACGGTGCGGTCACCGTTGTCGAACACCTCCACCGTGCGGCCCTGCTGGCCGAAGTCGATGGCGCTGGCCGTGTTGACCTCCCACCAGCCGTCGCCGGGCTCGCCGTCGGTGCGACGACCCGGTGCTCGTGAGAGTGCCCGTTGGTGCTGGTGTGGACGGCGGTCCGAAGGTGCCGGTGAAGATCTGGTCGTGGTTGCCGAAGACGGCGAGCCAGGGCACGGACAGGCCCTCGGGCTCGAAGGTGGAGACCGCGGCGTCGAGGAACCCCGGGAGGTGAGGGAAGCCGGCCTGTTGGCGGCGGTCCCACCCTGGCCGGTCGGGGTGCCACACCGCCCGCCAACCCGAGCGCTGGAGCCCCTCGTAGCCGCCGGGCGCGCCGGTGTCGGGCGTGACCGGCCGGCCGTCGAGCACGTCGATCCACCAGCGGACCTCGGCGACCGTTCGGTTGTCGGTGTTGTCACCGGTCTGGATGCACCAGGCCATGGGCGCGCCGCTGACCGGGCTGACCGCCACTGCGTTGGTGGCTCGCACCAGTTCGGTCGAGCACCTGGGTGGTACACGTCTCCTGCGGGCGGTGGCCGCTGTCCGAGCCCGGGTTCACCCACCCGTAGGCCTCGCTGCCCTCCACCCGGGCGGGCGACTGGGTGTCGCACACGTGCACGTCGGTGTGGTGGGCGACGTAGAGCAATGATCGCCGGACGGCGTCGGCCGACGGCTCGATGCCCAGATCGGTCCGCAACAGGTGCGGCTCGCCCGGTGCCCAGCCGAGGCGGCGGTAGCGATCGGTGCCCAACGGCCGGATGGTGGCGTCGACCGTGGTCCACCCCTGCGTGCCCGGGCCCTCGCCGGCATGGTCGGCCAGACCGTCGGCCCACGGTCCACTCCGGCGGAGGTCGGCCCGCAGCGCCCGTGACCGCCGCAGCCGACGCACGACATCGCCGACCGAGTTCTGGTCATGGGCGGGCATGGTGACATGCAGACCGCGACCACCGACGCAGCTCGCCCAGATGTGGCCCACCGGTCACGGTCCGGACACGGAGACGTCGCCCCAGGGTCGTTGCCTAGGTCGCCGAGGTGGTCCAGGTGAGCGCTGGTGGGTCGACGCGGGCGCAGCGGGGGCAACCGTGGTCGTCGGTGAGGTCGACGCGGGCGACCAGTGCCTGGCCGCTTTCCTCCGCCGCCCGGACCAGGTCGGGATCGACGTGACCCAGCATCAGCTTGGCCCGGCGGAACATCTCGAACGAGCCGGGACCGTCGACCTCGCCCCACGTGAGGTACACGAACCGCTCGCCCCGCCGACCCTGGACGGCCGGTCCCTTGAAGTCGAGGGCGCCTTGTTCGTCGACCTCGACTCGCACGTCGAGGTCCCATGCCGCCCTCTCGGTGTCGCCCCGCACCAGACCTTCCGGCTCTCGCCGCACCTGCACGCCGACGTGGACGTTGGTGAGCTGGCGCCCGTCCGAGACGAAACGCCGGCCCGGCAGGTGGTGGCCCTCGACGCGGACCCTCACGACGTGGCCACGCCGCCGCCGACGACCAGGTCGCCCTGGTACGCCACCAGGCTCTGGCCGGGAGCGGTGCGGCGGCGGGGGTCGGCCCACCGGATGGTGCCGCGGACCGGATCGGCACGGTCGACCTCGACGGTGGCCGGGCACGGCCGACCATGGGCGCTGGCCTGCACAGATACCTGAGCGGACACCGGACCTTCGGCCCACGTCAGGGCATCGACCGGCTGCTCGGCCACGAGCAGGTCGACGCGACGACCCACGGTGACGGTCGCGGTGGCCCGGTCGACGTCGACCACATAGCGGGGTGCGGCGCCGCCCGCCAGCCCGAGGCCCTTGCGCTGGCCGAGCGTGACCAGCTCCACCGCCGGCACCGAGCCGAGCGATGCGCCGTCGGCGTCGACCACCCGGGCAGGGGTGAGCGCGATCCGGTCGCCCAGGAACGAGCCCCGTCCCCGGGTCCGGGTGATGAAGCACACGTCCTGGCTGTCGGGCTTGGTAGCGGTGCGAAGGCCGAGCTCGGCGGCCCGGCTCCGGACGTCGACCTTCTGCATGGCGCCCACCGGGAACAGGGTGCGGGCCAGCTGATGCTGGTCGAGCATGTGCAGGACGTAGCTCTGGTCCTTGGCCGCGTCGGCGCCCCGAGCCACCCGTCGGGTGCCGTCGTCGAGGGTGGCGATGCGGGCGTGGTGACCGGTAGCCACCGCGTCGAAGCCCAGGGCGCAGGCCCGCTCGTCCACCGCCGCGAACTTGATGTGGCGGTTGCACTCGATGCACGGGTTGGGGGTCCGGCCAGCAGCGTGGTCGGTGGCGTAGGGGCCCACCACGTGCTCGGTGAAGGCGTCGCCGAAGTTGAACGTGTGGTGGTCGATCCCAAGGCGGTCGGCCGCCCGCCGAGCGTCGTCGACATCGCTGACCGAGCAGCACCCCGAGTCACTCTCGCCGCCCCACAGCTTGAGGGTGACGCCGACGACGTGATGGCCGTCGTCGCGCAGGAGTGCGGCGGCGACCGACGAGTCGACGCCACCCGACATCATCACCAGGACCCGCATCAGGCTGGACCCACCACGAGGGCAGCCGGGCGGGGGACGACCGACCCGCCACGCTCACCAGCCCCGTCCGCCGGTCCGGTCGAGACGGTCGCACTGGTCGACGGGCGCAGTCGCGTCACGGCGGCGGGCACCGCGACCAGGGCGGCGTCGACATCCGCGTCGCTGCTGCACCAGCCGAGCGAGAGCCGCAGCGCTCCCGCCGCCAGCTCGGGGGCCACGCCGAGCGCGGTCAGCACGTGCGACGCCTCCGTGGCCCCACTGGCACAACTCGATCCCCACGAGGCGCCGACACCCGCCTCGTCGAGCAGGAACAGCAACGCCTCGCGCTCGACACCGGGCACGCAGAGGTGGATGGTGCCGGGGGTGCGGTCAGCAGCCTCGACGGGCGACGTGACCACCATGTCGGGCATCGCGGCGAGCAGCCCGACGAGCAGTCGGTTCCGCAGTGCTTCCACTCGTGTCGCGGTCTCGGCGCGCTGGAGGACGGTGGCGCCGAGGGCGGCAGCGAAGCCCACCGCCCCGGCTACGTCGGGCGTGCCGCTGCGGCGCTCGTGCTCCTGGCCGCCGCCTCGCAGCAGCGGTGCCAGCGGCGTGCCCCGGCGGACCACCAGTGCGCCGATGCCCTTGGGGCCGCCGACCTTGTGGCCGCTCACGCTCACCAGGTCGGCAGCCGCAGTGCAACGGGCCAGGTCGAGCCACGGCGCGGCGGCCACGGCATCGGCGTGGAGCACCGTCGCCGGCGATGCGTCACGCACGGCCGTTGCCACCTCGTCCAGGTCCTGCACCGTCCCCACCTCGTTGTTGGCGGCCATCGCCGAGACGACCGACACCTGCGGCCCCGTGGCTCGCAGGGCTACGGCGAGGGCCTCGAGGTCGATCCGACCCAACCCGTCGACCGCCACGGTGCCGCCGCCTGAGGCCAGCACCGGGGCCAGGACGGCATGGTGCTCCACCGACGAGCACAGGGCCCGTCCGCCGACGGCTCCGAGGACTCCGACGATGGCCAGGTTGTCCGCCTCGGTGCCCCCCGATGTGAACACCACCTCGCTCGGCTGGGCGCCCAGCGCCTCTGCGACTTCATCGCGTGCATCGTCGAGGTGGCGACGAGCCTGGCGCGCCCACCGGTGCGACCCCGACGGGTTGCCGAACACGTCGCCCAGCAGCGGGGCCATGGCCGCCCGCGCCTCGGGCCGCATCGGCGTGGTGGCCGCATGGTCGAGGTAGGCACCGGACATGGTGTCGAGGCTAGGACCGCCGCCTGGCCACCACCGAGGTCGATGCAGCCGGTGGCAGCGGATTGCGCCCGGGATTTGTCACCTCGACCCGCCGACGGGCCTGCGACACTGACGGCGATGGACGGGTACGACTCGGCGACCTACGGCGACCGCTTCGCCGACGTGTACGACGACTGGTACGGGTCCATCACCGACACCGCGGCGTGCGTCGACGCCCTCGCTCGCTTGGCCGGCGACCGCGGTTCGGTCCTCGAGCTGGGCGTGGGCACCGGTCGCCTGGCCGTCCCGCTCGCCGAGCGGGGGCTCGACGTGACCGGCGTCGACGCATCGGCGGCCATGCTCGCCCGGCTCGCAGCCAAACCGGGCGGCCGGGGGGTGACCGGTGTGCTCGGCGACATGGCCGACCCCGCGGCTGCTGGGGCCGTCGTGGCCGACCACCGTTTCGACCTGGTCTTCGTGGCCTACAACACCCTGTTCAACCTCATCGGAGCCGGCGAGCAGCAGCGCTGCCTCACCAATGCTGCCGCCCTGTTGACCGACGAGGGGCGCCTGGTGGTCGAGGCCTTCGTCCCCGACCCCACCGACGTCGCCGCCGATGCCGTCGTCCCCCGCCGGGTCACCGCCGACCGGGTCGTGCTCAGCGTCAGCCAGAGCGATCCCGACCACCAGGAGGTCCTCGGCCAGTACGTCGACATCACCGAGGCCGGCATCAGGCTGCGCCCCTGGCACATCCGCTGGACCACCCCGGACCAGCTCGACGCCATGGCCGACGCCGCCGGCCTCCGCCTGGCCGAGCGGTGGGCCAGCTGGGACCAGGCGCCCTTCCACGGCGACGCACCCGCACACGTCTCGATCTACTGCCACCGTTGACCGCCACCGGACTCCTACCATGCTGGGCGACGAGACGCTCCCGGGGAGGGAAGCCCGATGAACCAGCTGAGGCTGAACCCGCTCACCGGGCGGTGGGTCACGGTGGCCACCAGCCGAGCGATGCGGCCCGACGACTTCGCTCGCGACCAAGCCCCCGTGGAGAGCACCCCGGTCGTGCCGTGCCCGTTCTGCCCCGGTCACGAGGAGGAGCTGCCGCCAGCGCTGGAGTCCCACGGGTCGGGCGGCGACTGGCTGCTGCGGGTGGTGCCCAACCGCTATCCGGCCTTCGAGGGGACCGAAGCCATGCTGGTGGAGCACCTCGGCCCGCTCTTCGCCAGGGCCCCGGCCAGCGGCATCCACGAGGTGCTGGTGTTCACGCCCGACCACCACCGGAGCTGGGCCGACCTCGACGACCACCAGGCCGGCCTCACCATGGCCGCGGTGCGCGACCGGCTCCAGGATCACGCCGGTTCGCCGGGCGTGCGCTACAGCCAGGCCGTCGTGAACCACGGTCGCGACGCAGGGGCCAGCATGGAGCACCCCCACGGCCAGCTGATGGGCATCTCGTTCGTACCCGGCGAGCTGGTCGAGGAGATCGCCGGCTTCCGTCGCTTCAGCGGGGCCTGCCTCCTGTGTGCGACCGTCGACGCCGAGCGGGCCGCCGGCCATCGCGTGGTGTCCGACAAGGACGGCGTGGTGGTGGTGTCGCCGTGGTGGGGCGGGTCGCCGTTCGAGCTCCTGGTGATCCCCGAGCACCACCAGGGCCACCTGCGCGACGCCGCGCCCAACGACCTGGCGGCAGTCGGCCACGTGATCCGCGACGCCCTGGCCCGCCTGCGCGACCTGCTGGGCGACGTGTCCTACAACCTGGTGTTCCACACCCTCCCCCATCACGCCAGCGACCCCTTCCACTGGCACGTCCACCTCGTGCCCAGGGTGCACAGCGTCGGTGGCTTCGAGCGGGGCACCGGCGTCCCCATCAACATCGTGGCCCCCGAGGACGCCTGCCGCTGGCTGACCGGCTGACCGGCTGACACGGGCGGTGGCCGAGTGCCCGGTTCGCCTCGCCGGCGACGTTTCGGGTCGAGCAGTGCCCTCCTAGGGTCAGCGCATGGGTCGCATCCGGGTGTCCACGGTGATCAACGCCTCGCCGGCACGGGTGTGGGACGAGGTGCGCCACATCGACCGCCACGTCGACTGGATGGCCGACGCCGAGTCCATCTCGTTCACCAGCCCGCAGACCTCCGGGACAGGCACCACCTTCGACTGCGTCACCAAGGTCGGCCCCATCACCCTCGTCGACAAGATGGCCGTCACCGCCTGGCGCGACGGGCGAGAGGTGGGGGTGCGCCACCAAGGCCTGGTCACCGGCATCGGCTCGTTCACCCTGGCCGGCATCCGCCGGTGCCGCACCCGGTTCACGTGGGAGGAACGGTTGACCTTCCCGTGGTGGATGGGCGGCCGCGCCGGGGGCGTGGTGGGCGGCGCCGTCATGCGCCAGATCTGGAAGCGCAACCTCCGGGTGCTCAAGGCCCTGGTGGAGAGTGGCCGCACCTGAGGCTGGTGCCGTTCAGCCGCCGTCCGGCTCGGCGGAGGTACCGGAGGCAGGGACCGAGGTGGAGGTCGGGGTCGGCGACGGACCGGGGACCGCGGCTGGCCCAGTGGTAGCCGTGCCTGGCGTCGAGGTCGTCGGCACCACGGTCACCTCCGACGGTGCGCCACTCGGATCCTCGCTGCCGATGGCCGCCCCGTAGCACGCTTCGTACGCCTTCTCAGCTGCCTCCCACGCGGCATCGTCGGCGTCGTCGGCGATGCCGTCGTACACGTCGTTGCACCGGAACGCAGCCAGCTCGCTCGGGTCGAGGTCGCCGCTGGTCACCAAGTCGCCCAGGCAGGCCTCGGCGGCGGCGTCTTCGAGCTCATAGCAGGCGTACGACGGGTCGTCGGCCGCATCGAACTCCTCGCCATCGAACTCGTCCGAGTAGCCGAACCCGTAGCCGTAGCCGCCGTACGAGCTGCCCTCGTAGTCGTCGGGCAAATTCGTGTAGCACTCGTCGGCGGCCTGCTCGCCCTCGTCCGACGGGGCGTCGTCGGCCGGGCGCTCCACGCCGCAGGCCTCCCAGAAGCCGTCGGGCTCCGCCGCCCACCAGTCGCCGGCCCAGACTCGCGCCACCCGCCGCACGTCCTCCACGCTCATGTCACGGAGCCCGCCCAGCACCGACTCGACGATGCTGCGGGTGGGGCTCACGAACCACTGCCCGTCGTGTTCCTCGGTGACCACCCGCAAGAGGTCACCCGCCCCGTAGGGGGCGAACAGGAGCATCGGCGAGAGCGCCGCTCGGTCATCGTCGTCGCACACCTCGTACACGTCGGCTTCGAAGGGCTCCTCGGCGGGTCCGAGCTCGCTCGGGAACTCGGTGACCTCGCCGGACTCCTCGTACTCGCCCTCGACGTACCCGGAGTCGAACGACTCGTCGTCGTAGTCGTACTGCGAGGTGATGGACGTGCACGAGCCGTCGTAGGCCCATGTGGTGGAGCCGTACTCGTCGGCGGCGACCACCTCGAACCGGGTGGCCGACACCACCTTGGTCCCATCGGGCCCGTCGGCTACCTCGAGCTCGAGCTGGTTGACCGACGGGCCCTGGTAGCCGTCGTCGCGGGAGCGGGCGGCGGCGTCCACCAACATCGGGCCGTAGTCGTGGAGTACGGCCATCTCGGCGGCCGGGGTGAGCTCGATGAGCCGCCGCACGTCGAGGTCGACGCCCGCCGCCACCGCCTCACGCACCGCGGCTTCCGGGCTGGCTGCTCCCTTGGCGGCCACGCCGTTGCCGAAGTCGGGCACCGGCTCGGCGGGGTCGGCGTCCATGCGGACCTGCTCGGCGAGCGAGTACAGCGCGCTCACGTGCCAGCCGCCGTCGCTCTGGCGAGCCACCAGCCGCGTGCCGTCGAGCTCGACCTGACCACTCTCGGAACGGTCGATGTCGCCCCCCTCGGCTTCCTCGTCGGCGTCAAGGATCCTGCGCACGGTGGGTCCGAGAGGCAGGCGGTCCAGGTCGCTGGACGTGGACATGCTCCCTCCGGTGAGGTCGACGGCGGTCACCCCGTCGCCCAGCTGCTCGGTGGTGTAGGTGAGCCCCTCCACCCGCACGTCGACGCCGGCCACCTTGCGCAGGTCGAGCTCCGCCGAGGCCACCTCCGTCCGCTGGGCCTGTCGGGCCAGCTCCTCGATCGCCGGGCGCAAGATCTGACGCTCGTTGGGCTCGAGCGCTTCGAGCACGCCGATCACGTCCTCGTGGTCGACGGCGTCGAACATGGCCTCCACCGCCGCCGCGGGGCTCTCGGCACCGTCGCCGGCCGACAGGGTCAACACGCCGAACGCCCCGGCGCCCACCGCCACGACGGTCACCGCAGCAACGGCCAACCGTCGGGACCGCTTCGCCGGGGCCGGGGGCGCGTACGGCGTCGGTTCCGGGGTGAGATCCATCGGCGTGGTCATCGGGAGCTCCTCGTGGTCCAGGCGGTGGCCAGGGCCACCACCACCAGGGCCGAGCCGAGAACCAGCCCTGCCGGTGCTCCCCAATCGGCCGATCGGGGCGCGTTGTTGATCGCCGAGGCGAGGAAGACCTCGACCAGGCCGACGGTGGCGGCCAGGCCAGCAGCCAGACGCACCCGGTCGCACACCAGGGCCAGCACGGCCAGCGCCGCCACCAGGGGCAGGAAGGACCAGGCCACCGACACCACCGCCTGCGAACCGGGGCTGAGGACGCCCAGGCGGTCGGCGGCCCGGACCACCTCGTAGCTCGTCCTGGTGGCGGTGCCGGTGCGCAACCACGGGGCGAAGGTGACCGCCACCGCGCCGGCGGCGACCGCGACCAGCGTCCAACGAAGGACCGCGGCCGCCGTCGACCACCCGGGTCGCCGGACGGGCTTCCGGTCGGCCCCGACGTCGGTCGTATCGAAGTGGCCGGCGTCGTGGGGGCCGGCGTCGTGCGAACCAGTGTGGGTCACTTCAGCGTGGACGAAACCGGCGTGGGCCGGAACCTCGTGAGCCGGGTCAGGACGCGGCGAAGCCACGTCGACGGGACCGGTGCGACGACCGACCTCTGCCACCACGTCATCGACCCCCGGTCTCCGGCTGCTTCCGGCCCGGCGCACCCTACGCCCGTGCCGGTCACCGACCGAGGCGCTTGCCCGGGGCCCGGGCGTCGGACAAGCGGGTGGCTCAGGAGGGTTGCCAGCCGGAGGCGAAGACGATGCCGCCGATCAAGCAGATGGCGGCGAGGGCGCCACATGCGGCAAGTGGCAGCCGCTTGTCGACCCCGGGCCGGCGGCCGTAGTCGAAGAGGATCCAGCCGGCCGCCGCGCCGCCGGCCAGGCCGCCAAGGTGGCCGCCGATGGAGATGCCGCCCAGGCCGAACGTGATGAACAGGTTGATGAGCAAGACGCCGAGCAGTGGCGACTGGCGGAACGGGATGCCCTGGGCCCGCTGGGCCAGGAAGATGGCGCCCATCATCCCGAAGATGGCCCCCGAAGCACCGGCGGTGAGCGAGTCGGGCGACAGCACCAGGGCACCGAGCGAACCGGCCAGGAGCGAGGTGCCGTAGACGATGCCGAAGCGGAGGCGCCCGCCGAGGTTCTCGACCGCGTTGCCGAGGATCCACAGCGCGTACATGTTCACCAGCAGGTGGAAGATGCCGTAGTGGAGGAACCCCGAGGTGATCAGGCGGTACCACTCCCCCTCGCCGACACCGACGCCGGGGAAGGTCCGCCCGCTGTCGGTGGCGAACTTGGCGATGAGCCCGAAGTCGATCTGCAGCTGACCGGTGGCGCCGCGCACGGCGCGACCTCCATCGAGGGCGATGCCGAGGATGAACACGGCCACGTTGAGCGCGATCAGGACCGTGGTGAGGACCGGGCGGGCCTGGAGCGCGCCGATCCCCTGGTACACCTTCTGCTTGTTGGCCTTGGTGCACTCGGGGCAGTGGAACCCGACCGACGCCTGGTGCATGCACCGCCCACAGATCGGCCGGTCGCACCGCTGGCAGATGACGCCAGCGGGCTGTTCGGGGTGGCGATAACAGGTCTGGACCACGGTTTCCACGGCTCAGAACCGTAGCGGGGACGCCTGAAAATCGGCCGTCGCCAACGCTCACCGTCAACCGTCAACCGTCAACCGTCAACCGTCAATCGAGGTCGTCGCCGAGCTGGTCGACCAGGGAGAACCAGTAGAAGCCGTACGGGGGGAGGGTGACGAAGTAGGGCAGCTCGCCGATGTCGGGGAACGGCACCCGACCGAAGAGCTCCACCGGGGTCTTGCCGGCCAGCGCGCTCAACTGCAGCTCGACCGGTTGGGCCACCCGGGACAGGTTGTTGACGCACAGCACGAGGTCCTCGGGGCGGTCGTCACGGACCTGGCGCCGCAGGTAGGCGAACACGGCGTCGTTGCCCACGTCGAGGGCCTCGAAGCTCCCCGTCCCGAACACCGGGTGCTCCCTGCGGGCGCCGATCAGTCGCTTCACCCAGTGCAGGAGCGAACCCGGGTTGCGCAGCTGCGCCTCCACGTTGATGGCGGCGTAGCCGTAGACGGGATCCATCAGCGCCGGCAGGTACAGCTGGGCGAAGTCGGCGGTGGAGAACCCGCCGTTGCGGTCGGGCGTCCACTGCATGGGCGTGCGCACGCCGTCGCGGTCGCCCAGGTAGATGTTGTCGCCCATCCCGATCTCGTCGCCGTAGTACATGACCGGGCTGCCCGGCAGGCTGAAGAGCAGCCCGTGGAACAGCTCGGCCACCCGGCGGTCGTTCTCCAACAGGGGGGCGAGACGTCGGGAGATGCCGACGTTGCGCTTCATGCGCGGGTCCTTGGCGTACTCCGAGTACATGTAGTCCCGCTCTTCGTCGGTGACCATCTCGAGGGTCAGCTCGTCGTGGTTGCGCAGGAAGATCCCCCACTGGGCGCCGTCGGGGATGGTCGGGGTCTGGGCCATGATCTCGCGGATCGGGCGGGCCTTCTCCTGTCGAGCGGCCATGAACATGCGCGGCATCAGCGGGAAGTTGAAGCACATGTGGCACTCGTCGCCGGCGCCGAAGTAGTCGACTACGTCGGCGGGCCACTGGTTGGCCTCGGCCAACAGCACCCGTCCGGGGAACTCGTCGTCGACGACGGCGCGGATCCGTCGGAGGTACGCGTGGGTCTCAGGGAGGTTCTCACCGTTGGTGCCGTCGCGCTCGAAGAGGTACGGGACGGCGTCGAGCCGGAAGCCGTCGAGGCCCAGGCCCAGCCAGTAGCGGACCACGTCGACCATGGCGTCGGCCACGTCAGGGTTGTCGAAGTTGAGGTCGGGCTGGTGGTTGAAGAACCGGTGCCAGTAGTACTGCTCGCGGTTGGGCTCCCAGCTCCAGTTCGACGGCTCGGAGTCGACGAAGATGACCCGGGCCTCGCCCCACCGTTCGTTGTCGTCGTTCCAGACGTACCAGTCGTGGCGGGGGTTGTCCCTTGAGGTACGCGACTCCTGGAACCACGGGTGCTGGTCGCTCGTGTGGTTGATCACCAGGTCGGCGATGACCTTGATGCCCCGCCGGTGAGCCTCGTCGATGAGCTCGGCGGCGTCGCCCACGGTGCCGTAGTCGGGCAGGACGGTGAAGAAGTCGGAGATGTCGTAGCCGCCGTCGCGCAGCGGCGACTGGAAGAAGGGCAGGAGCCACAGGCAGTCGATGCCCAGCCACTCGAGGTAGTCGAGCTTCTCGGTGATGCCCCGGAGGTCACCGGTGCCGTCGCCGTTGGAGTCGCGGAACCCCCGGACCAGCACCTCGTAGAAGATGGCCGTCTGGTACCAGCCGGGGTCGGTGCTCACCGAGGCGATCGTACCGACGGGTCGAGCAACGCCCGGCCACCGTGGTCCGACGGCAGGGTCCGCACGGGTGGGGGCTGATGAGCCCGGTTGACCGACGGGTCGTTCCAGGCCGTTGCCGACGCCGAGGCGCCAGCATCCAGGGTCGCCAGGCGTACCGAACTGCTGTCACCTCGGCCCGGGGGGACCGACCGGCCGGAGGCGATCCAAGCAGCCGGCCAGCGTCAGGACAGGTGGGTCACGTTCGGGGCCGGACGCTGGGGCGGCGGCACCGAACCAGTGGGCCAGCCGAGGTACACCAGGGCGACGAGGTCGTGGTGCTCGTCCACGTCGGCCACGGCGCGAACAGCCGGGACGAGGGAGTCGGCCACGGTGGCCCAGTAGCTCCCCAGGTCGTTGGCGGTGGCCGCCAGGAGCAGGTTCTGCACCGCGGCGGCCACGGCGTCACGGTCCTCACGGCGCCGCACCTCGTCGTCGGCGACCACGGCCTGCCACACCAGCACCAACGTGGCGCTGCGCAGGTACTTGCTGCGCAGCTTGGTCACCTTGGCCTCCGTCATGCCGGCGTCGGCGGCCTGATCGGCCACGGCTTCGCCCAAGCGGGCCCGGGCATCACCGGTGACCACCGTGAAGCGCCAGGGCCAGGTCCGCTTGTGGTTGGGCGCCCAGCTGGCCGCCTCCAGGAGACGGCCGACCAGCTCTGGCGGCACCGGTTCGTCGGAGTCCACCAGCAAGCTGGTCCGACGAGCTCTGATGGCATCCTCCACCGGGGTCGACGCACCGCCGTCGGAAGCACCGGTGGGGCCGGCGGAGGGCGTGGCAGGTTGCGCAGACTGCTCGGACACCTCACGAGTGTGCCCGTCCGAGCCGCTCCGGTACTCCTCGGGAGCTGACGCGCCGGGGTCAGGCCGCCGTGGAGGTCCGCCCACACCGCGAGCGCAAGCCCGATCGCCCGGCGGGACCGTCGACCCCGGGCCGCTGGCTACGGTCGCAGCCATGCGCGCGTTGCGGAGCTTCACCATCCGACCCCGCCTCCCGGAGGCACTGGCATCCCTCGGGGATCTGGCCATGAACCTGCGGTGGTCCTGGGACGACCGCACCCGGGACCTGTTTCGCTGGGTCGACCCCGATGCCTGGGACGCCACCCGGCACGACCCGGTCCGCCTCCTCGGCCTGGTGAGTCCCGAGCGCTTCGACGCACTCGCCCTGGACCCGGCTTTCTTGCGCTTCCTCGGCGACGTGCGAGATGACCTCGACCGTTACCTGGGGGCGCCCCGCTGGTTCCAGACCCGCCCACAGTCGACGTTGCGCCAGGTCGCCTACTTCTCCCCCGAGTTCGGCATCGCCGAAGCCCTGCCCCAGTACTCGGGCGGCCTGGGCATCCTGGCCGGGGACCACCTCAAGTCGGCCAGCGACCTCGGCGTGCCGCTAGTGGGCGTCGGCCTCCTCTACCGCCACGGCTACTTCCGCCAAGGCCTGTCCACCGACGGCTGGCAGGAGGAGCGCTTCCCCGACCAGGACCCGTGGGCCATGGCCCTCACCCTTTGCGAGGGGGTCCGGGTGCAGGTCGAGTTGGCCGGCACGACCCTGGTGGCCCAGGTGTGGCGGGCCGACGTGGGACGGGTGCCGCTCTACCTCCTCGACGCCGACGTGGAGGAGAACCCGCCTGAGCTCCGGGGCGTGACCGACCGCCTCTACGGCGGCGACGTGGAGCACCGGCTCCGCCAGGAGATCCTCCTCGGGATCGGCGGGGTGCGGGCCCTCGAAGCGCTCGGCATCGACGCCCAGGTCTTCCACACCAACGAGGGCCACGCTGGGTTCCTCGGGCTGGAACGGATGCGGCGAGTCATCGTCGACGACGGGCTCACGTTCGCCGAGGCGGTGGAGGCCACCCGGGCGGCGTCGATCTTTACCACCCACACCCCGGTGCCCGCCGGGATCGACCAGTTCCCACGCCCGTTGATCGAGACCTACTTCGGGGGGTGGGCCGAGGAGTGCGGCACCACGATCGACGAGCTGATGGCCATCGGCCACCGCCCAGGCGGCACCGAGGACGAGGCGGGCGACGCCGCCGGGCGCTTCAACATGGCGGTCATGGGCCTGCGCCTGGCCGGTCGGTCCAACGCCGTCTCCAAGCTGCACGGCACCGTCAGCCGGGAGATGTTCTCGGCGCTCTGGCCCGACCTCCCCGACGACGAGGTGCCGATCACGTCGGTCACCAACGGTGTCCACGCCGGCACGTGGGTGTCGGCCGACATGACCGACCTGCTCTCACGTCGCGTGCTCCCCGAGTGGGACGAGGCCGATGTCGGCAGTTGGGCTCGCGTCTGGTCCACCCCCGACGACGAGCTCTGGCGGGTCAAGGACCAGGCCCGGACCCGTCTGGTGGCCTTCGTGCGCGAGCGGATGCGCCGGCGAGCGATCGAGTCCGGCACCTCGGCGTCGGAGGCCACGTGGGCCGACGACCTGCTCGACCCCGGCGCCCTCACGATCGGCTTCGCCCGCCGATTCGCCACCTACAAGCGGGCCAACCTGCTCCTCGCCCAGGGGGACCGCCTGCAGCGCCTCCTGCTCGACGCGGACCGTCCGGTGCAGTTCGTGTTCGCCGGCAAGGCTCATCCGGCCGACGACCAGGGCAAGGAGATGATCCGCCAGATCGTGGCCTACGCCCGTGACCTCGGTGTCCGGCATCGGTTCGTGTTCCTCGACGACTTCGACATCGCGGTGGCCCGGTCGCTCTACCAGGGCGCCGACGTGTGGCTGAACACGCCGCGCCGTCCTCTCGAGGCCTGTGGCACCAGCGGGGAGAAGGCGGCCCTCAACGGCACGCTCAACTGCTCGATCCTCGACGGGTGGTGGGACGAGATGTTCGACGGCGAGAACGGCTGGGCCATCACCTCGGCCCAGGACCACGACGACCTCGAGGCGCGCGACCGGCTCGAGGCCGACAGCCTCTTCGACCTGCTCGAGCACCAGGTCGTCCCGCTGTTCCACGACCGCCAGGGTTCATCGGTGCCGCGCGGCTGGCTGCGACGGGTGAAGGCCAACCTGGCAACGCTCGGTCCGCAGGTGGTGGCGTCACGCATGGTGCGCGACTACGTCACCGAGCTCTACGAGCCGACGGCCGCCGCCGCCGACGCCCTGCGCAACGACGGGCACGCCCGGGCCCGGGCCCTGTCGAGCTGGAAGGTCCGGGCGTTGTCCGGGTGGGAAGCGGTGAAGGTCGACGCGGTCGAAGCGAGCGAGGAGGTGGCCGACCTCGGAGCGCGCCGAGAGGTCCGCGTCACCGTCGCCCTCGGAGACCTGACCCCCGACGACGTCGCCGTCCAACTGGTACACGGCCGCATCGGCCCGCACGACGAGCTCGAATCGCCTTCGGTCACCACGCTGACCTGCGACGAGCCTGACGCCCGCCCGGCGGTCTACCGGGGCGAGGTCGCCTGCGACCAGCCCGGCCGCTACGGCTTCACCGTCCGGGCCGCCCCCTCCCACCCCGACCTCCCCACCCCCCTCGACCTCGGCCGCCTCACCTGGGCCTGAACCTGGCCCTGACCTGGCCTGACCTGGCCCTGACCTGGCCCTGACCTGGCCCTGACCTGGCCCTGACCTGGCCCTGACCCCACGCTGACGCTGAGCCCGGCCCCGTCTCGAACTTTGGGTGCCAACGCGCCAAAACGACGCGCTGCTACCCAAAGTTCATCCAGAGCGGTCAACCCTTCTCGAACTTTGGGTGCCATCGCGCCAAAACGACGCGCTGCTACCCAAAGTTCGGCGTGGGGGGCTCGGGAGCGGCCGAGCCTTGCTGAGACTCCCAACATGTTGGGGGGTGACAGCCGGCGGCCGGACGGCCATGCTGGCGCCAACGTTTCGGCGACCTACGCAACGGTGCCCCTTCATCCCCTCTCGACTCCGGGGGTCCTGGTGCACGTTGCTAAGTTGATCGAAATCGGGAGCCGGCAGTCGGGTGTCCTGCACCGTCGCCAGCTGCGTGCCAATGGTGTCTCTCGGAGCACCGTGGCTCGCTATGTCGACCGAGGTGCCCTGCGGCCCGTCGGTGCGGACGCGCTGGTGTTGACCAACGTGCCACCGAGTTGGGAACAGCGGTTGTGGACCGGCTTGCTCACAGCGCAGCACCGAGCGGTAATCAGCCACCGCAGCGCAGCGCGAATCCATGGGATCGGCCGGTTCGCCGAACGCCACATCGACGTCCTTGAGGTAGGGGCTGCGCCACACCTCGCGATCGCCTCGAGCGCCCATCGCTCGACCACGGTCCCGGAGCACCATCGGACGGAGGTCCGCGGTCTCCCGGTCACGACGATCCCTCGAACGGTCTTCGACCTGGCGAGCCAGGTGTCGATCAAACGGTACCGGCGGGGTCTGCCATCGCTTCGGCTCGGGGCCGTCGCGCGTGCACTTGACGATGCAATTGGTGGCGGTACCCCAGTGGCCCGCTTCCAGGAGGTGCTCGACGAGCTCGGCGGTCGGGGGCGGGGCGGCACCGTTGTTCTGCGGACCCTGCTCGATGAGCGCGGCGAGGGTTTCGTGGCCACTGAGTCGGAGCTTGAGGACCTGTTGGCCGAGGTCCTCGATTACCACCGACTGCCGAGGCCCACGAGGCAGCGAAACGTCGGCGGCCTGGAGGAACGCATCGGTCGCGTCGACTTCTTGTACCAGACCGAGCGGGTCGTCATCGAGGCCGACGGCCGCAAGAACCACACGGCCCTCCTGGACCGGGAAGGCGACGCATGGCGAGACCTCGAGCTCACCGCCGCCGGGTTCACGGTGGTGCGCGTGACGTGGCGGCAGCTCAAGAACGACCCGAAGCGGTTCGTCACGAGCCTCGAGCGAGTTCTCGCCGCCTCAGCGGTCCGCTGACCGTTCGTCAACGGACCGCTGCTGCTCCACCGCTCCAGCCTGTCCGTCGCCCCTCTCCGTCGCCCCTCTCCGTCGCCCCTCTCCGTCGAACTTTGGTTGCCAACGCGCCAAAACAGCGCGCTCCCACCCAAAGTTCGCACGGGACCCCCGACCGTCATCGAACTTTGGGTACCAACGCGCCGAAACGGCGCGCTCACACCCGAAGTTCGCAGAGGGCCTCGTGCTCAGTGGCCGGTGAAGGCGACGTGGCCGGGGCCGTGCTCGTTGAAGGAGGCCACACCGGTTCGGGCGTCGTCGGTGGCGAAGGCCTCGACGAACCGTCGCTGCTCGAGGTCGAGGCCGGCGGCCAGGGTGGTGTCGAGGCCTTCGTCTATGGCCGACTTGGCCAGGGCTTGGGCGGCGACGGCACCCTGGGCGAGCTCCGCAGCCCACGCCAGGGCCTCGGCGTGGAGCCGGTCGGGCTCGACAGCGCGGTCGGCCAGGCCCATGGCCAGCGCCTCGTCGGCGCCGACCTGGCGGCCCGAGAAGATCAGGTCCTTGGCCTTGGACGGTCCCACCAGGCGGGCCAGGCGCTGCGTTCCGCCACCGCCCGGGATGATGCCGAGGAGGATCTCGGGCTGGCCGAAGCGGGTCTTGGGGGTGGCCATCCGGAAGTCGCAGGCCAGGGCCAGCTCGCACCCTCCACCCAGGGCGAATCCGGCCACGGCCGCGATCGTCGCCCTCGGGATGGCAGCCACCGCGTTGAGCGCGTCGAGGAACAGACCGCCGATGACCTGCGCTTCGTCGGGACCGGCGAACTCGCTGATGTCGGCACCGGCGGCGAACACCCGCTCGCCCCCGGTGACCACGACGGCTCCCGGCGGGTCGTCCGTGAGCGAACCGGCGGCCGCCGTCAGCTGGCGCAACACGTCCGACGAGAGGGCGTTGACCTTGGGGTTGGCCAGGGTCACCACGGCCACGCCGTCGTCTCGACGCTCGACGGTCACGAAGGGCTGGGAGGTTTCGGTCACCGCGCCGACCCTACGACTGGTGCCGACCGTCCCGTGAGGTGGCAGCAGCCAGGTACGGATAGCGGCCCTAGGTGCTGGCACCTTGACTCTCGTCCGACTCGATCCC
>JAABUN010001209.1_pt1 | contig 59691 bp, 54 predicted proteins | sample 5559311 | NCBI WGS metagenome assembly JAABUN01 (sample SAMN10711877, study PRJNA513370) | rock metagenome | isolation source: Antarctica rocks | place: Antarctica: Victoria Land, Siegfried Peak sud
AACCAAAAATAGCCGTGTGAACGAGCGAATTGTTAGCGATTAAGTAGAAGAGTTTAAAAGGCTGGTAGCATGCAGAACAATGAATGTAAATCAACCCTTTACGAAACACTATGCCACAGAAGTTATAAGGAATGCGACAACTTTTATACAAACACTGCGAATTAGATTAACCTTTTAACTGGATTAAAAAGCTGCTTCGAATTCTTTTCATTCCGACTACGATGAAAGTTTGAAAAAAGCTTACACGATTGAAAGGCCAAATAATAGAATGACTCGTCTTCTTGTTTTATTTTATATCGATAAGTAAAGTTAGGTAAAGTAATGCTTTACTATCCAATAGAGTTAGGCTTAAAGTAGTATGATAATGTAATACAGTGTAAAAAGGTTCAACTCCCATCCCGGGTACATATAAAAAGCCTTACTATGTTGATCTAATAACATAGTAAGGCTTTTTAATTAATACTGCTTACCTGTTGCAGCTTTTCTTTCCATTAGAAGGGAAGTTGCAAACTTTTGTATATTTATCCCGCCACCTGGGTAAGTGAGAACCAAATAATAAAGATGGAAAAATCAAATTTGATGTTTTAAGTAAATCAAACTTTGTTCCTGCTATAAATGATAGAGCTTGCTGGCGAAATTGATAAACTTTTATTTTTGCATACTATATGAAGTTTGAAAGAGAAATGAATAAGAGTAGCACAATAAAGAATAAGACTAAACTTGAAGAAATTTGATGTTATAATAGTTGGCGGAGGACCTGCAGGAGCTGCATGTGCCATAAAACTTGCTGCTTCGGGACTGAAGATTGCGTTATTAGATAAGGCGATTTTTCCCAGAGACAAAACATGCGGTGATGCATTAAGTGTAGATGTAATCAACCAGCTTGCTATGCTTTCTGATACGCTGGTAAAAAGCTTTACTGCATCGGCAAACAAAATTCCTTCATATGGTGTGAAAATTTTTTCACCTAATCATCAGTTTGTTGATATTCCTTTTATTTACAAAAATGAAAAAAGCTGCGGCTACATCTCTCCACGTTATAGTTTTGACAATGTTCTTTTTCAGCACATCAAAGAGCATACAGATATTGAAACATTTGAAGGATGTTCAATTAACAAGGCAGAACGGCATGAAAATAAAGTAACCTTAAAAACCGACTTAGGAGATTTCGAAGCGCAAATGATAATAGGCGCAGACGGCGCTCATTCAGTTGTTGCAAAAAACTTAAGTAATATAACTGTTGACAAAGAACATTACAGCGCGGGCCTCCGGGTGTACTACGAGGGTGTTGTTTCTTTCCACGAAGAAAATTTTATAGAGCTTCACTTTTTCAAAGAAATTCTGCCTGGGTATTTATGGATATTTCCTTTGGCCGGCAATGAAGCAAATGTGGGCATAGGTATGCTTTCTTCTATGGTGTCTAAAAACAAAGTGAACTTAAAAGAAACCTTACAAAAATTAATTTCCACGCATCCCAACTTAAAAGAAAGGTTTAAGAATGCAACACCTTTGGAGACAATTAAAGGATATGGACTTCCCTTAGGCTCGAAAAAAAGAAATATTTCAGGAGAAAGATTTTTACTTGTTGGTGATGCTGCTGCCTTAATTGACCCCTTTAGTGGCGAAGGAATTGCCAATGCAATACGAAGCGGAAGAGTTGCTGCTGAACACACCATACAATGCTTTAAACAACAAAATTTTTCTGCCGCTTTCAATAAAGCGTATGATAAAGAGATCTACCGCAGAATGTGGGGAGAATTTAAGATTAGCAGGTTATTACAACAGCTTATACGTTATCCGTGGGCTTTTAACCTTGCTGTAAAAAAAGCACACCAAAGTAAATACTTACAGCAGTTTCTTATTGAGGCTTTGGCAAGCGTGGAAAAGAAGAAAAAACTACTAACCAAGCCCGGCTTTTATTACCGGATGTTATTTAAGTAAGCCTTTTTTCAATCAAGAGAAAGAAATTAAACTGCTTATTCGTTTTCTAAAGAAGATTTGATTACAACCTGCTCCTTCAATATATCATTCAATAAAACAATATAGTACCTAATAAAAATCCCCCCGCCTGTTAACGGGAGGAAATAATACTACCAACTCATAAGCCGGATTTTGTTCCAATGCTATCATTTATCTGCGATCCCGATTACTCGTGACCTGTTTCTGCCTACCCTGGATGGTCCCGTTTTATGGGATCAGACGAGCAGCCTTCATCCCATCCTATACGTGGCATTTCAGCACCCAAGGTTTACCCGTGCAGGTAATTACTTACCTGCACTATGGGCTCTTACCCCACATTTTCATCTTTTCAAGCCTCCCTAACCCCTCTAAAGGAGGGGAATGAAAGCTCGTAGTTATTTTCTGTGGCACTCTCTCTTATCTGTTATGCTTCAACAAGCTCAGCATAACAAATAGCCGGCTCTTCACCGGTAGGTTGCTCTGTACTGTCCGGACTTTCCTCCCCTGTTTACAGAGGCGATAGCGCGGTTGGTAGCATGTAAAGTTAAAAAAGTTAATTGGTTGAAACGTTGATAGCTTAATGCAAATATTCTATCTCCTAATTTCTATTTCCTATCTCCTCTTCTAATACTGAAAGAAAATTTCCGTTGCTCCATAACCAAAGCGGGGATCGTACTGGTTGATGAAACTTTTTACTTCTTTTTTTGTTTTTAAAATGTCGTGTATCTCTTCTTTTAACCTGCCCTTTCCTATTCCATGAATTACTATAAGACTGGGTTGATGATGTGCAACCGCTAAATCGTACCACTTCTCAAACTCTTTCAATTGGAGGGTAATGATTTCTAAGTTGCCCATATTCTTCCAGTTGTCAGTTATCTTTTCAATGTGCAGATCAACAATGCTTCTGGCCGGCTCCAGGTGCTGCCTTGCCTTAGCTGCATCATACACTTTATAACCTTTTGCAGTTAGTTTCGATATATCAATTCCCGAATCCTCGTAAGGTTTATCCGGATACTTCTCAATTAAACGATGGTTAAGGGAAGGCAAATTTTTCTCCTTCAGTTCTTCTATTTTTTGGAATAACTGCTTTGGCTTGATCTTAAAATGCGCTTCGCAAAAATCTGCTTTATTTTTCTCGGGTTTTAATAAACTGAATTCAAAATCGAAAGAAGGATTATCATTAAGGTCTTCGAACTTTACATCATGTAAATAAAAATCTTTGAAAGGTAATATCTCGCTGGTTATTTCAAAATCAATTTTCCCAAAAAAGTTTAATCTGTATGTAAATTCATAACCAAGAGAAGTGCTGTTGATTATATACACCTTAAACAGCTCAACTAAATCATCGCCAAAAACGTCTGTTTCAAATTTTGGAAATAACGTGAGCCAAATGCCATCAGCAATCTTCACTTCATCTCTTCGCTTTTCTTTTTGCACCTGGTCAACATACACCTTCGGCTTCTTTTCGGGAAAAAGTTTTTTTTCGGTAAAGCGCTTGAAATATGGAAAATCAATCTGATCCATATAAGCAGGAAATTTTACTCCCTTTACTTCTATCAGCACCAATTTATCGTTTATTATCTCCACAACTTTCCCTTCATCGTTGCTGTGAAGCACAATAATATCATCTCCTACCTGGTACTTCATCTTCTTAATTATTACTGCAAAGTTACTGATAACAACAAGGCGCTAAAACTAATTACTTTGCAAAAGGTTTAGCTCCCTGTTAATATTCTGCCGTGCGGTTTCCTCAAAAAGTTGCTGCAATTCGGGGGTTAAAAAAAGGAATGGTTTATTTGCAATCCGTTCAAGCGCCTGTTTGCGTCCATCCTTATAAACTGCATCAGGATACTCGTTAAATTCCTTACGTATGCTATAACTGTACATAAAATATTCCTCCCACTTAACCCCTAAAATGGCAAGGTCAAAATCAAGAAAAAAAGAAAGGTCGTTTTCAAAGGGAAAGCCACCAGGTATTTCATGTGTTTTTGAAGCAAGAATGAACTGCTCGACAGCCTGAAGCAACAACCGGTTAATATTCAATTGCTGCAAATGCCCTCGTGCCTTTAAGGCGCTTTTCTCTTCATTATTATGCCTGGAAGTATCGAAAACAATATCATGATAAAATATAGAAAAACCTGTTATCGCAGGCTGATTGATGTGAGGCATAAATTTTTCAAATAACTCAAACAAACTTGCAATGTGATCGAGGTTATGATAATAGCGCCTGGGTTCGGTATAGCACTCAACAATCTCATTCCATAACTTGTCTTTTACTTCTTCCTTCTTCGAAAATGCGGTTAGCTGTTTCCACTTTTCTTCAAGATAGCCTAAAATATTCTCCATGCGCAAAGATAAGGAGCAGTAGGTTTATGGTTGTTTTAAGGATATAAGTTTTGAGTGCAATGCAGTAAGAATCTTAAATGAGCTAAGTGAAAAAGAACCTGATATGAAGTGGATAAAGCAACCCATTTATTGCTATCAGTACCCTTAAACAGTATTAACAGCCAGCTTACTTTTTCGGTAACCATAAGTGAAATAAACAACCAAACCAATAGCAAGCCAGACTAAAAATCTAAGCCAGTTGGTATGGCTTTCCTGTGCCATAAGATAAAAGCAACTGATTAAACCAAGCACCGGTATCAATGAAAAATCTTTTACAAAAGATAATACAGCAACAACGATGGCTACTATCCAAAAGAGCAGCATAGGAAAACCTTCTTTAGAAAAAATATTTACAAAATGGTACGGAGCGAAATAACCGATTATAGCAACTGCAATAACAAATAATGCAGGTATAATGTATTTGCCATTTATAAAAGGCACTCTAAATTTTGATGCAGGCCTGTTAGGTTGCTTTTGCAAAACCAATATTCCGGCGCAAACCAAAACAAAAGCAAATAAAGTTCCGATACTGGTAAGTGCAAGCACTACATCGAGGTTTAAAAACATTGCAGGAACGGCAACACATAAACCAGTTAATATGGTTGAAAAAGAAGGTGTTTTATATACCGGATGAAGCCGCGAAAATATCTTTGGCAGTAATCCATCGCGGCTCATGCTCATCCAAATTCTTGGTTGCCCCAATTGAAAAACGAGTAATACACTCGCAGTGGCAATAATAGCGCTTACAGCTACAATGCCCGAAATAAATTTTAAACCCCTTGCTTCAAAAATCAACGCCAACGGATCTCCCACATTCAACATAGTATAAGGAACCATACCGGTTAACACCAAAGCAAGCAGCACGTATAAAATAGTACAGATAATAAGCGAGTAGATCATTCCGCGGGGCAGATCGCGTTGGGGATTTTTGCATTCTTCGGCAGTTGTGGAAATGGCATCGAAACCGATGTAAGCAAAAAATACAGCCGAAACACCTTTCAAAATACCGGATGCACCATTGGGTGTAAACGGAGACCAGTTAACAGGATTAACATAGTATGCCCCCAATACAATAATCAGGAATATAACGGCAAGCTTAATGATAACCATAATATTACTTGCTGAACGGGACTCTTTAATACCTATATAAACGATGGAGGTAATAAGTACAACAATAAGCAAGGCAGGCAAATCCAATATTACATGCATACCAAATAACTCCGGTGCCTGTGCCCATGCATTATATCTATAAACGATACCAGGATCAAGGGATTGAAGTATTTGCCCCTGCGATAAAAATCCTGCTGCTTCGTTATACCCATTATGAGCGGTGGTATAATCCATAGTAAGCCACCCGGGAATATGTATGCCTGCCTTATCTAATAATCCTGTAAAATAGTCGCTCCACGATATGGCAACCGCAATGTTCCCAATTGCATATTCCATTAAAAGGTCCCATCCAATTACCCATGCAAAAATTTCGCCGAAGGCTACATAAGAATAAGTATAAGCGCTGCCCGAAACAGGCACGGTTGAAGCAAACTCAGCATAACATAAAGCCGCAAAGCCACAAGCAATTGCCGTAAAAATGTATAGAAAAATTACACCGGGACCACCATCGAAACAGGCTTTACCAATACTGCTGAAAATACCTGCGCCAATAACAGCAGCAATGCCCATAAAAGTAAGGTCGCGTACACCTAACACCCTTTTTAAATTGGTATGCTCATCTAACAAACCTGCTTCTGCATCGGCTAAAATTTTATCGATCGATTTTTTACGAAACAATGAATGTGCCATGCAGAATTAGTTTTAGTGAAGCTGTAATTTATAAAAACCCTTGTAGAATTTTTAATTGTAAGTATTGCAGCTAATAATCTCTTTGAACAAGAAAGTTTGCCAGATCGTGCAAAGGTTTTTTACGAACAGAAACAACTGCAATATCTTCCAGGTGTTGGAAAGCAACAGCAATATATTTCTCTTTTAATTGCCGTGCCCATTCATCTACGCCGCATGCTTTAAAGATAGAAAGCACTTTCTCCACTTTACCAGGTTCATTCGTTTTTAACAGGTGGTTTAATTCTTTTTTTTGGCCTTCACTTGCTACATCCAATGCATGTATCATTAAGAAAGTTTTTTTGTTGGCAAGAATATCTCCGCCTACCTGTTTGCCAAATTTTTCAGGGTTTCCAAAAGCATCAAGGTAATCGTCCTGCACCTGAAAGGCAATGCCCAAGTTTAATCCAAACAGGTATAAATGATCTGCATTGCCTGCACCTGCCCCGCCTAATATTGCTCCCATTTTTAAACTGGCGGCCATTAAAACAGAAGTTTTTAAACCAATCATTTTCATGTAATCATCCAAACTTACAAAATCCATCTTCTCAAAATCCATATCCAGTTGCTGGCCTTCACAAACTTCAGCAGCAGATTTATTAAACAGCGTAATTATCTTATGTACGTACTTTGTTCTAACCTTATTTAAATATTCATAAGCCTCAATAAGCATTACATCCCCGCTTAGCAATGCGGTGTTTTCTCCGTATTTGGTATGCACAGTATTCATGCCGCGCCTTAAAGGCGCTTTGTCCATAATATCGTCATGTATAAGCGTAAAATTGTGAAACAGTTCAACCGCAGTTGCCACTTCAAAAGCATCGGGCAGAATTTCATCAAACAATTCATTACCCATCAAACACATTACCGGACGAATGCGTTTGCCGCCCATTGCTAAAAAATATTCGCAAGGCTCATATAAGGTTTGGGGATAAAAGGGGAAATGACGAACATTAAAACGTTGGGTAAAACTAATAGACAATTCATTGAAAGAATGCATGCAGTATTAAGCTTAGAAGGCAAAAATATTAATAAAGACTATTCGCACTTCTTTTACTTTTTATGGATTAGAATTGATAAGAACAATAGTTGACCAACCAAACCTATTACTCTATATTTATAGGGAAACTTACGAAATGAAAGTAAGAGATATTATAAAAAACCTTCAGGATGAGGGTTGGTACCTAGCCACGCAAAGCGGCAGTCATAAAATTTTTAAACATAGCCATAACCCCAATGTAAGAATAGTATTGCCGGATCATGGAAACAACAAAGAACCTTCGATAGGAGTGTTAAATGATATCAAGAAGAAAGCAGATAATAATAAATTAATTTTAAACAATGCAATATTTAGTACCTTTTGAAAAAGCAGCAGATGGATCTATCTGGGCGAGAGTTCCAGACCTGGATGGTTGCTATTCTTGTGGAGATACAATTAATGAAGCCAAAGAAAATGTAAGGGATGCCATTGCCTTATACATTGAAGATTTAAAAGAAGAAGGTCAGCCAATTCCTCTGCCAAGCCTTTTGAAAGCTGAACTTGTAGCAATTTAAGGCTTTCATGCATGCGCAATATAAGTACAACTAAAAGCCCAACCGCCAATAGCAGTTGGGCTTTTAGTTAACATCCTGTCAATATCAATAGCCGGGGTTTTGATAAGCAGATATATCTGCAGTACTTAAAGCGCCGCCATTTTTAGTTAAGAAATATATTTGAGGCAAAGGAACTGGCCTTAACTTATGATAAGGAGCCAAGTTGGTTGCATCGGCATTAAAAGCCTTGACTCTATCGTATAGTGTTTCTGTAATACTACTTCGAATAAGGAGAGCTTTCATACAGCAATAAATTTTATTAAAGAAAAACTAAGGTAGAGTTTCGCTGATACGAGGTGTCCTGTAGTTTCCTGAACAGAACTATCTAACATATATTGATCAGATGGTTTTCGTTTTAAAATCCGGTAAGTAAACAGCACATATAAAATAACTGCTGCAATACTTGATATTCTCCACTTTAAAAAAAGACTAAATTTGTTTTTTAAGTGTGTTGGTCAGCAGGAAACAACATGAGCCTTAACTTATCTTAAAAACAAGCACTGTTGCAGGCACAACTTAATTCAATCTCAATCCCATCACAATGAATAATTATAATATTGATCGTCGTCGTTTCATAAAAGGGGCTACTGCTTCTTTGGCCCTTACTGCGCTTGGCGCCAGTGGTATGCCCGTTATTATTCCCCCAAAAACTTATCGTGTTGCTTTAATTGGTACAGGATGGTATGGCAAAAGTGATTTGTTTCGATTGATACAGGTATCGCCGGTAGATGTAGTTGCACTTTGTGATGTTGACAAAAACCAGCTTGCCGAAGCTGGCAAAATGGTTTCGCAAAGGCAAAAGTCGGGCAAGGTTCCAAAGCTTTATAACGACTACCGTAAAATGTTAACGGAAAATAAGCCAGACATTGTGCTTATTGGCACACCCGACCATTGGCATGCATTGCAAACCATTGATGCCCTAAAAGCAGGTGCGCATGTATATGTTCAAAAACCGATTAGTGTAGATGTTATGGAAGGAGAAGCAATGGTTGCTGCTGCCCGTAAATATAACCGTGTAGTTCAGGTGGGAACCCAACGTAAAAGCACCCCTCACCTTATTGATGCTAAAAAAAATATTGTAGATGCCGGGTTGCTTGGTAAAGTGTCACATGTAGAAATGTGCTGCTATTTTCACATGAGGAACAATGGAAATCCTCCGACACAACCTGTACCTGATTTTTTTGATTATGAAATGTGGACCGGCCCTGCCCCGATGCGTCCTTATGATGGGCTTCCTCACATAAGATGGTGGCGTACTTTTATGGAATATGGCAATGGCATAATGGGCGATATGTGTATTCACATGTTCGATACCGTAAGATGGATGCTGAAGCTTGGATGGCCTAAACGTATTAGCTCAACCGGCGGTATTTATGTGGACAGAACAGGCAAGTCGAATATTGCTGACACGCAAACAGCCACTTTCGAATATGATGGATTAAACTGTGTGTGGCAACACCGTTCGTGGGGTACGCCTGCCGATCCTGAATATCCCTGGTCCTTCAAATTATTTGGAGAAAAAGGCACACTTGCAGCCAGTACAATGAAATATGATTTTACCCCTGATGGTAAAGGTGAAAAGATCCACAAAGATGTTGTGTACGAAAAAGAAAAATACCCCGAGGATGAAACAGAACCACGCATTGAACTGAATGCTGCCCCTGCCACAAGATTACACATGCTCGATTTTCTGAATGCTATTGAAAAAGGCAGTCGCCCGGTAGCTGATATTGAAATAGGTCATATTTCTACAGCAAGTTGCCTACTTGCAAACTTATCCATGCAAACCGGGCGTCCTCTTATCTACGATCCTCAAAAGCGCATAATAACAGGTGATCCCGAGGCCACTAAGCTGCTTCAACGCCCTTATCGAAAACCATGGGAACATCCTTTTCCAAATACCATTTAAAAGCCCCATATTCTTCTGTTCAGGGCCACCTTTTAATAAACCTAATCCCGGGCCTTCAATATTGTATGTAGGCCCCGAACGTGTCATGTAGACTAAAGCTAAAATACCTTTGGCAGCATATTTTGTTGCTCTGCCAATATCAGCACCGGTATAAGATGCAGGAAGGTTATGTAAGCAGTATTTACAATACCAAGTGCAAGACCTAAAAGAACTCTTCGTTGTTCTGTTGTTTAATCAGCCGTTCTGCCCGCACCTGAAGCTACCCACTGTGCATTAATTATTTCAACAGATCTGTCTATCCATTCTTCTGCATTTAGCATATCAAGTTTTCTGCTGCGCTCATTGTACCCTGCATAAGTATTTAAATTAAGTTTCGGGCTGCTGCTTTGCCCTCTTTTAGTAGTAATAAGCACTACCCCATTTGCAGCTCTCGATCCATAGATGGCAGCAGCAGCAGCATCTTTTAAAACCTGGATATCTTCAATATCGTTAGGATTAATATTATCTAAAGGATTGCCCGTAGAATAACCACCCGAAGCGCCGGGACTGGTAGATGACAAAGGGAAACCATCTAATACATACAACGGTTCGTTACCGGCAGTAATCGAGCCTGAACATCTTACCTGTATACTAAAAGCTTTACCGGGAGCACCTGTTGTTTGTTTAACCTGTACACCGGCTATCTGTCCTACAAAAGCCTGATCTACGCATGCAATTGGCCGTTCCTGAATATCGTTGGCATTATAAGAAGATATGGCAGCAGTTACATTTCTTCTTCGTTGCGTGCCATATCCAACTACCACCACATTTTCCAATGCTGCTGTACTGGATGTTAGCGAAACAGAGAGATCGCGTTGGTTATTTACCGGAACCTGCTGTTCGCCAAAGCCAACAGAAGTAAACACCAAGACTGAATTTGCAGAAGGCGCATTAATTTGAAACGTACCATCTGTTTTTGTGGTTGTAGTTGCTTTACCACTCTTTACCTGAACGGTTACACCAGCCAACGGTTCGCCTGCTGCACTTATTACTTTACCGGTAACAGGAAAAGATTGGGCGAAACTGATTAATGAAAAAAGAAGTAATAGCAAAACAATAGAAATGTGTTGCACAAGCAAGACTTTAAACTTCATATAGCAAGGGTTTAAGAATTATAACGCACTAAAATTATTTATTCTGTTAGCTGAACCTGTCCCTCTCTGTCCTGAAATGGAGTTAATAGGTCATTAAGTCATCAGGTCAATGGTATTTGTTGAAATTATATAAGAAGATCTGAATTTGCTTAACCCGGAGATCGCGTTAACAGATGTTTTTATTCTTTTACCCGTTCCATCATTTTCCTTTAAACACTTACTTTTGCACCTTTAAGAAAATGGAAAATGGAAAATGGAAAATGGAAAATGGAAAATGGAAAATGGACAACCTATCAACCTATCAACCATTCAACCTATCAACTTATCAACCATTCAACCATCCCACTATTCAACTAAAAAATTATGGGTCGCATATTCGAAGTTAGAAAATCTACCATGTTTGCCCGTTGGGATCGGATGGCAAAGGCGTTTACACGTATAGGAAAAGAGATTGCCATTGCTGTAAAAACAGCCGGCCCCGACCCTGATACCAACCCAGCCCTTCGCCGCTGCATGGCCAACGCAAAAGGCGTAAACATGCCTAAAGACCGTGTTGAAGCTGCCATAAAAAGGGCTATGGGTAAAGACATGACCAACTATGAAGAAGTTGTGTATGAAGGTTATGCGCCTCACGGTGTGGCAGTACTTGTAGAAACTGCAACCGATAACCCCACACGTACCGTTGCCAACTTAAGAATGCATTTTAAAAAGGGTGAAGGCAGTTTAGGAAACAGTGGTTCGGTTTCTTTTTTGTTTAATCGTGTGGGCGAATTTAAAATTAAAAATGAAGGACTTGACTTAGACGAACTGGAACTTGAATTGATTGATTATGGTCTAGAGGAGATTGGTGAAGACAGCGAAGGAAACATTGTATTGCGTACAGCTTACGAAGAGTTTGGCAATATGAGTAAAGCGCTTGAAGACAGAGGCCTAAACTTAATTACTGCTGAATTAACGAGGATACCTGCTACAACAGTAGAATTAAATGAGGAACAGGCAAAAGAGGTTTTAGAGCTGATAGACAGATTAGAACAGGATGAAGATGTACAGAAAGTATATCATAACCTGAAATAACATTTGCTTATATAATTATCCGTCTCGCATGTATTAGCATCTTTTCTTTAATCATTAATGATGCTGTTCCTTAAAAACAAAAGTACGACTGCCTTCGGAAGTTTCTTCATAAATATACTCGTGAATGGGAGGAAAAAACCCGATAGGAATTTCGCCAGGCAGAATATCATCTGAAATGGGTGGCTGCTCGTGCTTATATATCCTTTGGTTATTCTCTACTTTTCGTGTTTGACCATCTAAGGGACCTCCCACAAATTTTGCCGTGTTAATTTGCTTTTCCATGACCTAAAATTAATATTTATTAGCCTAATTCTTCTCGTTAGTAGGAATTGAAAATACTAAGGCTATAGCAATTTGCCAGGAGCAGAAAATGACGTAAGAGAAGCAGGTATCCCAACAAAAAAAGAATGATCTGTTAACGCTTCTGCGGTAATCTATACATTTATAGCTACCTCAGTATCGTATAAGGATTAGGCAAATCTCCCTTCTCATCTTCATCATCTTCTTTATCCTCATCCTTCGCTTTATTTTCCTTTTCATTTTTTATCTCGTCTTGTGAAGGTGCAGTTACGGGAGTATTATCTACTTCGAACAAGTTCTGGGTATCTTCTTTAACATTTCCGGTAAGTTCCAACTCTGCATTTCTTAATTCTTCATCAGTGGTTGTGTGATCTTCATCAGTTAAATGACGATGAGCTAATTCTGTAATAGTTTCACTCTTACTATCTTTTTTGTCAGAATTTTCTAAATTGTTTATAGCCATGATATGGAGGTTTTAAAGTAAAGTTAGCTACAGAAAATGCTAACTTCATGTTGCTAACAATTATTTAATATAGCCGCATCTTATTTTTTAAAAGACTCTTGAAAAAGCCTGGATAATATAAGGCATTAATATAAGAAAGAAGATAAGCAAGCGATAAAAAATTATAAAAGCAAAACACGCTATAAACAGCGTGTTTAAGAAAATCGAACCCCCATTCGATTACCTGCTTAAAAATTTATGGTTATTAATATTTTGTCCAGCCTTTCCACCATGTATCACCTACCGCAGATGCACCTCTGTAACTTACCTGTTGCAAACCTGAAGTTTTTGGACTGGCGAAAGATGCACCAGTTGCTGCAGGTGATGCAGCAGAAGAAGGATTAAAATCTGGTGCTGTATAATTAAAAGGAGCAGTTAAACCAACATCTGTGTTATTAGTTAGTATAGTGTTAGAAAATGCTGCAGTGTTAAACCATGCTAATATTGATGCATTGGTTGATCCGGTTGGCGTTGTTGAACTTGCCGCATAAACAACCGGCTGAGCACAGCCCGCAATAATATTATTTTGTATAACTAATGTTTGAGATGCAACGGAAAGATTATTGTCAGTAGGAATTCCTTTAGATGCATCAATTAATAAACCTTGCGGCCAACCAGCAATAATTGAATTGATAATAGAAATAGAGGAGTTTCTGCGAACCTGAGCACCGGATAAAAATAAACTGTTACCAACATTAGTAAGCGTTGCTTTAGGACCTAACACAGTCATGTTACTGAATACCGCAGATGTTTGGGGTGTTAAATTACTTCCGTTAGCATCATTGTCACTTTCAAAGGCTTCGCTTTTGCTTACGTCAGCAATAGCGGAGTCTCTCAATGCAATACCAAATTGCACTTTACCGGCAAAACCATTATCGGTATCAAAGTCATCATCAAGTGTGCGGAAAGATATAAGGTGTTTACAGTTTACAGTGCCGCCAAACCATTCAAACGAATCGTCGTTAGCATAAGATACCTGTACATAATCAACAACGGTTTGGTTACCTACGCCACCAAAGGTTAAACCATTGATTTCTTTATCCGGTAAAAACGCATAACCTGCATATTCAATTCTTACATAATGTAAAACACCGCTGTTATCAGCCGGGTTGGTACCTCCATATAAACCCATTCCTTCACTGTTATTTATACCGCCTTCAATTTCACCTACACCTGCCTGTCCGTTAAATGAAGCATTGGTTGGAGCATTACCTAACAATACTACACCCGCCCAATCTCCACGTTGTGGTGTTGCAGCTTCGCTGGTAAATACTATTGGTTTATCAGCAGTACCATCAGCATTTAATTTAGCATTACGGGTAATAATCAATCCCCCATTTTTTCCATTCTCACCTACGATCTTTGTACCCGGCTCTATAGTTAAAACTGCGCCGTTTGTTACATATACAAGACCACGTAGTTTATAAGTGTACTGTGCCTTTAATGTTCTGTTCTCGGTTATTCTTCCTTCCAGAATTGTATTTTCATTTGAGGAAGGTGTTGTAGTAGTGGTTGTACTTCCGTCAACTTCTATTTTGCGACATCCGCTGTTGAAAAAACCGGCTGCAATAAAAATGATAAGCAACTTTTTCATAATTGTGTTTATTGTGTTTCTGTTTATTTTATGTTATAAGCAAATGAGATATTGAAATTGCTTCCATACCTGCGCTTAATAGCTAAGGCATCAGAAGATTTATCGTATTTTTTGTTATCGTTAAGATCGTGATAGTAGTTGGCTGCCTGGTTTAAAATATCTGATGCATTCAACTTAATTTCAGCTTTATTCTTTAATAATTTTTTTGCGATTTGTAAGTCGAACAAAGGACGTGTAGCTTCCCATACAGGGGGATAATCGTTGCCGCCTACATACAATATTCTGTCACCAATTTGATTGTAAAGAAGTGTTGTATTCAACCCTATTTTCGGAATGTCGTACTGCAAAGAAGCATTTAAAACATAAGGGCTTTGCCCTTGCATTGGGCGCTTTAACTGAAAGTTGTCACGTTCAACACGATTGAATATATAAGATACATTTGCCTGTAAAGTAAAATTTCGTAAGGCATCAACAACATCAAGCTTCTTCCGTAATTCAAACTCTGCTCCGTAACCCTTTGCCTTATCTGCATTAATAAAATTAAATGTACTTGAGCTGCCTGCACCACTTTGATTAAAGTATAATTCAATAGGATTTTTGAAGTACTTATAAAACACACCAACGGTAATTAATTCACCAGCACGAGGATAAACTTCATAGCGCAAATCGGCATTGGTAACCTTGGTGCGCAATAAAGTTTTATTACCGGTAACGGTGGCACCTAAATCAAAATCGAAGAATGCAAAATCACTCAGCTCTCTAAACTCAGGGCGGATAACTGTTTGCGAAGCAGATAAACGAAGATTTGTTTTATCGTTTACTTTATAAGTAAGGTTTAAACCAGGAAGAATGTCTGTTACCCTGCTATGTATATGTCGGGGATCAGATTGCTTCATGCTGCCAATCACCTGGTCATAATCTTCCACTCTTACACCCCATGTTGCTCTTAATTTTTTTGAGAACTGGTTATCGAACTGCAGGAAACCTGCATTAAGAATTGTATTAGCCATGTACCTATATTGGTCTCCAAACAATTCATTAAAGGCAAACTTGTTATCAATACCGTTACCAAAATTTTCAGGGCTAAAAATTTTATCAGCAGGTAATCTTGTTAATGCAGTATTATCAGAAGGGAGATAAATGGCAAAGGGTCGTGAGTCAAACAACCTGTCTTTTACCTGGAAGAAATACCCGGTTTTAATACTTTGACTTAAATCACCGATGTTAAAGCTTTTGGTAACATCGCTGCCCGCATTATAGATGTAATCATTTAAGAAACCGTAATAACGGCTGCCGGACTTTTGAGAAGTTTTAGATGCTGAAACCAATAACAAATAAGGAGCATCAATATTAGTTGGGTCCTGGTTGTATTGTATCCTTCTTTGATCGGGAATGTATTGATCTAAAATATTAAAGCTGCCATACCAATGTAATTTTGCTTTAAGTATTGCAATATTATGATCTCCGGTTAGTTGTGTATTAAAAAAGGTATTGGATTTTAAAGCGAGTTCTGTTGCCCTTATGTTTTCACCTAATGTAGAATTGTTCTCATAGTCTTTACCTGTTCTTGCAGTAACGTAATCTGAAGAATTTACGTTAAGCATTGTCTTAGAAGATATCTTATTATTAGCACCTAACTGAAGCGTAAGGTTAGCAAGCGCGCCCCACAAAACATCTTTGCTGTATTTATTATTATCGTAATCGAAGTTTAAGCTGGCTATATTATTTTGAATAGAATAGAGCCTGTTCCTAAATTCCGTTCTTTTGTTTGATTGGCTATAAGTAGCAGCGAAAATTGCTCCGAGCTTATAGTTGTTTTTAAAACGTTTATTAAAACCTCCGTTTACCTGGAAATTTGTATTAAGTACAGGAAAGTAGTTAGAAGTATTTTTATCCGACGACCATATATTTTCAAACTGTTTGCCATATTCTGTTTTTTGTGCCTGGTCAAAAGAACTGAGCTTAGATTTGGTTGGTAATGCATCCGGAAGATTTCTTGTTCCATCATCCATACCTAACCAATCAAGCCTACCTCCTTTGTAAGTATAAAAATCATGACCAACAGTCTGGCTATTGAAGCCTGTACCTACCTGCACATTAAAGAAGTTAGCTGAGGGAACATCTTTAGTATTAACCTGTATCAAACCACCTGCCCATTCTCCCGTTAATTCGGGGATGAAAGATTTGTTGATAATGATATTATCAATCATAGCTGATGGGAAAATGTCAAATGAGAATGTTTTTCTGTCTGGTTCAGTGCTGCTTAATAAAGTGCCATTAAGCATAGCCTGATTATAGCGGTCACTTAAACCTCTTACCACTAAATATTTTCCTTCCTGTATAGATGTACCAGGAATTCTTTTTAAAACCTCACCTGTATTTCTATCAGGCGATCTCCTGATTGCTTCGGCTGAAATTACCTGTGAAACGGTACTTGTATTTTTTTGATAAGCTATTAAGGCATTTACCGTTTCTCTTCGCACACTCGAAGCTTTCACAGTTACATCTTCAAGATTTTTACTTGCCTGCTCAAGAATTACATTTAATTCTTCTGTATTTCCCGTTACCTGAGTAAGTGTTTTAGCCTGGTAACCAACAGCAGTAATTTTTAAAGTAACTTCTTTACCGGCAGGAACAGCTAATGTAAAGTTTCCTTCAACATCTGTGCTTATACCACCTGCAAGGCCTTCTATACTTATTGAAACACCTGGTAAACCTTCATTTTTATTATTAAGAATTCTGCCACTTATTTTAGTAGCATTTTGAGCAATAGAGATAAATGAAATCGAAATAAAAAGCGCAAGCAGAAAGTATATTTTCTTTAGCGTATAAATTTTCATGGGGCAAAACTATCGGCATGACATTATCACATTGTTACCCGAATGTTATCAGAACATTACCAAAACAGTTAACTTTAACCCTAAAGGGTGTGGTATAATTTTTTTGCACTACTCATGTTATCTTATTATTAAGAAATTAGTAATCAGCAAAACATGGTCTCTAAACTTTACTTTTGCTCAAATAAACAAGTATGGGAATAAATTCTATAGGCAAACTGTTCATGCCCAAAAACAAAATGTTTTACGATTTGTTTGAAGAAGTTGCTGTAACTGTACATTCGATGGGCGCTGTATTAAAACAATTAGTTAATGAACCTGACTTTGATAAAAGAGCTTCATTAACTACAAAGCTCGAGGACCTGGAGCATAAAAATGATGATACTACCCATAAAATCTTCACTGAACTTGGGAGAAACTTCATCACTCCTTTTGATCGTGAAGATATACACACTCTTGCATCTGCTTTAGATGACATTGCCGATTATATATATTCCTGTGCAAAAAAAATAAGCTTCTACCGCGTTAATCCCAACGACCCGGGCATACAAAAAATGGCTGAATTAATAGAACAGGGAACCATTTATATACAAAGTGCAGTGAATGAATTGCGCAATATGACCAACCTTAGAAAAATAACAGAATGCCTGGTGAGAGTGAATGACATAGAAAACCAGGCGGACGACATTTTTGATCTTAGTATCGAAAAACTGTTCAACAACGAGAACGATTTTAAAGAGGTAATTAAAAGAAGAGAGATTTACCAGGTTATGGAATTTGCAACAGATAAATGTGAAGATGCAGCTAACGTAATTGAGTCAATTACAATTAAGTACGCTTAATTACATTCATGTTGTTGTTTCAAATTTCTAAAACTTAAATATGGTTCCTTTATTAATTGTAATTATTGCTTTTGCTTTTATTTTTGATTATATAAACGGCTTTCACGATGCTGCCAACAGCATTGCCACCATTGTCTCTACCAAAGTTTTAAACCCGTTTCAGGCTGTATTGTGGGCTGCATTTTTCAACTTCGCCGCCTTCTTTATTTCAAAATATATTATCGGAGGATTTGGTATAGCCAACACAATTGCAAAAAGTGTAACTATCCAAACAGGAGATCCGCTTGCTATGTATGTAATATTAGCGGGTTTGCTTGCGGCAATTGTCTGGAACCTTATTACATGGTGGTTTGGTATCCCTTCCAGTTCTTCGCATGCATTAATTGGCGGGTTAATAGGAGCTGCGGTAGCCCATTACGGCTCTTTCGATGTAATCGTAGCAAAAAAGGTTATTCCAACTATCAGCTTTATTATACTTGCACCTTTAATCGGAATGACCATCTCGTTTTTTATTACCGTAGCTATTGTACACCTGAGTAAACGTGCCAATCCTTATAAAGCAGAACGATGGTTTAAACGTTTACAGTTAGTTTCATCAGCCTTGTTTAGTATTGGCCATGGGGGTAACGATGCACAAAAAGTAATGGGTATTATAGGCGCTGCTATGGTTGCCAGTAACTATATTCCAAACCTTGATAAAATTCCTACATGGGTTCCTGTATCGGCCTTTTTTGCTATTGGCCTGGGAACGATGAGCGGGGGATGGAAAATAGTAAAAACTATGGGAACCCGAATAACAAAAGTTACACCGCTTGAAGGTGTGGCAGCAGAAACAGCAGGTGCAATCACCCTGTTTCTTACAGAGCATTTTAAAATTCCTGTAAGTACTACTCACACAATTACCGGTTCAATTATTGGCGTGGGCGCTACCAAGCGTTTGTCGGCTGTACGGTGGGGTGTTACTATCAATCTTTTATGGGCATGGATATTAACCATCCCGATAAGTGCACTAATGGCAGCACTTATTCTTTTCTTCCTCAAATTATTTGTATAATTATTTTTTCTGGTTAAACCATGCATTTATTTTATTTTGCAAGTGTAAACTTGATAAATACGTATTTATGAATAAAATCGTGGTTACGGGAGGATGTGGCTATATTGGCTCTCACACAATCGTTGACCTTATTGAAAACGGCTTTGACGTTATTTCGGTAGATGATAACTCGAAAAGTACAACACACCTTTGGGATGGCATTGAAAAGATAACGGGCAAAAAAGTAAAAAACTACAAGGTTGACCTGAAAGATTATAACGATACCCACGCAATTTTTGAGGAGAATGAAGACATAGCAGGCATTATTCATTTTGCTGCTTATAAAGCTGTGGGAGAATCGGTTGAAGAACCCTTGATGTATTACGAGAATAACCTGTTTTCGCTAATTAATTTATTAAAATGTGTACAGGAATTTTCTGTGCCTCATTTTGTATTTTCTTCTTCATGCACCGTTTATGGAACTCCCGATACAATCCCTGTTACCGAAGAATCTCCTATAAAAAAAGCCGAATCTCCCTATGGTTCTACCAAACAAATGGGCGAAGAAATGATAATAAATGTGGTTAAAGTTATTGATGCAAAAGCAATTTTGCTTAGATACTTTAATCCGGTTGGTGCACATCCATTAGGATTAATTGGCGAGCTTCCTTTAGGTAAACCTGCTAACCTTGTACCTGCAATTACACAAACGGCTATTGGAAAAATACCCTCTATGCAAGTGTGGGGCACAGACTATGATACCCGTGATGGAAGTTGTATTCGGGATTATATTCATGTATGCGATATTGCACATGCACACACTTTAGCACTGCAATACCTGATTGAGAATAAGAACAAAACCAATTGCGACATATTTAATTTAGGAACCGGTAACGGGGTTACCGTTCTTGAAGCTATAAAAGCTTTTGAAGAGGTAAGCGGTAAAAAATTAAATTATAAAACAGGTCCGCGCCGCCCGGGAGATGTTGTAGCTATTTATGCAAATAACAACTATGCCCGCACTGCTTTAAACTGGCAAATTAAATACGACCTTAAGGAAATGATGAGAACAGCCTGGGCATGGGAATTGAAAATTAAACAGGATGAACAAATATTAAAAAACCAGCAATACCTATACAACTAATCGTCCGAATTACTACTCTTACAGGTAAAATAAACAGGTTAAGTTTTTATTTACCATTGCACAGCAATGCTTTAGTATATCTTAGTTAACCTGTTTCATTAAGTAATCTATCGAAATACCGTTAAATGAATTTGGACGACAAAGAACTATTACTTCTTTTTAAACAACCTGCTCAAAAAGAAAAGGCTTTCACTGCTATCATTAAAAAGTACCAGGAACGTTTGTATTGGCATATCCGCAGATTGGTTATTACCCACGAAGATGCAAACGATGTTCTGCAAAATCTTTTTATAAAGGTTTGGAATGCTCTTGAAAATTTTAGAGAAGACAGCCAGTTATATACCTGGCTGTACCGTATTGCAACAAATGAAAGCCTTACGTTTTTAGATCAGCAAAAAAGACGGACGTCAGTTAGTTTTGAAGATGTTGAGTCCAGTTTAAGTAATAAAATAAAAGCCGATGAAGGGTTTGATGCAAATAAACTTGAATGGAAACTGCAATTAGGTATTCAGCAATTGCCCGAAAAGCAAAGAATAGTTTTTAACCTTAGGTATTACGATGAAATGCCTTACGAAGAAATGAGCCGGGTATTAGACACAAGCGAAGGAGCATTAAAAGCAAGCTATCACCACGCTGCAAAAAAAATAGAGCATTTTATACTTAATCATTAATTTAAATTGATGATTAAACTTTTAGTAGTCAAATAATGTCATAGAAATTATAGAAATGGAAAATCCAAATATTATATTGAATGAATTGAAGGAAATAAGTCCATTAATATCGGAAATAGAAAATAAAAATGTTTATTCCGTAGAACTATCTTATTTCAACAATCTTGCCGAAAATATTTCTCAAAAAATAAATTCCGCTAATAAAACGTTTAATTTCTCTTCGGTTACCCCTTATAAAGTTAAGGAAGGGTTTTTTGAAAACTTTTCTGAAAATGTTTTACAGAATATCCGCAACCAGCAAAAAACATTAAACGACGTTACAGAGGAACTAAACGAGATTGCGCCATTATTAAATACTATTAGTAAAGCGTCTTTGCTCTCCGTACCCGAAGGTTATTTTGAAAATTTACATATCTTACCCATCCAATCTCTAAAGACAAAACCCAAGGTAATCAGTATTGCCAAAAAAATCTCCCACTATGCTGTAGCGGCAGTTATAGCAACCTTAATGATTATTGGATCTTTCTTAATAACAGGAAAAGAACAAAAAAAATCAGCAGCACAAGTTCTTAATATAAAATCTGCCGTAAAAGATTTGAGAGATGAAGAAATAATTGAATTTTTAAGAAAACACTCCTCTTCAAGTAAGACTACCACAGTTTCTTCTGAAAAAAATATTCCCGCTTCTAAAATTAAGGAGTCTCTTAAACAGATGACGGAGGAAGATATTCAGCAATATTTACAGGAAAATCAGGAACCTGCTGAAATAGAAGTAGATATATAAAATTAGATATGAAAAAAAAAGTCATTTTATTGTTAGTAATTTGTATAAACATTAGCTACATTTGTTTTGGACAAGCTATTGAAGCGAGAGCAAAAAAAGTTGAAGAATTACAAAAGGCTTATTTAACCGAACAATTATCCTTAACTCCTGAAGAAACCGCCAAGTTCTTTCCCGTTTATGACGACTATAAGGATGAGCTAAAGAATATTAAAAAAGATAAGGGAGACGACGAAATAGAATATGCAGAGCAGGTATTAGCTGTCCGAAAAAAGTATAAGGCACAATTTAAAGAAGTATTAGGAAGTGATGAACGGGTAAGTAAAATTTTTATAGCTGATAAAAATTTTAAAAAGATTTTACAGGAAGAACTCGATAAGAGAAAGCGTAACGATCAGGAGAAGCCCCCTTCTGAGGCCACATAAAAGGAATTATTATTTTTACCTTATTCCAAACGAGGTGTTTTTCATAGGTTAGCAACGGCCAGCTCTTTTTAGGGCAGGCCATTTTTTTATCGCAGATTTTACGGATTGATGATCGGGAATTTTGCGGATTGAATAATTACTGATTTCGTGAACTCCAAATAGGAGTTTTTATGTCGTGGTAAAATAAAAAAGTCCAGTGTTGCTGTTGGCTTTCCTGCCACCATTTTTGCCTTAGCTCCATACATTTCTTTCCGTCAAAATCGTATTTGGCAATAAATTTACTTTTCATTTGCTGAAGCTGCGGAGCTACATCTCCTCCAAAAAAAATTACCTCTCCATTTTCCCTGATCCAAAAAGCCTGGTGATATGGGCAATGTCCCCCGGTTAATTCATAGTAAATGTAATCATCAATATAACCACTATCCTCTTCTAATAATACTACGTTAGGGTGATTTGTAAGCGCTTCAATTTCCTCAGTAAGATAACTTGGAAATCCCTGCTTTAAAGCATATTCCACTTCCCTCTTTTGTATATAATATTTAGCATTGGGAAACGAAAGAGAGTAATACCCCTGCTTATCTAATGTGCTTACTCCGCCACCATGATCTTTATGCAGATGGGTAAGTAATACTTTGGTAACTTTTAAGAAATCAAGCTGATTAGCTTCCAGATTTTGATAAATTTGAAATTTCCCTTTTCGAACAAATCCTAACCCCGTATCTAACAATAGAACGTCTTTAGAAGTTACTATAACAAAGGGTTGTATCTCTACCAACAAGCTTCCTTCAGGGCGGCTTTGCATATTATCCATACCTAATTCGAACGGAACAAAAAGCTTTGACTTATCAACAGAAAATGCACCTTCGCTTAATGGAATTATTTTCATAGTATCGGCCACTTATTTTTTAAAAACTTATTATCGCAGCACCATTTGCCTGTCTGCATCAAGCCTTATCAATATAAATAATAAGATGGTAAAGGTAAGTAAAGAAGACCCTCCATAACTTATTAATGGTAACGGTATTCCTATAACAGGGGCTAAACCAATGGTCATACAAATATTAATAGCTATATGAAAAAAGAAAATGCTTGCCACGCCATAAGCATATACCCTGCTAAATGTGCTACGTTGCCTTTCTGCAATTACAACCATTTTAAATAACATAATAGCATACAAACTAAGAAATATAAAACTCCCAAGAAAACCGAAACCTTCGCCTATGGTGCAAAATATAAAATCGGTACGTTGTTCTGGCACAAAATCGTAACGGGTTTGGGTGCCCTTTAAATATCCTTTACCCAGTAATCCGCCTGAGCCTATAGCAATTTTAGATTGGATTACATTGTACTCGCTCTGGTTCTGGCTTTTGCCTCTGTTCCTTACTTTCAGCTTTTCGAGTTCGGCTTGTTCTTCGGGGTTTTGTGGAATGTAAGGTTTACCTACAAGACTATATATTCTATCACGCTGATAAGGTTTCATAACATGGTTAATACCATAAGGAATAACTACAGATGACATTGCAGTTGCAAAACCCCATACTGCAATAATTAACCATAGTAAAAACCTGTTTCTTTTAATTTGATTACGGGTAAGAAAAACAGCAATGATTGCCATAATGCCATAAGCGATAAAAAGTGTAGTTGAAGAAAGTATAAGTGATAATACCAATATAACGCCCACTGATGCCCCTGCAATTAATATAAATGGTGGTAAACCTTCGCGGTACATTACGAGGAAAAAAGAAAAATAAACAAGAGCTAGCCCCGTTTCGTTTTGTGCAATAGTAATTATTGCAGGAAGTAAAGCAATTACACCACCAATAATGTGGGAAGAAGTTTTACTGAAATCAGTATCCTGCCTGCTGATATATTTTGCAAGAGCAAGGCAGGTAAAAACTTTACTCAACTCCGAGGGTTGCAACCTGAAACCGCCTAAAACTAGCCACGATTTAGATCCTTTTACTTCCGTTCCCGCAAATAAAGCTGCAAGGCAAAGCAAAATTCCAAAACCATATAAAAGATTGGCAGTGGCAGTAAAGAGTTTACTATCGGTTAATAGTATAAAAGTTGCTAAAACACTGCAGATGCCTACCCATAAAACTTGTTTTCCATAATCTTTCGACTGGTTGAGAACAGGCTGAAAAATGCTCTCGCCTTCTTTAAATTCGTTAGCGAAGATCATCATTACACCAATAATAATAAGCGCAATATACAGCCACACCATCATCCAGTCTATCCCTTTAGATATGGTATTATCATTTCTCATTGCGCTGTGCTGTCTTTTTTATTCTTTTCATCTGCGGGTAAAATTGCGGCTGGTTTTGGAATATTAAGATCACCACTGTCCTTTCTGTTTGGTTCAGCTTCGGGATCAAAAGTGGTTTTTTTAGGAGCCACGGGGGCAGGCGCTTCAATGGTTATATTTACATCTGCTTCTTTTGCCAGCTTAGCAAGTTTTGCCTGCCTGATGGAGTCTTTCACATAATACCAGTGTTTTATAGCTGCAGGAATAAGATCAGCTTTTGAAACTCTTTCGAGTGTTGCCATGCTTTGACCGGATATAGAATCATTCAAATATTTTTCGGCTAAAAGGGTAGCAATGGGGCCTGCCCACGTAGCTCCATATCCAGCATTTTCCACCACTACCGCTATAGCTATTTTAGGGTTATTTCTTGGAGCGAAACAAGTGAAGATGGAGTGGTTTTTACCATGAGGATTTTGTGCTGTACCGGTTTTAGCGCAATACTCCACTCCAGGGATTTTAAGAAAACTTGCTGTACCATATACTGTTACATCGTGCATGCCATTTAATACAGCCTGATAGTCTGCATCTGAAATATTGATTACGTTATGCTTTTTTCGATATTTAGCTAAAAATATAGTATCGCTAACTGTTTCGTCCTGAATGCTATCAATAAAATGTGGTGTATAATAAAACCCCTTATTAGCTATAATACTCATTACATTAGCCATTTGCAAAGGAGTGGCTGTCATGCGGTCTTGCCCTATACCAAGTGTGAGAATATTACAGCTATTCCATCGCCTGCTGCCGCCAAAATCCCTGTTATAAGTACTTGTATCAGGAATGCTTGCCCTGTCTTCACTGGGCAAATCAACGCCTAATCTTGTTCCCATACCAAACGAATTCATGTATTCTTTCCATTTTAAATAGCCCTTTATGGTATTTTTATAAGCAGGGTTATCTATAGCCATTCTAAAAACCTGGACAAAGTAAGAGTTACATGAATTTGCCAACGCCAGGCGAAGGTTGGCAGCATGGCCGGCGCCCGAATGCGTACAGGCAGGTTTACCAGTACCACAACCATAGTACCGGCCCGGGCAGGGATAGCCAAAAGAGGGACCAATCAGCCCTTCGTCTAATGCTACTAATGCACCTAATGGTTTAAAAGTAGAGCCCGGGGGATATTGACCTTTTATAGCACGGTTATACAACGGCCGGGCAGTATCAAACACCATCCGCCCATAGTTCTTCTTAAACTGTGCACCTGCAAGCAGGTTTGGATCGTAGGTGGGCCCCGAAGCCATAGAAAGAATACCGCCTGTTTTTGGATTGATAGCTACGACAGCGCCAATCTTATTGTTCATAAGCTTTTCGGCCAGTTGCTGCAGTTCTATGTCAAGGCTCGAGTACAGGTTACGTCCGGCCACAGCAAGTGTATCAGCACTACCGTTCTCGTAGCTGCCCTGTATCCGGTTTTTATTGTCTTTGATTAAATATCGTATGCCTCTTTGCCCCATCAGCACTTTTTCGTAAGAAGACTCCAACCCGCTGCGCCCTACATAATCTCCCATTTGATAAAAGTAACCCGACTTGCGGATGATGGCAGTATCCACCTCAGCTACATATCCTAAAATATGAGCGGCACATTTATAGGGGTACGACCTTACAGGGCGCTCAGTTAAATCGAAGCCCGGAAATTTATACATGTTCTCATCCAACTGGGCCTGCAATTGCTGAGAAACCAAAGGCTCAAAAACACTAGGCCGGTATCGTCCGTTTTTTATTATGGAAATTATCATGCGCTTCCTGAATTCGGTTGTATCAATGTTAAGAAGGCGGATTAGCGCTATTGTATCAATTCCCTTCATTTGAAAAGGAGTTACTACCAGATCGAAGCGGGCAACATTATCAAGAATAGGCTTTTTATTAACGTCGTAAATAATACCACGGCTGGGATAAACTATCTTTTTTGCAACAGCATTATCCTCTGCAAGTTTTGTGTATTTACTCGACAGTATCTGGAGATGGAATAGCTGGCCCACCATTACCAGAAAAACAACAATAAAGATCGTTTTAATAACCCTTTGACGGGATTGATTAAATTCCGGCATAACGCCTAAACTCGTTTACAGAATGTGTGCAAAAAATTATTACAAAAATGGGATTTGTTTAGAGATGAAGAATTTCTTTTTTTTCCTATTCATAATAAGAATTGTTAAGAACATGCAATCAGTCATTAATTATTGTGTTTACACATAAGAGAACTAATAGATTTTTAGAGAAGATAACTATTGTAAATCTTCTTAACTTGTTAAAAATTATAACGCCTATACCTTTTCATAAATAACTGCGGCACCTTGCCCCACTCCTACACACATAGTTGCTAAACCATATCGCACATATCTTCTTTTCATTTCGTGTAATAACGTTGTGGAGATACGAACCCCGCTGCAACCTAAAGGATGACCTATAGCAATAGAACCTCCATTAACGTTTAGCCTATCATTATCAATATTGAGTTCTCTTATGCAGGCTAACGATTGCGAAGCAAAAGCTTCATTCATTTCTATCAGATCAATGTCATTAAGGGTTAGTCCTGCACGCTGCAAAGCTTTATGTGTTGCAGGCACCGGACCCATCCCCATAACCGAAGGATCGACACCTGCAATGGCCATGCTTACTACTTTTGCCATAGGCTTTAATCCATATTTAGCTACTGCTTCTTCGCTTGCAAGCAGCATAGCTGCTGCTCCATCGTTAATTCCTGAAGAGTTGCCTGCTGTTACAGTTCCGTCTTTTACAAAGGCAGGTTTTAATGAAGACAGTCTTTCAACAGAAGTTCTTCTTGGATGCTCATCCTCTTTAAAAATAATTAGCTCATTATTTTCTAATATTTGTACTGGCACAATTTCGTGTTCCCATTTACCTGCTTCCAATGCGGTAAAATATTTTTGTTGAGATAATGCTGCAAATATATCCTGGTCTTCGCGGGTAATGTTGTATTTTTTTGCAACATTCTCGGCTGTTTCGCCCATGTTATACGGATAGAACTTTTCTGCCAGTTTCTCATTTACAAACCTCCACCCTATTGAAGTATCAAACACTTCTATTTTTCTGCTCCAGGGTTCATGGCTTTTTGCCATAACGAAAGGTGCACGGGTCATACTTTCTACACCACCTGCAATATATATTTCTCCATCACCGCACATAATTGCCCGTGCACTATCTATTACAGCCTGCAGCCCTGAAGCACACAAACGGTTAACAGTGTTACCCCCAATTGTTAAAGGTAATTTTGCAAGTAAAACTGCCATCCGCGCTACATTCCTGTTGTCTTCGCCAGCTTGGTTGGCAGCACCTGCAATTACATCTTCAATGGCATTTACATCAATTTTTGGATTGCGTTCAATCAACTCTGAAAGAACTAAGGCGAGCAGATCATCTGGCCTTACTGTACTTAACTTCCCTCCAATCCGGCCGATGGGAGTACGGATTACATCTATTATATAACTTGTTCTCATTTAATAAGCTTGGATAATATTTCTGGCTGAACGCTAATTCCTAAATCAGGCTGACGACTTACCAAATTCATTCGATTCCATAAGCGTCAAAAATAACATCAGAACTTATGATAGCAATTTTTCAACAATTGATTGTGCAACTAATAATCTTTCAAAAGGATCGCGATGATGAAGCGGGAATTGTTGGGTTTGATAGATATGAGGTAAGAAAATTTTCAACATCTGCAAAGCATGTTTTTCTATAGCCAGGCCATCCAAATTTTACCTTTTGCCCAACCTAAATTACTCCTCCTTTTTTCTGCAATATTTTCTATTCCATCTTCCCCGTATTATACAGCAGGTAATCAATAAAATCTTCCACTTTATTTTGTTTGTCGGCCGGTAACTGCTTTACCTTTTCCAGCACATTAGTACTCATATCACTTTCGTTTTCTCAAAATTACTTATTTAGCTTGTTATTGCAGTGTTATTACAAGGCCAGCTAAAACATCCATTATTTAGAAAACTTTAATTTATAATCCTGCCCTCTGGCAGATACCAACTTACCTTTGCGCCATGAAATCAGGAGCGCCAAATATCAGGCATTTAAGTTTAGAAGAACTTATCACTTATTTTGAACAGATGGGCGAAAAAAAGTTCAGAGCCAAACAGGTGTATGAGTGGATCTGGAAAAATGGCGCATCCGGCTTTGAAGCAATGACTAATCTTAGTAAAGAACTCAGAGCTAAGCTTACCGAACATTTTTCTTTTCCTGCATTACAGATCGAAACAACACAATACAGTGCAGACGGAACTATAAAAAGCCGTTTTAAAACTGTTGATAATCATTTGGTGGAAGGTGTTCTTATCCCAACAGAAACCCGCCTTACCGCATGTGTTTCTTCGCAAATTGGCTGTAGTTTAAGCTGTAAGTTTTGCGCTACAGGTTATATGGATCGTAAACGCAACCTCGATTTTGATGAGATATACGACGAAGTGGCTTTAATTAACCAACAGGCAGAAAGATTACATAATAAGAAGCTGCGCAACATTGTATTTATGGGAATGGGCGAACCTTTGTTAAACTATAAAAATGTTTTGAAAGCTGTTGAAAAAATTACATCGCCGGATGGTTTAGGCATGAGCGCAAGGAGAATTACAGTATCAACTGCCGGTGTGGCAAAAATGATAAAGCAATTGGGCGATGATAAAGTGCGTTTCAACCTTGCTTTAAGCTTACATGCAGCAACTGATGCAAAGCGCAACGAAATAATGCCTATTAACGAAAGCAATAACATTAAAGCTTTAATAGAAGCACTTAACTATTTTTATGAGCAAACGGGTAACGAAATAACTTTAGAATACATTTTGTTTCAACACTTTAATGACAGCATAAAAGATGCTGATGAATTAATTAAAATTTATCGTCAAATTCCTGTACACCTTATTAATGTTATTGAATATAATCCTATTGATGCAGCTAAGTTTTTAAAACCTGACGAAGAAACTGTTGAAAGGTTCATTAACCACTTATCTAAAGCAAGGGTGAATGCCACACTTCGGCGCAGCCGTGGTAAAGATATTGATGCTGCCTGCGGACAATTAGCAAATAAAGATAAAGTATAAGCTTATTTACTTAAAGTACACTGAAAACTTAACACCTGTACTGTGCAGGAGCGGGTGTATTGCATGACAATTTTTAGCGCTGAGGCAACGATCAAAGCATATTTTCTATCTTTGCTACTGGAAAACTATTACTAAAAATTTTTAGCGTGACTTCACTTTACTAAAACCTCGTTATAATAAATCCTTTCTTTCGTTCAAAATCTTTTAACAGCCAGATTTTAAACCCTAACATTAAGCCCTCGTCTATTACTTCAACAAACAATTATTATGAAAAAAATAGTGTTTAGCCTGATTGCTGTTGTAATTGCTTTTTCTTCTATAGCACAAAAGCGGGTAGAGAAGAAGGAGTCCAAAATGGAAAACAAGGAATTTAAAGGCCACAAGAATGCTATAAACAATTTGAACTTAACAAAGGATCAAAAAAGACAACTGAAAATAATAAACGATGATTTTAAGCAACAAATGCAAAGCTTAAAAGCCAACACCACTACAACGGCAAAAGAACAAAAAGAAAAGCGGGAAGCTTTAGTGAAAGAACACGAGCAAAAAATTAATGCAATACTTACTGCCGAACAACAAATGAAAGCTGCAGAGCTAAAAAGTATTTCTAAAACAAATGGCGCTCATCATGCCAAAGGAAATGATGACAAGGTTGAAAAACTAACAAAAGACTTAGACCTTACAGCAGATCAGCAAACAAAGTTTAAAGCAATCAACGAAAACCTGAGAAGTGAGGTAAAAAATATAGAAACAAATAACGCCTTAACAGAAGATCAAAAAAAAGAACAGCTTAAAAGCGTTAGAAAAAAACATAAAGAAGAACTTCAAGCGTTGCTTACAAGTGAGCAAAGAGCAAAATTAAAAATCCGGATGAAGAACCAACCTAACCGAAAAATCAGTTAAGTAATTACACATCGGAAAGGTAAAACCCCTACAAAAGCAGACTTTATGGTCTGCTTTTTTCATTTTATCTTTGAGTAGTATTGGTAACATTATTACTGTTGTAAAACAGCAAGCAAAAAAATTATACATGGCACGTACAGACAACTTCCAAAACTTTGTAAAACAGAAAAAAGGAAGTGCAATAAAAGAAGAAATCCGCCAGGAGAAAAAGAAAGAAAAAAGAGAAAGAGCCCAGGCAATTGAAAAGCGTTATGCTGAAAAAAGAGCTCAAAAATTACAAAGGCCACCTGCAGAAGACCAACCCCCCAAAAAAACTACTAATAAATTCACTGAATTAAAAAGCGGGTCTGCAACTATAAAAAAAGCTACTGAAAACACCACTACGGCAGAAACGATGCCTGTAAACAAGTATATTGCTCATAGTGGAATTTGTTCTCGCAGAGATGCAGCTATATTGGTAAAAGAAGGAAAAGTAATTGTAAACGGAGAGACAGCCACTGATCCCGGAAGGAAAGTTTCGCAGTCAGATGTTGTAAAAGTGAATGGCAAAAAAATAACGCCAACCAAAAACTTTGTTTACATATTATTAAATAAGCCTAAAGATTACCTGACCACTCTGGAAGATCCGCAGGGAAGAAAAACAGTGCTTGATCTAATAAAACAGGCAACAACCGAAAGAGTATATCCAATAGGTCGTTTAGATAGAAATACATCGGGTGTGTTATTATTAACGAATGATGGTGAGCTTGCACAAAAGCTTTCGCATCCTAAACATGAAATAAAGAAAGTGTATGAGATAAGGCTCGACAGAGCACTTACAAAAGGTGATATGGATAAAATAGCAGCCGGCATTACATTAGAAGATGGGTTTGTTGCTCCTGATGTAATTGCCTATGCTGATGCAAAAGACAAAAGCATTATTGGTATCGAAATCCATAGCGGACGTAACCGGATTGTTCGCCGGATTTTTGAACATTTGAAGTACGACGTTAAAGCGCTTGACCGTGTTATGTTTGCCGGTCTTACAAAAAAAAATGTGCAGCGTGGCAAATGGCGTTTTCTTAACGAAAAAGAACTTCGTATTCTCAAATTTATGAACCAGTCTTTTGTTAGCTAAGAGATGAAAAAGTGAAAAGAGATAAGGAGATTGTTAGAATTCTATTAGGTTCCCGATCTCCTTTCCTCCTTCTACTCCTTCATCACTTAGCTTCATCTTTCTACTCCTTCATCTCTTAGCCTATAACTTTTTAACTCCTTCTACTCTTTATCTCTTAGCTATGAAATTGGATATAATTTTTGAGAACGAAGATTTTATTGCAATAAATAAACCCGCAGGATTTTTATCAATCCCTGACCGGTTTGGAAAAGATGCTTCTTTAAAAAGTATTTTGCAGGGGCAGATGGCCAAAATCTTTACAGTCCATCGTTTAGATAAAGACACCAGTGGCCTGATTGTTTTTGCAAAGAATGAAGTAACACATCGTCATTTATCGCAGCAATTTGAAGGCAGGGAAGTAGGAAAGTATTATCTCGGTTTGGTTAGCGGAACTTTAATAACAAAGAAAGGAACGGTTGATGTACCCATTATGGAACATCCGGGTAAAACAACTTTAATGATAGCGCACCGAAAAGGAAAGCCTTCTGTTACCGATTATGAGGTGCTTGAAGAATTTTGCTTGTTTTCGTGGTTACAGTTTCGAATTCAAACAGGAAGAACTCACCAGATCAGGGTGCATATGAAGCAATTAGGTAATCCAATTGTTTGCGATGAATTATATGGAGACCCGCAACCTGTTTTGCTATCATCCATTAAAAGAAAATTCAAGCTTAGTAAAAACGAGTTAGAAGAAAAACCAATCCTAAACCGCCTTGCCTTACATTCTCATCAAATAAAATTTGTTGATACAAAAGGTAACAAGTTTGAATTAGAGGCACCGCTGCCGAAAGATTTGAAAGCTACATTACAGCAATTAAGAAAGAATAATAACGATTAATGGATTGAAAGGATTAAACGAACCCATAAAAAAAGGAGGCTGTCTACTCTAAGACAACCTCCTTTTTTAAAAAATATTTGCTATCCGTTAAATTCTTTAAAACCCGACAGTCGTCCGCGCCGTATCCGTGCAATCCTTTCAATCTATAAAATCCCTGTTTTAAATCCCTGTCTTATTTATTCGGTTGCGGTGTATAGCGCAAATAAGGCTTCACCACTTTTACACCTTTAGGAAACCTTTTAATTGCATCTTCAGTGCTTACTGCAGGAACCACAATTACATCTTCTCCCTCTTTCCAGTCAGCAGGAGTTGCAACACTATGATGAGCCGTAAGTTGAAGACTGTCTATTACACGTAATACTTCAATAAAATTACGGCCTGTACTGGCAGGGTATGTGATGGTTAATTTTATCTTTTTATCAGGACCAATTATAAACAACGAACGAACCGTAGCTGTTGCTGAAGCATTTGGATGGATCATATCATACAGATTGGCTACCGTTCTATCTTCATCAGCAATAATGGGAAACTGTACATCGCAATTTTGTGTTTCATTAATATCATTGATCCAGCCATGATGTTTATCAATCGGATCAACACTTAAAGCGAGTACTTTTACATTTCGCTTTTCAAATTCTGCCTGCAAGTTAGCTGTGCGACCTAATTCGGTGGTACAAACAGGTGTATAGTCTGCAGGATGACTAAATAAAACGCCCCAGCTATCGCCAAGGTATTCGTATAAATTTATTTTGCCAATGCTTGAATTGGCTGTAAAATCTGGAGCATCATCTCCTAAACGTAAACTCATAATATTAATTTTATGTGGATGGCAAAGATATAATAACCTACTAAAAGAGTAGAGTATTTTAAAAATTATTTTCCCTTGTCTCGCACCTGTTAAGCTTCGCCTTAATTTTGAAAATTACCAAATGTACAAATCCTAAGATCCTTTAAATCCCTAAATCGTTATTTAAAATCCTTATGTACTGTGCGCCCCTTTTTTAAAGCGTATTTTCCAAACTTATTTTTTACATCATCTATAGCCTTATATAATTCGTTTTTTTTATTTGCATCATCAAATAAATTTGCCTGTACCGCATTATTAGTAAGTTCGCTTAACCTTAAACCCAGCAGCCGTACAGGCGTTGCTGTCTTATATAATTTATTAAAAAGATCTTTGGCTGTTGCTATAAGTTCATCATCCCGAGATGTATAATTGATGGTGATTTGTTTAGAAAAGGTAGTAAAGTTGCCATAGCGAATTTTTACAGCAATACACCCTGCAAGTTTCCCATCCTGCCGCAGTTCGTATCCTACTCTCTCTGTCATTCGCACTAATTCCGATAATAAAAAACTTATGTCTGTTTTATTTTCCTCAAATGTGTTTTCGGTAGAAATTGATTTTGCTTCGTGATAAGAAGACACTTCGCCTGTATGAATTCCTTGCGACTTTTTCCATAATTCAACTCCATACTTACCAAACTGTTTTTCTAAAAGTTTTGCTCCATACTTCGACAGATCATCTATCGTTTGTATGCCTAATGCTACCAAAGATGGGTACAAATGCTCGCCTACACCTGGTATCTTATCAACTTTTAATGGAGCAAGAAATTGTTTTTCAAAACCTGCAGGAACTTGTATATATCCATTTGGCTTTGCCTCGTTCGTTGCAATTTTTGCTATCAGTTTGTTACTTGCCAAAGCAAACGAAATAGGCAAGCCGGTTTTTTCGGTTATCTCCTGCCGTAAATCTATTGTCCACTTATAAGGATCGAAATATTTGTCCATTCCTGTAAGGTCAAGATAAAATTCATCTATCGAAGCTTTTTCAAACAGTGGCGCCCGGGCTGCAATAATATCTGTAACCCATCTTGAATAACGACTATACTCACCATGACTTCCGCCCACTACAATCGCATGAGGACAAAGTTTGATAGCTTTCTTCATTGCCATGGCGCTATGTACTCCGAACTTTCTTGCTTGGTAGCTGCATGCAGCTACAACCCCACGTTCACTATGCCCGCCCACCATAACTGCCTTTCCTTTCAGTAAAGGATTTTTTAAAACCTCAACCGAAACAAAAAAACTGTCAAGATCAAAATGGGCAATATAACGTTGAGGGGCAGGCATGACCGGATTAATAATAGGCTTTGTATCTTTTTTATAGAAATTAAAAGACTAAAAGTCGTAATATTTTTTTAAGTAAAACGAGAATGTTTGTTGCTCCCTTCAGGGGTTAGGGGGCATAAATATCCAACAACCCATCAGGTAAAACTACATGTACCTGTTTCTTCTTTTTATCAATCTTGTTAAGGCTTTCTTCGTGTATAGGAATAAGCGCTTCATTTCCCTTATACATCACCTTACAGAGAACCTGCATTGGTTGATCTATCACTTCTATTACTTCACCTATTTCTTCTCCTTCATTAATCATCATATAACCGAGAAGTGAAATAGGTGAAGACTTTTCTGCATATTTATCAAAGTCGGCTTTAAGCAGCCATACTTCTTTTTGATTAAGCCTTCGTGCACTTTCTTTTGTATTAAATCCGTCGAGTTTAATGTAAACTTCCTCTTGATTTTTAAGCTTGCTACTTTCAACAAAATAAGGTAAAAAAGAATTATTTCTCTCTTCTATAAAAATAGCCTCAATGCCTTTTAAGTCAGTTTTTTTACCTAAGGCATGTTCAAGCACAACCTCACCGGTTAAACCATGTGTTGCTACTATTTTTCCTATGCTGAAATAATCTTTCATTACGGGTTGTAGGTTTAGTTTAATAATGAGGTTGTAGGTTCGCGAGTTTACCAGTTCACAAGTTACTGGTACATGAGTTTACCTGTTCACAAATTTACACAACCAAATTACAATCGCTTGTGAGAGGTATTAAGCAATTGAAAGTAATAACTTAGCAACCCCACTCGTTTAAAACTTCTCAACGAACGTGATGATAGTAAAAATTTCTAATGTTGCCAATTTAATTTAAAAGCAACCAACAAACATTATTACAATTTATTTACCAATTATTGCGGATAAGAATAAAACAAAAAAGCCCCTTTAAGGGCTTTTTAAACTTTTTAAGTTCTGTTTACCATTTATCTACTTCTTCAGTACTATGATTTGGATTAAAGGGAGCAGTATCTGCAACTTCAGCTAATTGAGGGGTTGAAACCGGAGTTTGAGGAGTTGAAACCGAAACTGTTTCTTCAGCTAATTCTGCCTCTGCCACAGGCTGTGCATTATTATTATTATTATTTTCTTCGTAATTATCATGGTTAAATGCGTCGAAATCAAAATCAGGCATCAGGTCTGTCTTTACATAATCAACTGCCTCGGTTAGCGCTTTAATAAATTTGTTGAAATCCTCTTTGTACAAAAATATCTTATGCCTGTCGTAACCATTATCATTAAACCTTTTTCTGCTTTCTGTAATGGTTAAGAAATAATCGTTGCTGCGGGTAGCTCGTACATCAAAAAAATACGTTCTTCTTTTCCCGGCTCTAATTCTTTTGCTGTAAACACTTTCAATTTTTTGTTCGTTGTTTTCGTACGCCACAGTAGTTGGGTTTTATGTTAATGATTTATTAAAACAGTAGGTACAAATATATAATTACTTTTGAATTGCCAAAGTTTAAAGAAGAAATGTTTTCTACTTTTATTTCCCCTTCTTAATTTGTTTCTTATCTCTTATTTAAGCCGTTAACTGTTGTTCGTTACTTAGTGATTGCTGGCGGTATAACTCTGTATAATAACCATCTTTTGCAAGCAGGCTTTCGTGATTCCCTTCCTCTGTTATAGTACCGTTTTCAAGTACGAATATTTTATCGAAATGAAAAATGGTAAAAATGCGGTGTGTAATTATTATGGCTGTTTTATCTTTTAAAAACTGCTGCAGGTTATTTATAATCCGGTTTTCTGTTGCGGTATCAACTGAGCTCAGGCAGTCATCAAAAACTACCATCTCGGGCTCTTTAATAAGCGCCCTTGCAATTGACAGCCGCTGCTTTTGACCCCCACTAAGCGTTACACCTCTTTCACCTACCATTGTTTCATAACCCTGTGCAAAATGCTTTATTTCGCTTTCCACACTGGCTTGCCGGGCAGCTTCGCTTACTTTCTCTTCATCATAATTTCTTCCTAAGCCAAAGCTTATGTTGTTGGCAACCGTATCACTAAATAAAAATACATCCTGTGGCACATAACTGATTTGCTGGCGTAAGCTTTTTAAAGAGTAAGCACTTATATCTTTTCCTCCGATAGTTATACTTCCCAAAGTTGGTTCATAAAACCGTAAAAGCAATTGGGCAATAGTAGATTTGCCTGCACCTGTTTTTCCAAGGATCAAAACTTTTTCTCCTTCTTTTACATGCAGGCAAAAATCTTTTAAGGCATGAATACCTGTATGCGGATAAATAAAGTTTATGTTATTAAAGAAAATATCCCCGCTTATAATTGCAGGCTCACTGCCTTTGTCTGCAATTGCTGGTTCTGTATGAAGAAATTCATTCAGCCTTTTTTGAGATGCCGAAGCTCTTTGTATCATACTAGCTACCCAACCGATAGCGCTTACAGGAAACTGAAGCATGTTTATATAAATAACAAATTCAACAACCACTCCCACCTTCAGCGGATCATGTAATGCCTGTATTCCTCCTATAAGAATGGTTATTAAGGTGCTTAAACCAATCATTAATGCCATGCTTGGAAAGTATATTGACTCTACCTTTGCCAAGCCAATTGCATTCTTTTTATACTCTTCACTATTTTTTGCAAAGAAGCCTAGCATAGTTTTTTCCTGAACAAAAGATTTGATGACCCTTATGCCGGAATAGCTTTCCTGGGCATTGGTTGTAAGGTCGGATAAAAGGGATTGTATCTTTTCACTTTTCTTATAAATAACGGTGTTTACAATGTAGATGGTTAATGCCAGGATGGGTAAAGGAGCTAATACATAAACAGTAAGCATTACATCTTTTTTAAGCATGTTAACTACACAAAAACCAATTAATGCAACCAGGTTTATTAAATACATAATGGCAGGGCCAGTGTACATTCTTACCCTGCTTACATCTTCGGTTATGCGATTCATCATATCGCCGGTGCTGTGGGTTTTGTAAAAATTTGTATCAAGCACCTGGTAGTGTTTATAAACTTCATTCTTCTGGTCGTACTCTATATGGCGGCTCATAACAATAATCGTCTGCCGCATAAAAAACATAAGTATTCCCCGTAAAACGGCAAGAAGCAAAATAGTGATACAGCAAATTGTAACCAGCTTAGAAAAGTTTCCTTTTACAGGCTCCAGCGTATTAATAAACCATTCAACAAGCGGATCGTGCCACGAACGTTCAGCAAACGGTTTAGCACCAGGCAATCTTTGCTGCACCTGGTTTACAACATAACCCGTAACCTGCGGAGCTAAAACAGCAAAGTAGTTTGAGGTGACAACAAATAAAATACCTACTATCAACCGTACCCTGTATTTCCAAAAATATTTATTAAGGGCTTTAAGATGTTTCAATTAAGAAAATTTGGGCAAAGGTAAGCTAAGAGGTTAAGAGGCAAAAGAGAAGCAGGAGAGGCTACTTAAGACAGTAACTTAAACGCTGACAGGCCAACTATCAGGTCTGAAAGTTCATCAGCTTCTTATGCCGTACATACGTTCTACATCATGCACAATAAGTTCTATATCATGATCCCTCTGATCTTCACTTGGCTTAAAACCCTGTTTTAAATTACTTCCCAATAAAACAGCTACAGTTTGCCAAAAACCGGCGGTAAAACCGCCTTTGTATTCCTGTATAATATTATAACAGTTGTTTCCTGTTTCCCTGTTTATAAGCTTCATTAAAACCTTGCCCTGATATACGGAGAGGTTGGTAATTTTGTCGGCAAATTCCTTTTTAAGATCCTTTTCGCGTGATTTGATAATTTCTTTACGGGCATCTTTGTCTGTTGCATTTACCAGCCGTGCATTTACTTCGTTCATTATTTTACCGGCGGCCCGGGCATAGGGGTAAGTTACATACACAGCATTTCTAAGGCGTGTCCATTCGGTCCAATACTTACGCCATTTTTCAAGCATTTTAGTTTTAACATTCACATCCAGCAATCTGCCTCCGGGTATGGTATCTCCATCTACTACAAAAGCATATACTTTAAGTGTATCAAAGTTAGGAGCAGGAGCCTGCGCATTTACTGTACTTGTTTTTAGTGAACAAAATAACAGTGTGCCTATCAGCAAGCGTGTTTTACATTTATTACTTACAAACAACATGGCGTGTAGAATTAAATATTCGTTCGATTATTTATACCGTGTTTTTATGAAAGTAACCAATAAACGTGTTATAGTATTTATAAATACGCCTGTAGAATTAAAATGGTTTTACCACACCTTAGCGAAAGAAGAAATTACACATCAACTGCTTTACTTGTTCGTCTTATTTGCTTAATCCGTTGAACAATACTCATTACAAAACCCACTACCATTACCATTACACCAAGCCATAAAGCGTTTATAAAAGGGAATTCATAGGCTTTAAGCGTAACAAAATCCAAGACACTGTTTGTTTCCCTAATGCCTATTTGCAACATACCTTTTTCCTGGTCTTTCACCTGGCTGAACTGCAGAATCAAACTTTCTGCCATTACTGTGTCGGCAACTGTAATTACACTTCCGTTCTTTACATATAATAAAGGTTGAGCTCCGTAACGGTTTCCTTCTTTCGATAAAATTGATATGTCAACAGCCAAAGCTGTATCTGCATTGGTAAAATGATATTTTTCGTTAGCAGGATTAACGATCACGTTATTAATGATCATAAGACCTTTGGAATAAAAAATGGTGTCTCCTATCCTTACTTCCCGGTTGCGGAAGGTGGTGGTATCCTTTGCTTTTACTTTTTCAGGATCGCTTAAAAATGTGAGGTAACTGAAAATATCCCTGTTCCAATAACGCTTTGCATCCGGATTAGGAGTTACCCCTTCTGCGCCTTTGTTGTTTTCAATTATATCAGGGTAAAGGTTGAATTGCTCTCTTCCGTTCTTAGGTTTAAAATTAATTTCGTAATACCGTTTTCTGTCACGGTTATTTAAAGTATCCTTTACATAAGTAACCGTGTATTTGCCCATGTCTGTAGCAAGGCCTTTAATTAAGGTAATATTTTCTAAGGGACTTTCTTTATCACCGATTTTTAATGGCGACATGCCGGTGGTATTATAGCTTAGTACTGATTTTTTTGAAGATGAAATCAATATTCCGACAAGCACTAAACCGAAGCCGATATGGGCCACCGAGGCACCTGCGGCTTTAATTTTCCCTCTCAGTCCCAACCATATATAAGAAGCATTTCCTACCACTGCATACACCGCTGCAAATACGCCGAGGTGAATAGCAATTAGAAAACCAATTCCCTTTTTATCGTAATTAATTCCGCCCCACAGGCCAATGCATGCAGTTACTATAACAGCAATCAGCGTAGGAACAGTTATCTTTTTAAGAAAATAGTCTTTTGCAGTATTCTTATATTTGAAGTACTGTGTAACGGCAGTTAATGTGCCGATAATAATAGCAACAAATATTTGTACCTGGTTATGAAAACCTTCCGGGTCTTCTCCAACTGCCCATTTGGTTTTTAGCACCTTATTAAAAACAGGAAGTGAAGTAATGGTTATAATTACCATTGCAGATAAAAAGAAAACCAACGCTCCTATAAACATCCAAAACTCGCGGGTATAAGTTTCTTCCTCTTTTATAATGGTTGGAATTTGTTTATACCTTTTAGCATATAAAATAAATGCAGGAATTAAAAATACCAGGATAAACATTACCAGTTGAAAATTCATTCCAAGATCGGTAAAGGCATGAACGGATGTATCACCTAAAACGCCACTCCTTGTTAGAAAAGTGGAATACAAAACGAGCATAAAAGCGAGAATATAGAATATATATGTGCTTTTTAAAGAATAGCCGCTGCTACGGTAAATTAAGCTGGTATGCAAGCCTGCAATTAAAACCAGCCAGGGAACTAATGAAGCATTCTCAACCGGGTCCCAGGCCCAGTAACCGCCGAAGGTTAAGCTTTCGTAAGCCCATGCTGCGCCCATCATAATACCCACACCTAAAACAGCCACCGAAAATGTAGCCCAAGGGATAGCAGGCTTCGTCCACCCTTTATGATCTTTTGTATATAAACCTGCCATTGCAAATGCAAAAGGGATAAGCGTTGAAGCAAATCCCAAAAACAGAACAGGGGGATGTATAACCATCCAGTAATTCTGCAACAAGGCATTCAGGCCGTTTCCATCCTGCCATAACGAAAGGTAATCTGCTCTCAGCAATCCTGTTTGCGGATCTTTGAAAACAGGAGCCGCATCAAAAAAACCTTCGTGCCTAAGCAATACAAACGGGCTGCTTCCTACTCTTGCTTTGAAAAAGTAAATGCCAATAAGCATAGTGGCAAGGCAAAACTGGGCGAAGCTTACAACTGTCATTACCGGCGCTTCCCATTTACCTGCCCGCCAAATCAATAACCATCCTAACACACAATGCCAAAAACTCCAGAGCATAAAGCTGCCTTCCTGGCCTTCCCAAAAACAGCTTAGTAAATATTCAACCTGCAATGCCCGGCTGCTGTGTTGCCATGCATATTTATACTCGAACAAATGGCTGGAAATGATATAATAAAGGATGGAAAAAATAGCCACTACCGAAACGGTCTCAGCTAAAAAAGCGATCCTTGCAAGACGAAGCCAGGTTTTTTTTTCTTGCAATTCTGTAATGTTTATTGCTTTAAAAAAAGCAACGGTGGCTACCAACGAAGCCACCAGGGAAAGTATTGTAAAAAAATGCCCGAGCTGCCCCGGCAATAAATGTTCGCCAACAAATTCCATTGAAAAGTTATTTTGTTTCAGCAGCAGTTACATCGTCTGCCTTTTGATTGTTTTCTGCGGTTCCCAATTCTTTTTTAGCCGCATTCATATCGTCTTTATACTTTGAAGGACATTTTAATAGAATATCACGGCATTCAAAATGATTACCTTCCACTTTACCTTTTAGCACCAACCTTTCACTTTTTTCAAGATCTGTTGGTTTTGTATTGTGATAAACTACTTTAATGCTGTTGCCAACAGAGTCAACAGCGGTGAACGAAAGGAAATTTGGATTTTTTACCGGGTCGTATTCCATTGTATTTTTTTCCATTTTCGCAATCAGGTGTACAAATTTTCCGGGTTTTTCTTTTGCAGAAGTAACGGTATCGTACGTGGTAACATCGCCCATGAAACTGATTAGAACGGCAATGGATATAGCAATCAAAACGAGAAGAACAATGTGGGTCTTTTTCATCTGCACAATATTTCTGCCCAAATGTAATTCAAAAACAAGTTGGTGAAGATGATATTTATCATCTTCACCAGGTAAATGCACCATATTTAACAGGAGCATGTTTAAATATTTGGGGGTAATTGCTATCATCTGCAATCATTCACCTCTCCAAACATTTCCACTTAATACCATATTCACTTATTGACTTAAATAACCTAATGACTTCGACTTAATGAGTCCGATAATTAATGATCCTATGACTTATTGACTTAATGACTCAATGACTATTGTCCGGCCACATCCTTTTTACTTAAAGCCTGTGCTTTCTTTACCACTTCAAGAAACTCTTTTCTATAACCTTCTGCATCGTTGTTTGTTGAATTACCTGCCAGTTGCTCAACAAGCTCATACCCTCCTTCTCCTTTATAAGCAGAGTTGCGAAGCAACATACCAAATTCTGCAACTGCAGCAGAGAAGCGCAGGTTTTCAGAAGACTGAACAATCGAACTTTTAGCATCCATAACCGGATGGGTAATCAACTTGCTTACATCTTCATCTGGCTTCTTATATCTTAGTTTTACGTTCATTAATTCACCGCCAAAAGCTGTTGCCACCTTTCCCTCAACAGGCTTTTGATAACGCAATTCATCAACCTTATCAAAAACATCTGTTGATGCGCCCACCGGCACAACTTCATACAAAGCTGTTACTGTATGCCCGCTTCCTAATTCGCCCGCATCTTTTTTATCGTTATTAAAATCTTCTTTTGCCAGCATCCGGTTTTCATATCCAATCAACCGATAACCCTGAACTTTAGCCGGGTTAAATTCTATCTGAAGTTTTACATCTTTTGCAATGGTAAATAATGTTCCCCCAAACTCACTTACCAAAACCTTCTTTGCTTCGTTTTGATTATCTATATATGCATGATTTCCGTTTCCTTTGTCTGCCAGCTTTTGCATTTTTGCATCCTGGTAATTGCCCGTTCCATATCCCAGCACAGTTAAAAAAACGCCTGTTTTTCTTTTCTCTTCAATCAATCTCTCTAATTCATCATCACTGCTTATTCCAACATTAAAATCGCCGTCTGTGCAAAGTATAACGCGATTGTTTCCTTCTTTTATAAAGTTCGATCCGGCTGTTTTATAGGCAAGCATAATTCCTTGTCCGCCTGCGGTTGAACCTCCCGCCTGCAGGTTATCTATAGCTTGTTTTATTTTCATTTTTTCAGCTCCCGATGTTGGCGGTAAAACCAACCCTGCATTACCGGCATACACCACAATCGAAACTTTATCCTGCTCACGCAATTGCTCAACCAATAGTTTCATGGAGGATTTTACAAGCGGCAGTTTATCTTCTGTTTCCATGCTTCCGCTAACATCAATTAAAAAGGTAAGATTGGATGCAGGAAGATCAGCTGTAGGAATTTTCTTTCCCTGTAATCCAATGCTTACAAGCCGGTGCTCTTTCTTCCATGGGCAAGCAGCAATTTCGGTGTTAATAGAAAAAGGATCGTTGCCTGTTGGTTGAGGATATTGATAAGTAAAGTAATTGATCATCTCTTCTATGCGAACAGCCCCGGCAGGAGGCAATTGATTATAATTAAGCATGCGCCGGATATTGCTGTAAGAAGCCGCATCTACATCAATCGAAAAAGTAGATAAAGGATTATCGGTTACCTTTAAAAACCTGTTCTCAACAATGTTATCGTAACCTTCGCGGTTGATGTCGTTATTATACCTCCATGCTTTAGACTTAGCCCTATCTACACGCGAATAAACTTTATCATAAGACTCTTCGTCTTTCAGCATTTGAGATGGCGCATATCTCACTTCTCCTGTGCTTCTCTTTTGCACTGCCCCAGTCAATGGACTTGATTGTTTTGTTCCATAACCAAAAACCGCAACTGTATCTAAGCTTTGCTTTCCCATCTTTAATTTAATTACAAAAGAGGTGTTTCCTCCTACTGTTACTTCCTTTTTTTCAAAACCAACTGAAGAAACAACTAATACAGATTTTTGCCCGGGAACTTCTATCGAAAAATTTCCTGATGTATCAGTGGTAGTGCTCTTGTTCATTCCTTTTATCCATATAGATGCACCTCTTACCGGAACTCCATTTTCGTCGGTAACTTTTCCGGTTATTTTAATAGTATTTGCAAAAGCAAATGCGAGTACAAGCAATGGCAGTGCAATTAGTGCGGATAACAAATAGCGTTTCATACAAACAATTTTAGTGTGTTATGTATAGATGCAGCTACATAAAACATTACACAATAAATTTTTAATTTTTCTTCAGCCTTTATCTTAATCCCGTTATTTAAAACAGTCTTACCTTTCGGCATGTATTTACATGGCCATTTTAAAAACCATACAAACCTCTCCACTTACTGATGCTGAATTGATAACTATATATCAAAGCGATCTGCAGCAGCAAACATTGGCTCAACTTTACCTGCGTTATAACGCCCTGGTGTATGGAACCTGCATAAAATACCTCGGCGACCAGGAAGCTGCTAAAGATGCAGTAATGAATATTTACCAGGAGCTTATAGAAAAGGTAAAACATAATACAATCGAAAATTTTAAAAGCTGGCTGTATGTAGTTACTAAAAATCATTGCCTGATGCAGTTGCGAAAGAATAAGAGAATGATAACAACTGAGTTTGATACGCAGCTTATGCAATCGGAGGATTTCTCGCATCTTGACGGAGTGTTTGAAAAAGAAAAGCAGTTGGAAAGGCTTGGTAATTGTATGGAACATCTGAATGAAGAACAGCGGAAAACAGTTCGCTTGTTTTATTTAGAGAATAAATGCTACAATGAAATTTCATCGCTTACAGGTTTTGACTGGAACAAAGTAAGAAGCCTCATACAAAACGCAAGAAGAAATTTAAAAATTTGCATGGAAGAAAATGGCTGAAACAAGAACATATAGTTACGAAGAAATACAAAGGTATTTGCATCATAAAATGGATGCAAAAGAAATGCATGCGTTTGAAAGAGCTATGATGAATGATCCTTTTATTGCCGATGCCATTGAAGGCTACAGAAAAAGTAATGACGTTCTTGCTGCTAATCATCTCGATGAGATTGAAAGGCGGCTAACCGCAGACAAGCAACAGGCTAAAGTTGTGCCCCTGCCGCTGCATAAAACTGCGTGGTGGAAGGTGGCAGCTATTGTTTTAATTATTGTTTCAGGCGGTGCTATAAGTTATATGTTATTCAACAATCCGGTTGGTGATAAAAATACAACACCGCAAATTGCACAAACAGAATCAAAAGAAATACCTGTTGAAAAAGATAGCATAGGGCTTGCGGAAAATACAATTAAGCCAGAAAAAACTTCAGGTATTGAAATGCGTACTTACAGAAAAAAAACTATCCCTGTTAATCGCAGGGATGTTAAGGCTGCCCCTGCAATTGTGATGAACAAACAATCACAACAGGATACAGCCATGCTTGCTATGACCGAGAAAACGGATGAAAGAAGTTTATTAACGAATAATGAAACAGCGTCATTAGCCAAAACAAGGTCAATGGTTGCAGCCAGTAAACCGATGTCTGCTCCGGCAGGTGCTGCGGATCAGGAATTGAAAGGAAGGGCTGCAGGATCGAATGCCTCTGTAAAAAGTGAGGCTTCGGCTAATAAAATGATTGAAAAGAAAGACACAAATGCTCTATCGGAGGTAAAGGTTGTTGGTTACGGAACAAAGAGGAAAAGAGATGTTACAGGAAGCATTACATCAATAGAAAACAACGAACAGGCAGGCGAACCGCAGGGTGGCTGGATGAATTTTGATAACTATGTAAAAAGGGAAATCCAACATTTTAAAGACAGTGCAAACATTGCTTTTAATGATGCCATCACTCTTGAATTTTCTATTAATGAAGAAGGACGTCCGGCAGACCTACAAATAAAAGAAAATGCAGACAAAGCCGTTACAGATAAAGCAATACAAATTTTGGAAAACGGGCCACGATGGAAACGAAATAAAGATCAATCCAAAGTGAAAGTTATTATTGCTTTTTAATTTATTGCAAACATTGGCAATTAGGGTGTTATTTTGAGTCATTAGGGAAAAGCCACCTGACCCCAATAAGAACATTCAATAATCTTTTAATTTAATTTTACTTATAATAAGTACCTTAAGAGGATGAAAGAGTACTTTATAGTAAACATCAAAGGGCATCAATTTGAATTTAGCAGAATTACTTATTCCTCATTTGATATTTGGTATCATATAATAGCAGGGCTTAACAAAGGGGAGGTTTTATACCGGATGAATGAAGTTACCGAAGGTATATGGAAAATTAAAACTCCCAGAATGTCTCCCGAAGTATGTGGTTATGAACTTGATTGTAGTGAAGCAATAAGGAAGAATGAAAGCTTTAATTAAAATAACACTACGAGACGTTCTTCCTCTTATTTAAATGAAAGAACATTATACACAATGATTATTAGGTTAGGGGGAGGCAATCGAACAATATCCGTTGTGCTCTTTAAGTTTGCCTTCACCTTTAGGTGAAAACCTGAGTACTACTTCTCCTCCACATATTTCATCATAAACTGAAATATCATCGAAAGCATTACAACAAAAACCGCCCCTGCTACATTTAACCAAAGGAAACTTAAACCTATAACATTGTTTGCATTTAAAAGAAACAGACCTACCACTCCAATCTCCCCAATAATTGCTGCCCAAAAAACTGCTTTGCCTTTAACTCCTTTAATATAAAAAGCAACAAGAAATATTCCCAGGATAACTCCATAGAAAAGAGAGCCTAAAATATTCACAGCCTCAATCAGGCTCCCCATCCTGTTGGCAAACTGGGCAACTCCAATACAAAAAATCCCCCAGCCAAAGGTGTACCACTTTGAAGTGTTATAATTCAATGCTTCCTCTTCTGAAACAGCCACCGTGCCTTTTTTAAAACGTAAATGAAAATCAATCATGGTACAGGCAGCTAATGAATTTAATGCAGCAGCAATAGATCCCCATGCTGCAAGAAAAATAATGGCGATCAACAAACCAACCAAACCAACCGGCAAATAATCAACAACGAAACGCAGGAAAATGTAATTGGTATCGTTATTATCTGCATCGGGCACTGCTTTTTTAATGTACGATTTATAATTTTTTCGCAGCACATCCAATTGCCCGTTTCCCCGTTGCAAACTGTCTTTATATAACGTTGCCTGAGAAGCTGAGCCTGCATCTTTTGCTCTTAAATAATCCAGGTTCAATTGGGTTTGTGCATGATTAAGATGAATGTATTGCTTCTGAACATTAACCATCGAATCTCTGTAAGGAGTTGCCAATGCCTGTTGCTCCACGGCGCGATTAAAAAAAACAGGAGGAGAATGAAACTGGTAGAAGGTAAACAGCAAAGCGCCTATTAATAAAATAGCAAATTGCATAGGTACTTTTACTAACCCGTTAATTAATAAACCTAATTTACTTTCAGTGGTATTTTTTGCAGTCAGGTATCTTCCAACCTGGCTTTGGTCTGCTCCAAAATAAGATAGCTGGAGAAAAAAACCACCAATCACTCCACTCCAAATGTTAAACTTATCATTCCAATCGAAGCTGCCGTTGTTATTGCCGGTTGTAATAACGTTTAATTTTCCTGAAGCCCCGCTTATTTTAAGTGCCTCGCTAAAGCTAATTTCTGCCGGTAACAAATGAACGATCATATAACCCGCGAGAAACATCCCGATAAAAATAATAATTAACTGAAGCTGTTGTGTATAAGCCACTGCTTTTGCTCCTCCACTTACAGTGTAAATGATAAGCAGTCCGCCCATTAGGATATTAGTAAGAAAAATGTTCCAGCCAAACAAAGAAGAAAGAATAATAGAAGGCGCATAGATACTGATGCCGGTTGACAAGCCGCGTTGCAGTAAAAATAAAAATGAAGTAAGGGTTCGTGTTTTGAGATCAAAACGTTTTTCTAAGAATTCGTAAGCTGTAAAAACTTTCAGCCTTGCAAACAACGGAACAAAAGTGATGCATAGAACAACCATCGCCAAAGGCAGCCCAAAGTAATATTGAACAAAGCGCATACCATCTGTAAATGCCTGTCCCGGTGCTGAAAGAAATGTTATTGCACTTGCCTGGGTACCCATTATGCTTAATAGCACAAGATACCAGGGCATAGTGCGGTTACTAAGAAAATAGCCTTCAAGATTTTTTGTTGTACTGCTTTTATATAAGCCATAAGCAATAATGCCTATAAGGGTAAGCGAAAGGACTATCCAATCTATACGGCTCATGAAAAATGTTTAGTGAACCATGCAAAAAAGATGATGAGCATCAGTAAAAAAATAATCACTGCTGCATACCAATGGTTCCATTTTTTGAAAAGAGGGATTTTATCGGGTTCGGAATTCAAGTTTGTAGTTTGTAGTTTTGTTATTTCCGCAATTCAACAATTCAACAATTCAACAATTCAACCTTTCAACCTTTCAATCTATCAATCTATCAACCTATCAACCTATCAACCTCACTCTTCCTCTTTACCACCCGCGACCATTCCGCTTGCCAATAACCCCAGCACAATACCAATTATTAAACCTATGGCTACTTTTTTTATGGCAAATCCAATGAGTAAGCCAATTATAATCAGGACTGCAAAACTTATCTTTCTCCTCGGCGAATGTTGATTAGCCATACTTTTATTTATTTTTAGGAAGCCCGATTAAATTAGCCATCAAACGATAAGCACCGGGTACACCCGCCGGTAACTGCCGGAATAATACCAAACTCACATAAACAAAATTTCCTTTACCATACTTAGCAATTGCAAGGCTACCATTACTTTCTTTTTCGCCGGTATCGTTTATAGCAAATAACTTTTCATAATGCTCATCCGATTGATCAACCTGGTAGGTGCTTCTCTCTTGTACCCAGCCTTCAAAATCTTTATCAGTTATTTTATTAGGAGAATTTAAAGCGGGATGATCGGGCAATAAAAATTTCACCTTTGCATTCTCTTCAGTTACCCGCGCACCTGTGCTAACGCTGAAAGGATAAGGACCCACATTTATTCTTCCTGCACCCACCTGGTTACTCTTCATATACTGAACAATCATGTTGCCCCCGTTTTCAACATATCGCTTAAACACCTCGTTCTTATTGCTGAGGTATTCATAAATATTATGTGCACGAACACCAACAACAACTGCATCATAATTTTTTAAGTTGTCTTCTGTTATATCATCTTCATTTAAAAAGGTAACACTGTATCCCATTGCTGTTAAAGCATCAGGCACCTTATCTCCTGCACCTTCAATATAACCAATATTTTTACCAACTGTTTTAATATCAATCTTCACCAGATTAGCCTTTGCTTTAGGAAAGTAAGTGATTGTAGGGATATGATCGTAAGCAATCACTTTTGTATAACCATCGTACCTGCCATCGCTTGTGCTTAAGGTTGCCGGCTCAGTTGTATTTATATCTTTCGACCCTGAAGCAAAGGTTGTTATCAAATAACTTTCAAAATTATTGCCGGGAGCATATTTAATTAAGGGATGATCTACAGACCAGTTTTTTGAATAATGCGGCGTTATGCTGAAAGAAGAGGTATCTCTTAAATTGGACCTGAAATGCAGCATCGCCTTAACCGGATTTCCATTTAACGAAACCCAATTTTCTTTTACATAATTTAATTCCACTTTGGGCAATACAGCAATAGGTTGATACAACTCTCCTTTTACAGGATCAGTCACCTTGTATTGCACAGGGCGATTAATAATGAAATCAACCCTTTCTATGTTAACTGTAAAAGTTGCCATAAACGAAGGATCATTTTGTGCTTTGCCAATTAAAGTTTGATCTCTTACATCAAACGAACCTTCCAACAAAGGGTATTGCAACCAGTAAGGCTGAGATATATTTTTGTTCGCTGCTGCAGGTAATGTTTTATTGAAAGTTACATTTTGATTATTTTGTAAAGCCATAGAAAAGGTAGTATCAAAACCTTCAAGCCTGATATTTTTTACTAATACTTTGGCATTCCTTCTTTTATTAATAAAGAAGCTTACAGTAAATATATCACCCTGTACTACTTGTTCCTGGTTGCTGGTTGCTTCCACAAATAAAGCAGCACAGCCTTCAATAATACTTTGTGTTTCTTCCAGCTTTTTATTTCGCCAGTTACTTTCGGGCAATGCTTTAATTGCCTTATACAAAGTAACCAATGCAAAAACAGAGAACTCAGGATGTTCAAATTCGTAACTGTTGGTAATGTTAGTAACCATTGTTTGAATTCTTTCGCCGCCTTCAAGCCTTTTCCAGTTGTATGTAATTCCATCCATCAGGTCGTTTTTGGCCGGCTCGCCTCCAGTTGCTGCGAAAAACTCAGTTATCTGTCCTCTTCTTCTTGGCCTTCCTTCTCCCTGGCTTTTGTGCATGCTGCGGGCTTCGCCCCCCAGTTCACCATAACTCTTTCCCAATAGCGCATTGTATCCGCCAACTTCTATCTTCATCTGATCGTCACTGGTTGTGTTGTTTCCACCAAAGTTGAAAGCATTCCAAACAATTCTTTTTGCCTGCCAGGGCTTAACGCCATACTTAAACTGTTCAGGAAATTTTTTAGGATCGGCAGCAGCAACAAAAGCTTCATCAGCTAAAATGGAGGACGCTGCATGATGTCCGTGGCCGGCTCTTGCATCAGGCGGAAAACGTTTAATGACCACATCGGGCTGGTATTGCCGTATTACCCAAACCACATCGCTCAATATTTTATCATGATCCCAAATCCGCAATGCTTCAGCCGAATTTTTGCTGAAGCCAAATTCGTAAGCGCGGCTGAAGTATTGTTCGGCGCCGTCTATTCTTCTTGCAGCTAACAACTCCTGTGTACGTATCATTCCTAATTCAATACCTTGTTCGGGGCCAATGAGATTTTGTCCGCCATCGCCTCTTGTTAAACTAAGGTAGGCGGTGCGGTATAACTTTTCTTTAGCCAGGTAAGGAAGCAGGCCATTGTTCTCATCATCGGGGTGAGCTGCAATGTATAGAACACTGCCTAAAACATTCAGCTTTTTAAGCTGCATATAAATGTCGGCGCTTGAAGCGGTGGCAGGCGTTTGCTCTATACTTTTTACTGGTTGTAAGCAAAAAGCCATAAGCAACATGCACTTCAAAATTTTAATCATCAGGCGAAGATAAAGGTTGTAAAGAAAAGGAATAACGAAGATGGGAATATAGTACAGCTAAAAGCAGGAGACGATAGTTGATGGATGACAGTTGTCAGTCTGTTTAATCTTGAATGTTATAAAACAGAACTGATTATAAATTAAGAAGGCTGCCTCTAAAGCAGCCTTCTTAATTGGGATTATTCACTTAAAAAAATTAATTTAGAAGATATCTTATACCAAATTGCATTTGCCAACGTGAAGCAATGCTGTTACTGTTGGAGAAACTGTTTACCAATGGAATTTGATTGGCTGCATCCTGGTAACTAAAAGAATAGCTTGGTGTTTTACCATCAGCTGCTAAACCTTCATAACGTAAAAAGTTAGTTAAGACAGGTATTTTAGCAAGTCCCCAGTCTCTGTTTAATAAATTTCCTACATTAAGAATATCTAACGAAAGACGAAGTGTATGTCTTTCTGAACCTGTTTTTACAGAGAAATCCTGGGTAACATTTAGGTCTAACTTTTTGTAAAAAGGTAAAATGACTGAATTAGCTTCTGCTACCTGTCCACGGTGAGCTGCAAGGTACTTGTCCTGGTTAATAAAAGCATTTAATTGTGCCCAAATTTGAGCAGGAGTACGCGGATCAATACTTGTACCTGTACCTAACCCACCCGATCCTGTTTTTACCAGGTTAATTTCACTGTTCGAATTTGGAATGTAGATAAGATCATTGAACGATGTTCCATCATTGTTTACATCACCATTATGAACGTATGAGGTAACTCCATTAGGTGAAGCTTCGGAGTATAAACCAAAACTTGTTGCAAAGTATTTCGCATAAGAGAACTTGTAAGAAGCAAATCCTACAATCCGATGTGGCTGGTACCAGGATGCATTTGCAAGATTATCTGTGTTAGGGTCACCCTGTATAGGCCTATTCGTCCATAAACCACCTGCAGTGCTTCCGCCTTCTGCTGTGTTTTTAGATTTTGCATAAGTATATGCCAGACTTATATAAAAATCTTTGATGGTTTTTTGTACCCGGGCAGTAGTAGTATAAGCATATCCTTTGTTGGTATTCTTCATTAAAATAGCAGTAGAGATATTCGGATTAGCAGCAGTGGCGCCACCTGCACCAGAATATATTTGTCTGCTACTGCCAGTAGTTGCCGCATACCTTAATCTCGGATCAGGTCCCCCTAAAACAATAGATTGAGCTGGGTTCTGATTAAGGTTGATATTAGAATAATATACCCCATTGATATCTTTGGTATAAGTACCTTCCAATGTTAACACTACATCGTGTTTTAATTTTTTATCTACAGCCAAACCTGTTTTAAGCACGCTTGGATATTTAAAGTTATAATCTGAAACTGCTATTCCGTAAGAAGTGTTAGGGGCGCCGGCTGCAGGCCTGTAAGCATCCGGGTTTGTACTGAAAGGTTTAGCAGTTGTGCCTGAATAGATTATTGAACCAAACTGAACACCGTTATTACTTGCCTGGTTACTGATCCATACAAATGGAGGAGGACCAGAAAAAATGCCGGCTCCGCCACGTACTTGTAAAGTTTTATCACCTAATGCATCCCAGTTAAATCCAAATCTTGGTGAAACCAAAGGTGTGCTTTTTGGTAATTTGCCTACGTCGTATTTTGCACCATTGGCAAAACTTAAAGCAGCGAAAGCGGGATTTTGATCCAAATCACCTTTATAGTGAGAATAGTCAAGCCTTAAACCATAGGTTAAGGTGAAATTTTTGGTGAGCCTCCATTTGTCCTGACCAAAAAAGCCAAATTCATTTACGCCAGATTCAGCAAATGGGAATGAACCATCAGGCAAAGCAGAATATTGCAGGGCATAACGGGTAGCAGGAGTGCCTTTGGTTACACTGTTATAAAAATCGGTGAGGCTGTTAAACTGATATAAACCCTGGTAAGCAGGGGCAAATCCGTTTAAGTATTTTCTTAGATAGTTTTGTGTTCCAAGAGTAATTTCGTGACTGCCTTTATAAAAAGTGAATATATCTGAAAACTGGAATACATCAGTATTCAATTTATTATTGTATGTGAATGGCTCATACCCAAATGTGGTATAAACATTTCCATTTAGTAAAATATCAACTAATGGCATATTTGAGTTCCCTTGCGATGTACGGAAATCTCTTAATTGGGTCAACCCAACCTGAAATTTATTAACTGCACTGTTACTTAACCTGCTATTTAATTCAGCAATAAAAATGTTGAAGTTGTTATTAATAACATAACCGCTGTTTTGAAATGGCAAAGAGAAGTTACCGGGGTTTTGCCCTGCTACAAAACCTGTAAATCCGCTTCTGCTGGTACTGGATGATTGATCTGCGGATGATTTAAGATAATTGTACTTTAAAGTGAGCGTATTTTTGTTATTAATATTCCAATCTATTTTTGCTGTAATCTTATCGCTTTGTGTTTTTGCATTATATCCCTGGAACGGACCAGTGGTATATTCAAATTGCGACTGCAGAAAATCTGACAACTTTTTTAATGTATCAGCATTCGCAATAGAAACGCTACCAGGCGTGACAGGATGAGTGGCATCCGATGCTATGAAGCTGGTTGCAGGTAGTTCCTGGCGCACCTGCTCTGCACTTACAAAAAAGAATACTTTATTTTTAATAATGGGGCCGCCTACCGAAAACCCTCTGAGGTTAAATTTAATAGGTATTTTATTTACTTTGGCGTTACCTACTCTATAACCCTGGGAATTTTCGTTTTTAGTATAAGTATAAATTGAGCCTTTAAACTGGTTAGTACCACTGCGGGTTACAGTATTGATACCAGCACCCGAAAAACCTCCCTGGCGTACATCGTAGGGAGATACGTTTACCTGTATCTGTTCAATCGCGTCCAAACTAATAGGTTGCGAACTTGTTTGACCACCTAATGTACCAGAGAGACCAAAAGAATTATTGAAGTTTGCTCCATCTACTGTAACATTGTTATACTGGCTGCTGCGGCCTCCAAAGCTAAGTCCATTGGAGGTTGGTTCAAGTTTCGTAAAATCCTGTAAGCTGCGACTAATTGTAGGTAGCCTTTCAATTTGATTACGTCCTACAATTTCCTGCTGCCCTGTACGACTAGTATTAAATGTATTATTTTGACGGACTGAGCTAACTGTTACCCCTTGTAAAGCCGTTGTAGAAGCTTTCATATCAAAATCAGCTTTAAATTCCTGGCCCAATAAAAGGAAGACACTATCACGACTTGTTGTTTCATAACCAACATAAGTTACTTTGATAGCGTAAGGCCCCCCCACACGTAAGTTAGGTAAATTGTAACGACCGTCCTTTCGTGTAGTTGTGGCTGCCGTAGTTCCTGTGGGCAGGTTTACAACACTAACGGTAGCTCCTACTAAAGGAGTCTCTCCGGTTGTTACTGCCCCCGCAATTTCTGATGTGGTTTCCTGTGCTACTGATAGCAATGGAAGCATGATAGCTGCAATAACAGTAAGTAAAATTCTTTTAATATTCATAAAAGTATGTGTTTTCGTAAGCAAAGAAAGTAAAAAGTAGTTCAAGTATTTCAACATAGTATTAACAAATTATTACTGAAAAGGCAGCAAAACAAACGGTTTTGCTGCATCAAAACAACTTTTACTTATAATTTTATGACTTATAGCAGATATGGTATAAATCTCTATTTCATTTTTACCAAACCTTTTTAATGGTTTTGATTGTAATTTTACACAAAAGGCAGATATGTTAGACACTATTGAAAGTGCGGTTGATGATATAAAGAATGGTAAGCTGGTTATAGTTGTTGATGATGAAGACCGCGAGAATGAAGGAGATTTTATTACTGCTGCACGAAATGTTACTCCTGAAATTATAAATTTTATGAGTAAGGAAGGGAGAGGCCTTATTTGTGCTCCTCTCACTGAAGAAAGATGCGATGAATTGGGATTGAACCTAATGGTTAACAGTAATACATCTCTGCACGCCACTCCGTTTACCGTTTCAGTTGATCTGCTTGGTCATGGTTGTACCACCGGGATTTCTGCACACGACCGGGCAAAAACAATCCAGGCATTAATTGACTCCAATACTAAACCTGAAGATTTAGGCCGACCGGGACATATTTTTCCGCTTCGTGCTAAAAAAGGTGGGGTGCTTAGAAGAACCGGCCATACAGAAGCTGCAGTTGACCTTCCGCGCATTGCAGGTTTTGAACCTGCCGGTGTTTTAGTGGAGATAATGAGCGAAGATGGCACCATGGCCAGGCTTCCCCAACTGCTTGAAATTGCAAAAAAGTTCAGTCTTAAAATTATTTCTATAAAAGACCTTATTGAATACCGCCTTACAAGAGACTCTCTTATCGAAGAACTTGTAAGAGTGAACATGCCAACCAAATTTGGAAACTTTACACTGGTAGCCTTTAAAGAAAAAACCACACAACGCGAACATCTTGCCTTGATTAAAGGCGAATGGCAAAAAGGCGATGCCGTATTAACGCGTGTACATAGCAGTTGCTTTACCGGTGATATTTTAGCAAGCTACCGCTGCGATTGCGGCGAGCAGTTGCACAAAGCAATGAAAATGGTGGAACATGAAGGCAGAGGCATAATATTATATATGAACCAGGAGGGACGAGGAATTGGCCTCGTAAACAAACTGAAAGCTTACAAACTGCAGGAAGAAGGTATGGATACCGTTGAAGCAAATATTCATCTTGGATTTAAAATGGATGAAAGAGATTATGGAATTGGCGCCCAGATACTTCGTCATTTAAATGTTACCCGTTTACGCTTAATGAGCAATAACCCTAAAAAAAGAGCAGGGTTAAAAGGTTACGGATTAGAAATAGTTGAGATCATCCCCATAGAAGTTAAATCGAACCCGCACAACGAAAAGTACCTGCAAACCAAACGGGATAAGTTGGGTCATGAGATTTTGAATGATTTGTTGTAAGCATTACAGATGTATTTTATTTCCATTTAGTCTGTTTCAACCATGTTTCAGAGTATTTTTGCTGCCGAAGAAATAACTTATATACTCAGAAAGGAAATAATATGAATGGATAGTACCACTGATAACCTTAATGCTTTTAGAGGTTGTATTAGGATTAAATAACGTTATCTTTATTTCAATTATGGCTGCCCGGTTGCTCGTTCATCCACAAAAAAAAGCCAGAAGACTTAATAAAGCATTAGAAATATTTCTTTGCAATATGATTTAAAATTATGAAGACAGGTACGTTTAAGATAGGTATATTTTTATTGAATATTCTTAAAGCCGTCTTTGTAAGAAAAAAAGAATGTTGCAGATAACCACACGCTGACACGTGAGAATTTTTTAGTAACCATATTAGCCTTCACATACTTAGCTACTTCAACCGGAGCTGCTTATAATATGCATTATTGCATGGGTAAGCTTTTTAGCTAAGAGTGATAAAAAGGATTGCAGCAAATGTGGCATGAAGCTTAAAACCAAAAGTGCTGCAAGAAGCAAAATTATATGAGAGTTAAAAGAGACATTCCGTGAACTAATGTCCCGCATAATAATCATAGCCTCTTTCAGCCCAAAAATCTGCAGGTTTATCGTTACTGAAAAACATTGCTCCTATCCGCTTTAAATGTTTAATACCATACTTAACAGGTATGATTAAACGCAGAGGAAACCCCTGGTTTACAGGTAAAGGCTCACCGTTCATTTCATAACATAGAAGTGTTTGTGACTGCAGGGCGCTTGGCATATCAATACCTACATAATATTCTTTATCCGGTGTTTGCAAGCCTACATATTTCATCGTGGCCTGGTCTTCTAAGTGATAATGCTGTATAAAGGTTTTTAAAGGCACACCGGCCCAATGGGTAACCTGGCTCCAGCCTTCAATACATTTAAAATCAAATACAATATCTCTTTTTGGTAATTGCTTTATCTCTGCAAGAGTAAGCTTTAATGTATCTCCCATTTTACGAACAACCTGTAAACGCCAGGTTTCTTCATCCACATTGTCTTTCAATCCATCATCTCCGTTTACCCGAACCTTTTTTGCAGCAGCACTTATTGGGTATTCTTTTACTAACTGGCCACTATCAAATAATGCTGAAAATACTCTTTCATTTACGTTCAACGCAGTTCGTAAAGGCTTTGGTGCGCCATCAACCTTTGGTTGCTTTTTTATCGAGTTATATGTAGTTAAACCTATAAATAAAAATATCGCAAAAACAGAAAAAGCAATTACTGTTCTATTCCTGATTTGCTTTTCTGAAATGTTCTCTTGCTTAAAAACAGGATCAGATTTTTTCATGTTCTGTTTTTTTAGCAATGGGTTTAAAGATTTCAAAACCAGTTATCATCGCCTGAAAGTTGTTCCAGCCGGTTTTTATTACCTGGGCAATATGTATCAAAAAGAAAAGTACATAGCCGACAGTTAACATAAAATGTTCGGCTCTTGCAAATTCGTATCCACCGCAAAGCCAGGTAATAGTTTTAAACTGAACAGGCTTATAAATTGCCAATCCGGTAAGCAAAGAACCAATACCCATAATAATAATTGCAGTATAGGCAATACGTTGAGCTGCATTATATTTTGCAAAAGGTGGTTCGTACTTTTTTATATGCAGATCGTGAAGCAGCACTTGCCATGCTTCTTTAAAAGAATGTTTGTTAGGTAAAAGATATTTCCATTGCCCCGAAAAAATGGTGAACATGATGTATAGAAAACCGTTGATAAAGAAGAGCCACATTAAAGCAAAATGCCAGCTCATACCTTCTGCAAGGCGGAAAGGAATATGAAGGGCTTTATAAAAACCATCAGGGAAAAAACTTATCAAAGTTTTATTACCTAAACTTATTTTGTAAACATCATTTGCCCAATATATTAGCAGGCCACTCCATATCATACCTGCTAAAATGGGAAAGTTGAACCAATGAAACCACCTGATAGCTAATGGGTGTTTTTTTACTATTGTTTTCATCTGTACAAAATATGTAGAAGAAATCAGGCTTGCAATATTTGGTTTAAAATTGCCAATTTATAATGTCTGCCAGAATAAGCCGATTGTTGCACTATATCTTTTGAAACTTCAATGAAGCAGAATTCATACAATATCTAAGACCGGTAGGTTTAGGACCATCATTAAAAACATGACCTAAATGTGAGCCGCAACGTGCACAATGAACTTCATCACGGGTCATCCCAAAAGTACCATCTTTACTAACTTCTACATTCTTTTTTACTAATGGTTTATAAAAGCTTGGCCAGCCGGTACCGCTTTCAAACTTGTTGTCGCTGGTATAAAGTTGGAGCGCGCAACCAATACATGAATAAATACCTTTTTCATGATTGTCATTGTAAGCGTTATTAAAGGGTGCTTCAGTTCCCTGCTCCCGCGTTACATGATATTGCTCAGGTGTGAGCATTTTTTTCCATTCAGCTTCTGTTCTTGTTACTTCGAATTTTTTCGTATTTTTTGATTGCGCCTGTGTACAGGAAACAAAAGCGACTATAATGATTAAAATGAAACTTGTTTTCATGTTTTGAGAATTTACTTTTTATTAATGTAATATCTTAAGGAATTCGATGTTATGCAAAAATGTCTTCTTATCAAGAAATCTGTTCTCTAATAATTGTAACCTGGTTTTATTAACTGGGGATATTGCTTTTGCAGCTTTTTAATTTCAGGAATACTTACCATCTGAACATAACCTCCATTTGGATTTTTGTCAATGTAATTCTGGTGGTAATCTTCGGCAGTCCAAAATTTAGTTAGAGGCATAACCTGTGCAGCTATACGTTCCTTATACTTTGATTGAATACTTTTAATATAGTCTTCAATCATTTTCTTTTCACTGTTATTTCTATAGAAAGCGATGGAACGGTATTGAGTCCCATTATCATGTCCTTGCCCGTTTACCTGGGTTGGATCTTGTCCCGAAAAATATACTTTCAATAAAGTTGGGTAATCAATTACAGTTGAGTCATAATAAACATTTACTGTTTCTGCATGCCCTGTATTGCCCGTCTCAATACTCTCGTAAGTAGGATTTTTTGTGTTTCCGCCTGCGTAGCCCGACACTGCTTCCTTCACGCCTTTTACGCTTTCGAACAATGCTTCTTCATGCCAGAAGCACCCTGCTGCAAAAGTTGCCTGGCTGTATTTTGAAAGTTCTTTTGCGCTTAAATGTGGTTCTGATTTTACTTTCATGGTACTTTGGCTGCAGGCACTAAGCGCAAACCAAATAGAAAATAATAAAATAATTAAAGTCTTCATTTTTATAAATTTTTATTGAAATTATTAAGTGATTTTTTCTCGTGTATTATATACGTGTGGAGGTAGCATTAAGGTGAGAAGTGATAGCTAAAATTTATAGATTTCTCTTTTTATTATGAAATACCATTTTAGCTTTTGATAAAACAATTATAAGCTATACGATTTACAAATCTACCCCGTCTGCTCCCAACACTTTAAAGCTTTGCTTTGCTTGCGTATAGGCTATAATTTTTACAGGTTTACCAGCTAATTGGTTTGGTATCTCAATAATAAGTTCGCCAGACCCTTTTGCTTCTGATACCTTTAAGTTACTTACGATATTTACATGATGTAACGTTCTGCCTCCATTTTCACCCCTTTTTACTTTGGTATCAGCTTCGGAAAGTACAATTGCAGCATTCAATAATATAGGTTCATTACCTGTAATATTATAACTAACAGCTACAGTATTATTTGTCTTTTTTGCAGTTATATGTATATTGGATGAACTTCCGTTATTTATACTATTGTTTACGGCGTTACCTAATGCACTTTCATTTGAACCTACAAACTGCGCCGTTCCGTTTACAATAACTTGTGGAGTGTAAACTCCGTCTAACGAAAGATGTCTTGAATATTCCTGTTGCCTTGCAGAAAACTTCTGTTGACTAAATTCATCCTTCCAGCCCAACCGGTCCCAATAAT
>JAABUN010001210.1_pt1 | contig 59681 bp, 48 predicted proteins | sample 5559311 | NCBI WGS metagenome assembly JAABUN01 (sample SAMN10711877, study PRJNA513370) | rock metagenome | isolation source: Antarctica rocks | place: Antarctica: Victoria Land, Siegfried Peak sud
GGGCGTGCCGGCGCTGCCGGCACGCTTCGCTTGTTTTTCTTTACTTCGTTGGGCCGAGCGGTACGGTCGTCGCGCTCAGCGTATAGGTGCGCGTCAAGTCGTTTTGTTCCCAGCCAACCGTTCGGTCTTCTCGCTTGACGTAAGCGCCAAGTTGCGGGGCGTACCAGAACGTTTTGAAATGGAAAAAGTCCGGCTCGCGCACGTTTTGGCGGTCTATGCTGTCCACGACCACTTTCCACGTATCGAACGTGCCCAGCGGCGTTTGGACCGCTTCCGCACCCACAATCTGCCCGCGCACCTCCTGTTCGGGATAAGGCGCGCTCGGATCGTAAACGAAAGCGTATGAGAAATCCCCGCCCGCCGTCCACATGCCGGGCAAAATGCGCTGCGGCTGCGTGAGCGAAAAAATGCGAGTTTCGCCGGCCTCGTCGGCGAGTTTGCCGGTCTGCACGATGTCACCGCTGGCCGTGTTCTGCGTGAAAATGCGCTGCTGCTCGATGCGTTCGGAAGGGTCGCTGCTCCGGAACGCTTTCACCTCGATCAACTGCGCCGATGTGTCCTGCAAGGTCAAAGGCGACGTGACGAAAACCCGGTAGTCGTAGTTTTCGCGCTTGTTGTTCGTGCGCACCTCATAGGTCCACTGGTCGCCGGCTTGCAATTGGCGCGTGGTCGTGGCGAGCGGATACTGCGCATCGCTGCCGGGCGGCTCGCGGTCGTGGCCGCCGCCGCAACCCGCAAGGGCCAGCAGCGTGCTGGCGGCCGTGGCCGCGCCGGCCAAAAGGAACAATCGTCGTCGTGTGCGCCGCATCCGTGCGCGCCTCCTTGAACAGTGTTTGAACGATTCGCTGCCATTAGACCCGCAGACGGCGGCCCGCTTCACGCGCGCCAAACGTAAATTCCCCCGGTGATACAATAGCCGGGGTCGGCCGAGGTCGGCTTATTCTCGTTTTGTGGAGAGTTTTTCGTGAGAGTCGGCATCATCGGCCTGCCGCAGACCGGCAAAACCACCCTGTTCAACGCGCTGACAAGAGGCCAGCAGTCCACAGCCCCTGGCGGCGGCGGGCGGCGCGAGGCGGCCGTCGCCACGGTCGCCGTGCCGGACGCGCGCTACGATTTCGCCGTCAATCTGTTCCATCCCAAAAAGCAGACGCCCGCCGCGATTGAGTTCGTGGACGACGCGGCCCCGTTCGGGACCGGCGACCGGGGCAAGGTAACGGCCGACTTCTTCGAGGGGCTGCGCAAGGTGGACGCGCTCGTCCTCGTGGTGCGCGCTTTCGAGGCCGCGTACCCGCCCACGCCCGACGGCGGCCTGTCCCCCGGCCGCGACGTTCAGGCCGTTCTGGAAGAGATGCTGCTCGGCGACATGGCGCTGATCGAAACGCGCCTGGAGCGCATCGAAAAGGCGCTGAAGACCCGCAAGGCTGGCGCGCCCACCCCAGAGCAGCAGGAAAAAGAAGTCCTGCTCAAACTCCAGGCCCACCTCGACGAAAACAAGCCGCTGCGCACCCTCGCGCTTTCGCCCGACGAGGTGCGCGTCACGCGCTCGTTCGCGTTTTTAACGGAAAAGCCCGTCATGGTCGTCGCCAACATCGGCGAGGACGCCATCGGCAACGAGGACGACAATCCGCTCGTCGCCCAGGCCCGTGCGACCAGCGAGGCCGAAACCCTGCCGCTGATCGCGCTTTGCGCCAAAGCCGAGGCCGAAGTCGCCCAACTCGGCCCGGACGAGGAAAAGGAGTTTTTGGACGCTCTGGGCATCGAGTCACCGGCCCGCGACCGGCTGATCCGGCTGGCCTACGACACGGTCGGCCTGATGTCCTTTTTCACGGTCGGCGAGGACGAAGTGCGCGCGTGGACGGTTGAAAAGGGCGCGACGGCGGGCCAGGCGGCCGGCAAAATCCACTCGGACCTGGAACGTTATTTCATTCGGGCCGAAGTCCTCGAATTCCCCAAACTCATCGCGGCCGGAACGTGGGACGCGGCCAAGCCGCAGGTGCATTTGGAGATGAAGGAGTTCCCGGTCAAGGACGGCGACATCCTGCACATCCGCGCCAAAAAGGTGTAAACGGGCTACGACGGCCGGGGCTATGAAAAGCCCCGTCTGGGGAGCGCTTCGCGCTAACCGTCCTGCGGACGGCGGAGGCGGATTGGGCAACGCAGCCCGCGCCCGTTTGACGAGGGCATTTCTGTCCGCAGGACGGTTAGCGCGAAGCGCTCCCCAGACGGGGCTTTTCATAGCCCCGGCAGGTAAAATCAGCCCAACATGGACCGAAACGAACTGATCGAACGCGCCCGGCGCATGTTTGTCGCCCGCTTCGGGCACGAGCCGGCGGCGGCCGGCGTCGCGCCCGGCCGCGTCGAACTGCTGGGCAACCACACCGACTATAACGAAGGCTTTGTGCTCCCGTCGGCGATTGACCGCTGCGTCGTTGTCGCCGGATGCGCGCGCGAAACGCCCCGCGCTCGCGTCACGACCGAGTTTGAGCAGGGCGTGACGAGTTTCGACCCCGCCGCACCCGAACGCGACCCGGACGCGCCCTGGGCCGATTACGTCAAGGGCGTGGTGCAGGAACTGGCGCGGGCCGGCGCGGCGATTGACGGCTTCGACGCCGTGATCGTGTCCGACGTGCCGGTCGGGGCGGGCGTGTCCTCGTCGGCGGCTCTCGAAGTGGCGACCGCGCAGTTTTTGCTCGGCCTGTACCCGCAACCCGTTTTGATGACCGACAAGATGGCGCTCGCCAAACTCTGCCAGCGGGCCGAAAACGACTTCGTCGGCGCCCCGACCGGCTTGCTCGACCAGTTTTCGTCCGTGTTCGGTCAGGCCGGCCACGCGCTTTTTCTGGACTGCCGCAGCCTCGAACACCGCGCCACGCCGCTTCCCGCCGACCGCGCGCGCATCCTGATCGCCGATTCGGGCGTCAAGCACGCACTCGCGGCGGGCGGCGGCTACCGTGAACGGCGCGCGCAATGCGAGGAAGCCGCCCGCTGGTTCGCTGAGCGCACCGGCCAGCCCATCCCCGCGCTGCGCGACGTGACGACCGCGATGATCGAGGAAGAATCGGCCGGCCTTGATCCTATTTTGCTCCAGCGCGCGCGCCACGTCGTTTACGAGAACATGCGCGTTCGGATGGGCGACGAGGCGCTGCGAAGCGGCAACCTGGCCGCGTTCGGCGAAACCATGAGCAACACCCACGAGTCATGCCGCACGCTTTTTGAAAATTCGTGCGTAGAAGTGGACGCGCTCGTCGAGATCGCGCAAAGCGTGCGTGGCGTGTACGGCGCGAAGATGACGGGCGGCGGCTGGGGCGGCTGCGCCGTGATTTTGCACGAACCCGACGCGAGCGAGGCATTGAACGCCGCGCTTTCCGACGGCTACCGCGCCCGCTTCAACCGCGACGTGACCCTGCTGCCGACCGTGGCCGCGCCCGGCGCGGAAACGCTGCGCTTTGATTAGGGCGCTGCTGGGCGCACCCGAACCCGTTCGCGCCCGGCACGGCATGGTCGCTTCCGCGCAGCCGCTCGCCTCGCAGGTCGGCGTGGACATTCTGCGCAACGGCGGCAACGCGATTGACGCGGCCGTCGCCGTTGCCTTCGCGCTCGCCGTCGTGCTCCCCGAAGCCGGGAATTTGGGCGGCGGCGGCTTCCTGATGGTGCGCCGCGCAAACGGAACCGCGAGCGCGATTGACTACCGCGAAACAGCCCCGGCCCGCGCGACGCGCACGATGTACCTGGACGCGCGCGGCGACCTCAAAACCGGCGAAGGCTCGTCGCTCGTCGGCTACCGCGCGTCTGGCGTGCCCGGTACGGTCGCGGGCATGGACCTCGCCCTTCGCAAGTACGGTTCAGGCCGCCTTTCGTGGATCGCGCTTCTCGAACCCGCCCGCCGCCTGGCCCACAACGGTTTTCTTGTCAATGACCGGCTCGCGCGCGGCCTGCGCGCGGCGGCAAAGCGTTTGGACGCGTACGCGGACAGCCGCCGCATTTTTTTGCGCGGAGGCCGTTACTTTGCCGAGGGCGACACGCTGCGCCAGCCCGAACTCGCCGCCACGCTTGCCCGACTGCAAAAAAGCGGCCCGCGCGAGTTTTACGAAGGCGAAACGGCCCGCCTGATTGCGCGCGACATGGAACGGCATGGCGGACTCATCACGTTCGCGGATTTGAAAAACTATCAACCAAAAGAGCGCGCGCCGTTGCGCGGAACGTATCGCGGGCACGGGATCGTCACCATGCCGCCTCCGTCGTCAGGCGGCATCGCGCTGCTCGAAATGCTGAACGTTTTGGAGGGCTACGACCTGCGCGCGCTCGGCCCGAACTCGTCCGAACGCTGCCATCTGCTCGCCGAAGCGATGCGGCGCGCATTCGCGGACCGGGCCGAGTTTTTGGGCGACGCCGACTTCGTGCGCGTGCCCGTCGCGGCCCTGATTGATAAAAATTACGCGGCCAAACTCCGGGCGACAATAAACGGTGATCGCGCCTCCACCAGCGCGGCCGTGCGCGCCGGACACCCTGAGGGAATCAGCCACGAGTCGCCGCAAACGACCCACTTCACGGTCGTGGACGATGCGGGAAACGCCGTCGCCAACACGTACACGCTGAACGAGGCGTTCGGGTCGGGCGTGGTCGCGCGCGGCACGGGCGTTTTGCTCAACAACGAGATGGATGACTTTGCCGCCAAGCCCGGCGCCCCCAACACGTACGGCCTCATTCAAAGCGAAAAAAACGCGGTCGCGCCGCGCAAACGCCCCCTGTCCTCGATGACCCCAACCTTTGTTCTTCGTAGGGACGGCCGCCTGTGGTTCACGGCCGGCTCGCCCGGCGGCCCAACCATCATCAACACGGTTCTGCAAATCATCACGAACGTCGTGGACCACGACATGAACCTGCGGCAGGCCGTGGACGCCCCGCGCATCCACCACCAGTGGCTGCCCGACGAAATCGTTTCCGAGCCGATGGGTCTCAGCGCGGACACGAAGCGCGCCCTGCTCGCGCGCGGCCACCAACTTTCTGCCAAACCGCGCTTTTTAGGCGACGCACAAACTATTCTCGTCGAACCCGGAACTGGCTTCCGGTTGGGCGCGAGCGACGGGCGCGGCGGCGGCGCGGCCGTCGGCTACTGAGTTTACGCCGCCGTGTGCATCGTCGCCTACGTTTCCGGCCACGGCTTCGGGCACTCGGCCCGCGAAGTTGAAATCCTGCGCCGTCTGCCCGCCGACGTTCCACTCGTGGTAAAAACGGCGGCGCCGGAATGGTTCTGGCGAAGCGAAGTTGCCCGTCCATTTACGTTCGTGGCCGACACGTTCGACGTGGGGACGGTGCAGACAACTTCCGTGGACGTGGACGCGCGGGCCACTCTCGCCGCGTATGAGGAAATCACGGCGCGCAACGCGGCGCGCGCGGACGGCGAACTGGCCGATTTGGCGCGGCGCGGCGCGCGCCTGATCGTGACCGACGTTCCCTCGTTCCCGCTCACGCTCGCCGCGCGACTAGGCGTGCCCGGCGTGTGTGTCGCCAATTTTACCTGGTCCGACATCTACGCGGAACTGGGCGAAAGCGCGGAGCCAGGCCTCGCGCCCGTCGCCGAACGGTTGGCAGCAGAGTACGCTCACGCTACGCTGCTGCTCGACGCCGGTTTGTCGCTGCCGATGCCGTATTTTCCGCACCGCGCAAACGTCGGCATCGTCGCCCGGCCGCACGCGGACCGGCGCGGCGAACTCGTTCGATGGCTTGGCGTGGACGATGCGACGCGAATCGCGCTCCTTTACGTCGGCAACTGGGACCTGCCGCTGTCTTGGCCGCGTCTCGAAAATTTTGCGCCCGATTGGCACTTCGTTTCGCTCAGCCCGCCGCCTGCTCCCGTAGCGAACCTGACCGTCTTGCCGCAAACGGTTCTGCGCCACCCCGACCTCGTCGCTTCTTGTGACGTCGTCATTTCCAAGCCGGGCTACGGCCTTGTCGGCGAGTGCTTGTCGTCGGGAACGCCGCTGTTGTACTGCCCGCGTACCGGTTTCGCCGAGTACGCCGCGCTCGACGCCGCGCTGTCCGCCTGGCCGGGCGGCCTGCGCCTGGGCGCAGCCGACTTCCTCGCGCTGAACTGGCGAGCCGCTCTTGACCGGCTGCCCCCGCGCGGCTCCCTCCCCAAAATTACTGCCGACGGCGGGCCGCGCGCCGCCGCCCTGCTCACGCAAATTTATTGGGAGGGAAAATTGCCGGCAAACTTCGCCGAAACGCCCGGTTTGCCTTGACGCCCTTGCCTGCCTGGGTTATAATCGGCCCCAAGTCGTGGGAGGCAAGTTGTGCCCGTGGCCGCAAGAACGCAACGCAGCCGCGCACATCTCCTGTACCTACTCTGCGCTGCGTCGTGTTTCGAGTCTCGTAGTGAGAGAGACAGGAGAGCAGCGTAGCGCAGGAGGTAGGAATGCAGACAGGCAAAGTGAAGTGGTTCAGTGACGCCAAAGGCTATGGCTTCATTGAGGTGACGGGCCGGCGCGACATCTTCGTGCATTTTTCCGCGATCCAGAAGGAAGGCTACAAAACCCTCGCCGAGGGCCAGGAGGTCGCGTTCGAGATCGTGGACGGCGCGAAGGGTCCCCAGGCCGCCAACGTCGCAGCCGCCGAAGCCGAAGCCGCCGCTGAGATGGCGGAGATGGCCTCCCAAACGGCGTAATCACGGCCTTTTCGGCAGCGAAACGCCGGGAGCGAACGAGGAGATCGTCAAGCACTCATCGGACAAATGGAAGCGCCCCGACCGGTTTTCGGTCGGGGCGCTTTGTTCGTCGGGCGGCATCTTTTTGGCGCGTTGACTTCACTTTTCCGATTGTGATAAACTTCGCAATGTACGGAGGGCGCAGGGCCGCGCACCCTTCGTTTGGAGAGATTATGCCCGCTGACCAAGTAGCCGCCGCCGCAACATCGGCCGCCCCTAACGTGCTCTACACGTACATTCCTATTCTTGTTCTGGGCGTTATCGCCATCGGTTTGTCGGCCGTGATGGTCACACTGTCGTGGATTCTGGGTCCGCGCAAGCCGACGCCCCAAAAGTTGGCGACCTACGAGTCCGGCGTGACGCCCATCGGCTCGGCCCGCGAGCGTTTCCCGATCAAGTTTTACTTGATCGCCATGCTTTTCATCGTTTTCGACATCGAAACGGTTTTTTTGTATCCGTGGGCGGTCAACTATAAGAACTCCGGCGGCTTGATGCTGTTTAACCTGGCCGAGATGGCCGTGTTCATTGCCATTCTGCTCGTTGGCTACGTTTACGTGTGGCGAAAGGGGGCGTTTGAATGGGAGTAGAATCCAACGCGGGCGTCCTGACTGCCTCGCTCAACAAGTTGGTCAACTGGGCGCGGCGCAACTCGCTCTGGCCGGCGACGTTCGGCCTGGCCTGCTGCGCCATCGAGATGATGGCCTCGACCGACAGCCGCTTCGACATGAGCCGCTTCGGGTCCGAAGCGTTCCGCGCCTCGCCGCGCCAGGCCGACGTGATGATCGTGGCGGGCCGCGTGTGCAAAAAGATGGCCCCGGTCGTGCGCCAGGTTTACGATCAGATGCCGGAGCCGAAGTGGGTGATCGCCATGGGCGACTGCGCATCCAACGGCGGCGTTTTTAACAACTACGCGGTCGTGCAGGGCGTGGACCAGATCGTACCCGTGGACGTGTACGTGCCCGGCTGCCCCCCGTCGCCGGACGGCCTAATTTACGCGGTCATGCAACTGCAAAAGTTGGTGGACAAGGAAACGTTCGCCGACCGGGCGTAGATTAGAAAACGATTATGGTAGACACAGACGTTCGGCTCGGTTTGACCGGCTCCGACCTCGCCATCCGCGACCGACAGTTTAAGAAGGACATCGCCCGGTTCGAAAACCTGCCGGCCGTTTTGAACGCGGACAACTCGCCGGAGGTGCGCGCGCTGAGCGAAGCGGGGCTTACCGGCGAGATCACGGCGACCAAACGGCAGTCGGGACAGGACTTCATCACGGTCCGCAAAAACCGCATCGTGGAGATTTTGACCGTGATGCGCGACCACCCCGACTGCCGCTACGATCTGGTGTCCGACATTTTCGGCGTGGATTTGCTGGGCTTCGACAAGGAGCCGCGCTTCGAGGTCATTTACTCGCTGTACTCGATTGCCACGCACCGCCGGATTGTCGTCAAGGCCGAGGTGGACGAGGACGACCCGACGATTGACACTACGGTCAGCGTGTGGCGGGCGGCTGAGTGGCCGGAGCGCGAAATGTTCGACCTGTTCGGGATCGAGTTCAACGACCATCCCGACCTGCGCCGCATTCTCATGCCCGACGACTGGGTGGGCCACCCGCTGCGCAAAGACTTTCCGCTCGGCGGCGAGGAGGTCGAGTTTTCCCACAACGTCCGCGACCGCCTTTCGCCCTCGCTGCACGATCTGGAAGACGGCAACGTTCCGGGCGCGCACGGCCATCATTAGAAACGCGAACCTTTAACCCTCATGGCAGCAAGCGTCGCCTTTAATCCCAACCCGCTTCCCCTGAGCGAAACGAGCCTTCAGCGCGCGAAGGGTCCCGCGCCAGGCATCGAGATCGAGCGCACCATTGATCCGCTGACCAATACGGAAAACATGGTGCTGAATATGGGACCGCAGCACCCGTCCACGCACGGCGTTTTGCGCTTGGTGCTCGAACTGGACGGCGAAACGGTCACCAAATGCACGCCCCACATCGGGTATCTCCACACGGGCATCGAAAAGACGATGGAGAACCTGAGTTACTACAAGGCGCTGCCGCTCACCGACCGCGAAGACTACCTTTCCAACCTTTGTAACAACCTCGCCTACTCGCTCGCCGTCGAGAAGTTGATGGGCGTCGAGATTCCGCCGCGCGCCCAAATCCTGCGCGTGCTCCTGAACGAGTTGGAGCGCATCGCCTCGCACATGTTGTGGCTGGGCACGCACGCCTTAGACATCGGCGCGATGTCCGTTTTTTTCTACTGCTGGCAGGACCGCGACCGGATTCTGGAAATCAAGGAGCACCTGTCGGGCGTCCGGACCAAGACTTCGTGGATTTGTCCCGGCGGCCTTCGCGGCGACGCACCGACCGGCTGGATGACGCGCGTGAAGGAGTTTTTGGACTACTTCCCGGAGCGCATCCAACTTTATCAGAGCCTGCTCACCAACAACCCGATCTGGATCGAGCGCACGCGCAACGTGGGCGTGATTAGCGCCGAAAACGCCATCGCGTTCGGCATGGGCGGGCCGAGTCTGCGCGCCTCCGGCGTCAACCTCGACTTGCGCAAGACTAACCCGTATTCGTCGTATGAGCAGTTCGACTTCGATGTCGCGGTCGGGCAGTACGGCGACGTTTATGATCGGTACCGGGTTCGTATCGAGGAGTTGACTCAATCGCATCGCATCTGCGTGCAGGCCTGGGAGCGAATGCCCGACGGCCCGGTCCGCACGTCCGACCGCAAGATCGCCCCGCCGCCGCGCGAGGAACTCGACACCTCGATGGAGGCCCTGATCCACCACTTCAAGTTGTATACCGAAGGCTTCCACCCGCCGGTCGGCGAGGCCATCGGGGCGGTTGAGGGTCCGAGAGGCGAAAAGGTGTACTACATCGTGAGCGACGGCTCGAATAAGCCGTACCGCGTCAAGATCAAGGGGCCGTCGTTTTACAACCTTCAGGCGCTTCCCCACATGGTCGAAGGCAGCATGGTCGCCGACGTGGTCGCCGCGATCGGCTCCATTGACATCGTGCTCGGCGACATTGACCGATAATTGTTCGCAAAAAGACGCTCTATGAACCGGCGCCTTCGGTTTTGGTTGGGTGCAGCGGCAGCACTAATCGTTGTGGGAATGTTTGAAACGCTCTCACTGCCGCATTCCTCTAAGGAGGGCGGCACGACATACGGAGTTTCGCTGCTTCCCGTACAACAATGGGGCTTTAGCAGCGAGGCGTCGAGCGCGCTGGATGCGCATGGACCTTCGGAGAATCTGCAAGTTAGCGAAATGCAAAAACAACGTGTGGGTTTGGTGGAAATCTGGCAACACCAGCAGTACCAAACGGATGAAAATCGCCTCAAAGCACACCTCAATGCGCCTGCCAAACAAATCCTGCACGGTCCGTAGAAGTAGCTATGCCGAAGTTCAACGAAACAACTAAGTCCCGCATTAACGAACTGGTGAGCCGCTACCCGGAGAAGCGTGGCGCGCTCCTGCCCGCGCTTTGGGTTGCGCAGGAGGTGTACGGCGGCTGGCTTCCGGAAGAGGCCATGCAGGAGGTCGCCGACCACCTGGGCATTGTGCGCGCCGAGGTGGAGGGCGTGGCGACCTACTACACCATGTTCAACAAGGAGCCAGTCGGCAAGCACCACATCGAGGTATGCCACAACATTTCCTGCATGGTGCTGGGCGCAGACGATCTGGTTCACCACTGCGAAAAGCGGCTGGGCATCGCGGCAGGCCAGACCACGCCCGACGGCCAGTTCACTTTGTCGCGCGTCGAATGTTTGGGCGCGTGCTCGAACGCCCTCGCCGTGCAGGTCGGCCCCAAGTACTATCAGAATGTTACCGTTGAGACGATGGACCGCCTCCTTGATGACCTGAAAAGCGCGCCGTCCGAGGTGGCAATGCCCGCTCAGGCCAAGATGCCCGAACAAACCCGGTTTTAGAAATTCAACGCACCCGCCATGCACGAGCAGCACCAGATTCTTTATAAGAACCGTTTCGTTTCCGGTATCAACCGCCTGAACGGCTACCGCGACAAGGGCGGCTACGAGGCGTTCCAGAAGGCGCTTGCGCTGACGCCGGAACAGATCATTGACGAGGTCAAGGCGAGCGGACTGCGAGGGCGCGGCGGCGCGGGCTTCCCCACCCACATCAAGTGGGCGTCCGTGCCCAAGAACCGCGACCAGGAGCACTACCTGATCGTCAACGCCGACGAGGGCGAGCCGGGCACGGCAAAAGACCGCGACCTGATGAACCACCTTCCCCACTTGCTAGTCGAGGGATGTCTCATCAGCATGATCGCGGTGCGGGCGTCGAAGTGCTACATCTACATTCGGGGCGAGTACGTCGAGCCGTGGCAGAACGTGCAGCGCGCGATCAACGAAGCCTACGCGGCCGGGCTGATTGGCAAGAACGTACTCGGTTCCGGCCTGGACATGGACGTGTATACGCACTTGGGCGCGGGTTCCTACGAATGCGGCGAGGAAAGCGCGCTGATCTCGTCGCTCATGGGCGAGCGCGGGATGCCGCGCATGAAGGCGCCGTCCGCGCCCCTTTACACTATCAGCGGCGCGTTCCAGCGGCCCTCGCCGGTCAACAACGTGGAAACGGTGGCGACCGTCGTTCCCATTATTGCGATGGGCGGGGCGGAGTACGCCAAAATTGGCTATGGGTCGCCGCGCTCGCGGGGCACAAAACTGACCAGTATTTCGGGCCACGTCCGCAAGCCGGGCGTTTATGAAATCACACTGGGCACCCCGATGCGCGAGGTGATCTACGACATCGCGGGCGGTATCCGCGACGGCCACGAACTCAAGACGTACATCCCCGGCGGCTCCTCGACCGGCTTCATGCTGCCTGACCCGCTCGACTACCCGATGGACTACGAGGGCGTGGTTGCGGCGGGCGCGATGCTCGGTCTCGGCTCGGGCGGCCTGATCGTGCTGGACGAAACGACGCCCATCGTGCCCGTGACCAAGCGGTTGGTGGATTTTTATCACCACGAGTCGTGCGGGAAGTGTACGCCGTGCCGCGAAGGCATGGGCTGGCTCGCCAAGATTTACGAGCGCATCTGCTCCGGCGGCGGGCGCGAACAGGACATTGACCTGATCTGGGATATCTGCGACAACATCAAGGGCAAGTCGTTCTGCGGCCTGGGCGAGGGGGCGATTGTCCCTGTGATGACCAGCATCAAGTATTTCCGCGACGAGTACCTGAGTTACATCCGGTCGGGCCGCGATCTCGTGCCCAGCGACCTCGCGGCGGCAGCGTAAACGTTCCTGTTTAGAGGCGAAATGATGAACGACGCTCCGGTTTCGGACCCGGTCACAACGCACGACGCGGGCCTGAACCTGAGCGAGGCCGAGATGAAGGCGGCGATTGACCGTTGCATTGCCGAAACCGAGCATTTGCTTGAGCAGATGCGGCTCGACGATGCGCAGGCCGAAGCCTCCAGCGCACGGCGGCAGGCGATGCAGAAACAGTTGAAGGCCAACGTGGACTCCCTTTCTAGGAATCCGACGACTTGACCGTGAAGACACAGCGGTAAACGGAATAACGAAACACATGGCCGAGATTCGCGGCGCACAGACAAATACAAGCGAGCAGGCGAACGCGCCCAAGGAAAACGTCGAGCAGCAGGCGTCGCAGGGCACGATAGCCGAAGGGTCGGCGGCCCCGGCGGGCCTGGTTAGCGACAAGATCGCGCACCAGGCGGCGGCCGGGGCGCAAACGCAGCAAACGTCGCCCGTCGCCTCGTCCACGCAGGCGGAGGGCGGCGCGAAAACGGAAGCCGACCAGACGCGGACGGAGCGCGACCGCACGCCCGCGGAAAAAGCGGACGCGGCCAAGGCGCAGGCGGACGCCGAGGCGGCGAAGGCAGCCGGCGCGGAGATGGTCGCCGTGACTGTGGACGGCGTTCCGGTCGAGGTGCCGAAGGGGACGCTCGCTATTGAGGCGTGCTTCCGGGCCGGCGCGGACGTGCCGTATTTTTGCTACCATCCCCGGCTGACCAGCGTGGGCGCGTGTCGGATGTGCCTGGTCAACATCGAGATGACCCTGTTCGGCCAGAAGAGCACGCGGCAATACACCTGCTGCACCGTGCCCGTGGCCGACGGCATGGCGATTGACACCCGCGCGCCCGACGTGAAAAAGGCGCAGAACGGGATGCTGGAGTTTCTGCTGGCGAATCACCCGCTCGACTGCCCGATCTGCGACCGGGGCGGCGAGTGCCCGCTGCAAAACATGACGATTGCCTACGGGCCACCCACCAGCCGCTTCATCGAGGAAAAACGGCACTGGCCCAAGGCGTACCCGCTCAGCGACTACGTCGTGCTGGACCGCGAGCGCTGCATCCAGTGTATGCGTTGCACCCGCTTCACCGAGGAGATTTCCGGCGACGGGCAACTGGCGATTCTGAACCGGAGTGATAGCGCCGAGATCGGGACGTTCTTCGGGCACGACTTCACCTCGAATTTTTCGGGCAACACGATTGAACTGTGCCCGGTCGGGGCGCTGCTGTCGCGCACGTATCGGTTCGTGGCGCGGCCGTGGGAAATTAGTTCGAGCGACACCATTTGCTCGAAGTGCGGCAACGGCTGCAACGTGGTCGCGCAAACTCGTCTGGGCGAACTGGTACGCATCAACGGGCGCACGAACGAGGACGTGAACGAGGAGTGGACCTGCGACCGGGGTAAATTTGGTAACTACTACGTCAACGACGAGGCTCGCCTGAAGACGCCGCTGATTCGCAAGAATGGTCAACTCGTGCCGTCTGGTTGGGACGAGGCGCTCGCCCTCGTCGCCGGGCAGATTCAGCGCACGGCGGCCGAGTTCGGGCCGGACAGCATCGCCGCGCTCGGTTCGTCGCGCTGCACGGTCGAGGACAACTACCTTTTAGGCAAGATGCTGCGCGCGCTCGTCGGCACGAACAATCTGGACCACCGGCTGTCCTCGTTCGGCTTCGAGCCGATGCAGACAACCATCGCCGAGATCGAGCACTACAAGGTGATCGTGTCGGTCGGCATGAAGTTGGACTTAGACCAGCCCATCGTGTATCTGCGCGTCTACAAAGGCGTGCGCAAACGCGGCGCGGAGTGGGTGCAGGCGGAGACGATGGACGAGACCGTGGCGGGCGCGCTGCGGCGCGGCGGCGCGGACGCCGTGTTGCTCCTGCCGCACACGCTCGCCCCGGCGGATGTCACGCGCGCAAAGGCCCTTTGCCAGGAAACCGGCGCAAAACTCGACGTGCTGCTGCCCGACTGCAATTCGTGGGGCGTCGCCCGCGCGGGCGTTCTGCCCGACCGGTTGCCCGGCATGGCGACCTTCGCCGACGGCCGCGCGCACCTGGACGCTTTTTGGAAAACCGCGCTCCCGACCCGCCCCGGCCTAACCACAGACGGCATGTTCGACGGCCTCGTTGACGGGAGCGTTCGGCTGTTGTACGTCGTGGGGTCCGACCCGGCCGCGAAGTTTTACGACACTGGCCGCGCCCGGCAGGCGCTCGAAGCGGCCCCGTTCACGGTCGTCCAGGAACTGTTTTTGACCGAAACCGCCCGGCGCGCGGACGTGGTTTTTCCGGCTTCCTCCTTTGCGGAAAAGGATGGCACGTTCGTCAACATCGAGGGGCGCGAGCAGAAGATAAAGCAGGCGATTGCCCCGAAGGGCGACAGCCGGCCGGACTGGCGTATCATCGCGGACCTGATGGCGCGTCTGGGCCGCCCGGTCCCCTACTTCAGCGCGCGCGACATCTACCGCGAATACACGCGGGCGATCCCGAAGGCGGCTGAGGCCGTGCTGGCAGGAGCCGCGAGGTAGACATGGAAGTGACACACGGCCTGACAATTTGGCAGCAGTTGTTCACCGCGCCCGGCTACCAGATTGAGGCGTGGGCGCACGTTATCCGCGCCCTACTGAGGATCGGGATCGGCATCGGGTTCATCCTGACCATCGTGCCCGGCCTGATTTGGCTGGAGCGGCGGCTGCTCTCGTGGGTGCAGGGGCGATTGGGACCGAACCGGGTCGGCTGGCAGGGACTGGCTCAGCCCATCGCGGACGGGATCAAACTCTTCTTCAAGGAAGACATCATCCCGACCAACGTGGACAAGACGCTGTACATTCTGGCCCCAGCCATCGCGCTCGCACCCGTTTTGATGTCGGTGGCCGTGCTGCCGTGGAACGGGTCGCCGAACTGGGGTACCGTCGCGCCCGGCCTCAATATCGGCATTTTGTTTTTGCTCGCCATCGCCTCCATTGAAGTGTACGGCGTGATTTTGGCGGGCTGGTCATCGAACAACAAGTACTCGCTGCTGGGCGGTCTGCGCGCGAGTTCGCAGGTGATTTCCTACGAACTCGGCATGGGCTTTTCCATCATCGCCGTGCTGCTGATGACCGGCAGTCTGGTAACACAGGACATCGTGAACCAGCAGGGGTTGATCCAGACGGTTCCCATCGGCGGCACGGGCTTCACGGTTTACGAGCACGCCTGGAACTCAGGCTTCTGGGATTTCAACTGGCTGCGGCTGTTCCCGTTCGGCTTGATCGCCGCGGGCATTTATCTCATTTCGATGATCGCGGAAACGAACCGCGCCCCCTTTGACCTGGCCGAAGCGGAAACGGAACTGGTCGCCGGGTTCCATACCGAGTACTCCTCGATGAAGTTCGCCATGTTCTTCATGGGCGAATACGCGAACATGCTGATCGTGTCGGCCATCGCCATTACGCTGTTTTTCGGCGGCTGGCTGGCCCCGTTCGGTTTTATGAGCCAGATTCCGGCCTCCGCGCACCTGAACTGGGGGTTGCCCGCCTGGCTCATCAACACGCTCAACATGGCGGTTCTGGCCCCGTTCTGGTTCGGCATCAAACTCTTCACGCTGATCTGTTTCTTTATTTTGCTGCGCGCATCGTTCCCGCGCCTGCGCTACGACATGCTGATGAAGTTCGGCTGGAAGGGCATTTTGCCGGTCGGCATCGCCAACGTCGCTTTGATCGCGCTGTCACTCGCGTTCCAGCAAAGTTTCGCGGCGCGGCCGAGGATGTTGCCCTTAATCACCAATGCCCAAGTCGGTCATCTGGTGGCCGTTCTCATCGGGTTGGCGTTCCTAGGGCTGCTGTTCGTGATCAAGATGGCGTCGTACGGGTCGAAGCGGCGGGCGGCTTCGGCTGCCGCCGGGACCGATCTTATCCCCGTTGCGCCCGTGCGCCGCTCGCCCGTCGCCGTGTCGGTCCCGGCCACGCAGCCCGTGCAGGAAGTATAGAAAAATAAAAAATGTCCGACTTTTTTGAGGACGTCAAGCAGATGGCCCGCGAGGTCGTCGCCCCTTTCAAGGGGCTGATAACGGTCACGGGCAAACTGACGGAAAAAAAGACGACCATCTCCTACCCGGATTACCGGCGGCCGATGGGTGTGCGTGCCCGCTGGCGGCACGTACTGAACCGGTACGACAACGGGCTGGAAAAGTGCATCGGCTGCTCGCTGTGCGCGGGCGCGTGCCCGGCCAACGCAATCCTCGTGGTGGCCGATGAGAACACGGACCACGCTCGATTCTCGCCCGGCGAGCGTTACGCCAAGCGTTACGAAATCAACATGATCCGGTGCATCTACTGCGGCTTCTGCCAGGAGTCGTGCCCGACCGGGGCGATTGAACTCAAGGACACGTTCGAGATGGCCGAAAGCACCCGCCGCGATCTGATCTTCACCAAGGAGATGCTGCTCGTTCCCGACCCGAACCGCGAACGGGTAGACTGAACGCGCGAGTACGTACGCCCAACGTTTGAAATTGTCCCTGTTACTTTGAGCGAGGGTCGTGCTCCCCTCGCTCTTTTGCCGCCCCATTCAACCCGATGTCGCCAATCACCATTCCCTCCGTCTCGTTTGAATTGGTTTTCTTTTTGATCTTTGCCGCGGGCGCGGTGGCAACCGCGCTCGCCATGGTCCTGCAAGGCAACCCGGTACGCTCGGCCCTTTTTCTGGTGCTGAACCTGTTTTGCGTCGCCGTGCTGTACCTGCTGCTGAACGCCTGGTTTCTGGCGACGGTTCAGGTGCTCGTTTACGCGGGCGCGATCATGGTGCTGTTTTTGTTCGTCATCATGCTGCTGAATCTGGGAACGCCCGACCGGGCCGTGGATAGGCTGAAACCACAGCAACCGATTGCGGTTCTGGCAGGGCTGGTGCTCGCGCTCGTGATCGGCGGTATGGTGTTGTCGCCGGTTCAGAACCCGCAGGCGGTGCGAACCGCTCAGGAACTGGCCGCGCTGGAGCAGATGGGGACCGTAAGCGGCGTGGGCCTGAACCTGTACGACCCCAACCAGCCGTGGCTGTTTCCGTTCGAGGTGACGAGCATTCTTTTGCTCATCGCCGTCATCGGGTCGGTTGTGCTGGCGAAGCGGCGGCTGTAGGAGAAAACGTTGGAGCCTGTTCAACAAACAGCGGCGGCTGTGCAAACCTTTCCGGTCCCCTTGTCGTGGTACCTGATTTTGTCGGCCGTGCTGTTTACCATCGGCGTGGTCGGCGTGCTGATCAAGCGTAACCCAATTGTGATTTTCATGAGCATTGAACTGATGCTCAACGCGGTGAACGTGAGTTTCATCGCTTTTTCGCGCTACCTGGGCGACGCGGGCGGGCAGATGTTCGCCGTCTTCGTGATGGCGGTCGCCGCCGCCGAGGTCGCGGTCGGCCTGGGCATTTTAATCAGCATTTTCCGTTCACGCGAAAATATTAACGTGGACGAAATTAACCTGATGCAGGGTTAGGCCGAAGACGCCCGAAGAACAAGGAGCAACTACCATGTCACCATCGCCCAAAGGGCGCGCGCGCGAACTGTCCCTCGACGACGTTGAGAAGATGAAAACCGATTTGCGGTTTTTGCTTCACGAGGCTGGCTGGACGCACCGGGGCCTGAACGCCGCCCTGGGCTATCCGGCCACGTCGGGGATGCTGCGCAACATTTTGTACGACAAGTCGGGCAAGGCAAGCACGACGCGCGCCCGCTTCGAGGCGGTCAAGCGCATTCGGGAAGAGCAACTCGCGCCGGGCGTCGTTCTGATTGAGGCCGCCCCGCCCAAGCCCGCTAAGCGAGGCGCGAAGACCGCCGCGACGCCGGCCAAAAACGGACGCGGCCGGTCACGCCGCCGGGACGCGGACGGTCTGAACGATTTTTTCGTGGACAACGAACCAGCCGCACAAACGGAAACGGCCGCCCCATCGCCCGTTGCCACCCTTGCTTCGGACGCGCCCGCGCTGCACTTTCACATGAACGAGACGGACTTCACCGCGCGGCAAATTTCCGACGGGCAGTGGCAGGTCACGTTCACGGCCGTTTGCTCGACCGAACAGATGATGTTGTGGAACCGCCAGGTCGTTTCCGATTATCTTTTGCCCGCCGTCGCTGCCGCCCTTGCGCCCGAACAAACCGAAGCGGCCGAATGACGAAACCCGCCGCGCTCTTAAACGAGGACTTTTTGGATGCCTGAGGCTTCCGCCGCTACCAATCCCCTTTTGTGGCTCGTGCCGCTGTTCCCGCTCCTCGGCTACCTGTTCATCGCGTTCTTCGGGCGTGGGCTGACGGGCGCCCCGCTTCCGGTCGTCGAGGCAAGCGACGGGCACGATGCCCATGCCCACGGCGGCCATGATGCGGACGCGGGCCAGCCGACTCCGACCGCGCACAAGGACACGGCTGACGGTCCCGCCTTCGACGCACACGGCCATCAAGTCGCGTCCGACGCTGTCACCCACGACAACGATCACGGGCACGGCGGACACGACGAGGCACATCTGTCGCCGGGCGGCACCAAGTTGGTCGGCGGCCTGGCGACGCTGATGATCGGCCTGTCGTTCGCCGTTTCGGTGATGCTGTTCCTGGGCTTGATCGGCGGGCTGGGCGGCGAGGAGCGGCGCATCTTTTCGCCCTCCTTCGAGTGGATGCACGTTCCCGCGATGGCGGGCCTGCCCGCGCTCGACCTGCGTTTTCAACTGGCCGTGGACCCGCTAACCGCGCTCATGCTGCTCATCATCACGGGCATCGGGACGCTGATCCACTTCTACTCGACCGGCTACATGAGCCACGACGGGGGCTACGCGCGCTACTTCGGCTACCTGAACCTGTTCGTGTTCTTCATGCTGCTGCTCGTGATGGGTGCGAACTTCCTGGTCACTTTCGTCGGCTGGGAAGGCGTCGGGCTGGCCTCGTACCTGCTGATCGGCTTCTGGTACACGCGCCAAAGCGCGACCGACGCGGGCAAAAAAGCCTTCATCGTTAACCGCGTCGGCGACTTCGCCATGCTGGTCGCGCTATTTTTGGTGTTCAAGTTCTTCGGCACGTTCGACTACTTCGGCGAAAACGGCGTGCTGACCCGCGCCGCCGCGCACAACCTGCCCGCCGGCTACCTTCAGGGCGGCCTGTTCCTGGGCGCGAGCGCGGCGACGCTGATTCCGCTCCTGATGTTCGGCGGCGCGACCGGCAAGTCGGCGCAGATTCCGCTCTACGTCTGGCTGCCCGACGCGATGGAAGGCCCAACACCGGTTTCCGCGCTCATCCACGCGGCCACGATGGTCACGGCCGGCGTCTACATGGTGTGCCGCGCCCACAGCCTTTTCGTGCTCTCGCCGCTGACCATGACGATTGTCGCCGTAATCGGTCTGACGACCGCGTTCCTGGCGGCAACCATCGGGCTGGTCCAGAACGACATCAAGAAGGTGCTCGCCTACTCGACCGTCTCGCAACTGGGCTACATGTTCCTCGCGGCGGGCGTGGGCGCGTTCGGCACGGCAATGTTCCACGTCACCACCCATGCCTTTTTCAAGGCGCTTCTTTTTCTTGGTTCCGGCTCGGTCATTCACGCGATGAGCGGCGAGCAGGACATGCGCAAGATGGGCGGTTTGGGCAAGGTCATCAAAACGACGTATCGCACCATGCTGATCGGCACGCTCGCCATCGCCGGCATCCCGCCGCTCGCCGGTTTCTTCTCCAAAGACGAAATTCTGGCGAACGCCTTTGCCGGGCCGGGTGCAAACGGCTTGGGGCACCCCGCCTTGTGGCTGGGCGGCTTCATCGTCGCGGGCATGACCGCCTTTTACATGGTCCGCATGATGATGAAGACGTTTGCCGGCCAGCCGCGTTTTTCACCCGAAGTCGGCGCGCACATCCACGAGTCGCCGGTCTCGATGACGTTCCCGCTCCAGGTGCTCGCGTTCCTGTCCATCGTCGGCGGCTTTCTGGGCGGCTTCTCGCTGCTCGGCATCCCGAACTACTTCGAGCGGTTCTTGGGCGAAACGGTTGAGTGGCGGCCCGAAGGCGCGGCCCTCGAACTGCCGCACCTGACCGAGATCGTCCTGTTGGCTTTGTCTATCAGCATCGCCGTCCTGATGTGCCTGTACGCGCGCAACGTGTACCTGAACGCCGCGCGCGGCGAGCGCATGACCGAAACCCAGAAGCAGAACAGCGGCCTGTGGCGCGCACTGTACAACAAGTACAACGTGGACGAGGCGTACATCTTCGTGTTCGTCCGGGGCGGCAAGGCGGTTTCCAACTTCCTGTGGCAGTTCATTGACGTGCGCGTCGTGGACGGCCTGGTGAACGGCATCGCGGGCGGCATCGGTGTGTTCAGCAACCGGCTCCGGGGCCTGCAAAGCGGCTACGTCCGCAGTTACGCGCTCACCATGCTGATTGGCGTCGTGGTCGTCATCCTGGGCTGCCTGATCGGGCTGGGCACGCTGGGCGCGGCCCGGCCGTAGCAGACAAAATTACATGGAAGCAATTGCACAACTCTTTGGCAACTGGCTGAGCGTGCTGCTCGCCATGCCGCTCTTAGGCGCGGCCGTGATCGGCTTTTTTGGGAAGTCCGAAGGCCAGATCAAGCGCATTGCGCTGACGTTCTCGATCCTGACCTTTGTCGTTTCGCTGCCATTATTTGCCTACGCGCCCGGCTTGATCGGCGGCCTGGGGCAGAGCACGGCGATTGATGCGAGCCGGCACTTCCAATTCGTCGAGGAGATGGCGTGGCTGCCCGCGTTCGGGATTAACTACCACGTCGGCATTGACGGCATCGCGCTGCTGCTGATCCTGCTGACGACATTTCTTCAAATCTTCGCGGTCTGGATTTCGTTCGACACGATCCACGAGCGGTTCAAGGAGTACTTCATCGCGCTCCTGGTGTTAGAAACCGGCCTGATCGGGGCGTTCTGCGCGCTCGACCTGGTCCTGTTCTACGTATTTTTTGAAGTCTCGCTCGTGCCGATGTACTTTTTGATCGGCATCTGGGGCGGGCCGCGCCGGGTTTACGCGGCCGTCAAGTTCTTTTTGTACACCCTAGTCGGCTCGCTTCTCATGCTGGTCGCCATCATGGGCCTGTACTTCCACGTTCGCAACGTGACCGGCGTGGGCACCTTTGATCTGCTCGCCATCAAGACCGCGCTGAGCACGAACCCCATCGAGGGTACGCTGGGCCTGCTGATGTTCGGGGCGTTCGCGCTCGCGTTCGCCATCAAGGTGCCGATGTTCCCGTTCCATACCTGGCTGCCCGACGCGCACGTCGAGGCCCCGACCGCCGGCTCGGTCATCCTGGCGGGCGTCATGCTGAAGTTGGGGACGTTCGGCTTCGTGCGCTTTTGCATCCCGCTGTTCCCCGAAGCCGCGCACCAATTCGCGCCGCTGATTCTCGTTCTCGCGGTTATCGGCATCGTGTACGGCGCGCTGGTCGCGGCGATGCAGCCCGACGTGAAAAAACTGGTCGCCTATTCGTCCGTGTCGCACCTGGGCTTCGTGATGCTGGGCCTGTTCGCGTTCACGCCGCAGGCACTCTCCGGCTCCGTCCTCCAGATGGTCAACCACGGCATCTCGACGGGCGCGCTGTTTTTGCTGGTCGGCATGATCTACGAGCGGCGGCACACGCGCCAGATCGCCGACTTCGGCGGGCTGTGGGAGCAGATGCCCGTTTTCGGCCGCATCTTCCTTATCGTGACGTTCAGTTCGATCGCCCTGCCGCTTACGAACGGCTTCGTCGGCGAGTTTTTGATCCTCCTCGGCTCGTTCCAAAGCGAGGTTCCCTACGCGCCGATTCTGACCGCGATTGCCACGACCGGCGTCATCTGGTCGGCCATATACATGTTGTGGATGTTCCAGCGTGTCATGTACGGCCCGGTGGACAAGCCCGCGAACCGCGCGCTGCGCGATTTGAGCCGGCGTGAACTTGCCATCCTTGTCCCGTTCATAATTCTGATCTTCTGGCTGGGCATTTACCCGTCCACGTTCACGCGCAAGATGGATACGTCGCTCAACATCGTCTTGAAGGAGGCGACAAGTCTGCGCGCGCAAGCGTACCCGAACAGCGCGCTCGCCCGGATGGCAGACGCGCCGAGTCGGCCGGAGCGAGCGGCTGTCGCTCAAAGGTCAAACCCGTGACGAAAGCCGAGCGCGTCCGGGCTGCCCTCGCGGGCGAAGTGGTTGACCGGCCGCCCTTCGCGTTCTGGTACCACTTCCGGGGCACGCCCGACCACGGCGACGAATTCGTGCGCGCGACGCTCGATTTTTACCGAACGTACGACCCCGACCTGCTCAAGGTCATGCACGACGCACCCTACGAGATGCCCGTGGACAAACCCGTTTTTGAGCAGCCGGAAGACTGGCACCTGCTGCGTGTGGACCCGCCCGACAGCGGAATGTTCGGTGAACAGTTGCGCGCGTTGCGCCATATCGTCGAATACAAGAACGACGACGCGCCCCTCGTGGACACCGTGCCGTCCGTGTTCACGGTCGCGCAGCAGATCACGAACGGCCGCACGCTCGAAATGCTGGCCGCTGACCGCGACGTGGTGATGAAAAATCTGGAGCGACTCGCCGCCGCGCTCGCCGGCTACGCCAAAGCCGTCACCGAAACGCCGGGCTGCGCGGGCATCTTCCTGGCGACGAGCGGCGCGGACGCCGAAACGATGCCTGCCGAACAGTACGCGGCCGACTTTTTGCCGCTTGACCGGATGGTGCTCGCGTCTGCCTACCAGGGCTGGTGCAACATCGTCCACCTGCACGGCGACGACCTGCATTTGGACGCGCTGGCTCCCCTGCTCGACATCGCCCACGCGGTCTCGTGGAGCGACCGCGCCTACGGACCGAGCCTCGCCGACATGGGCGCGCAAACCGGCAAGTGCGTGGTCGGCGGCGTGAACGAGCGACTGATCGGCGGCTACACACCCGAACAGGTCCGGGCCGAGATCGCCGACGCCGTCGCACAGACCGGCGGGCGCGGGCTGATCGTCGCGCCCGGCTGCACCGTTCCGACCGAAACGCCGCCCGCGAACCTGCACGCCTTCAAGGAAGCCGTCGAAGCCCAGGCCGTTTCCCACCAAACGTTATGAGCAATTATTCCCACGACCTCGTCGCCCTCGCGCCGCCGCTCGTCTTCATGCTGTTTGGCATGATCGTACTGCTGGGCGAGGTTTTCACGAGCCGCAAAAACCTGTTGTTCGTGCTCAGTCTGATCGGCTGCGTGGCGGCCGGAATTATCGCCCTCAGCGCCGCGCTGACCGGCGACGCGACCGAGGCGTTCGCGGGCGGCATGGTGTCGGACCACTTCGGCAGCCTGTTCAACGTCGCCCTCGCGCTCATCGCCGGGCTGTCCATCCTGATGTCGGACCGCCACACCGACGAGAACAACGTTGCGCACGGCGAATATTACAGCCTGATCTTGCTGTCCACGTCGGGCGCGTCGCTGATGGCGATGGCGAACGACCTGATCAACGTCTTCCTCGGCCTGGAAGTGCTGTCCATCGCGCTGTACATTCTGGCGGGCTTCGCGCGCCGCGAGGCGCGTTCGGAAGAGTCGTCGGTTAAGTACTTCCTGCTCGGCTCGTTCGCGTCCGGCTTCTTTTTGTACGGCACCGCGCTCATCTACGGTGCGGTCGGCTTGGCCGCGCGCGCGAACCCGACCATGCCGCTTGCGTCCGGGTCGTTCACCAACTTCGGAGTGATCGAGCAGGCATTGCGCGGCGCTCCAGGTCTTGCTACGCAGCCGTTGTTCGTGGCGGGCATCGCGCTCATCATCGTCGGGCTGGGCTTCAAGGCGAGCATCGTGCCGTTCCACGTCTGGACCGCCGACGTGTATGAGGGCGCGCCCACGAGCGTGACGGCCTTCATGTCGGCCGGCGCGAAGGTCGGCGCATTCGGCGCGCTGATCCGCGTGTTCGAGTTTCTGGGGCCGCGCACCGTCGCGGGCGTGACCACGGGTGGTGCGGGGGACGCGCCGTATCAGGCCGTGCTGTGGATGCTCGCCGCGCTCACGATGGTGGTCGGCAACGTGCTCGCGGTCCGGCAAACGAACATCAAGCGGATGCTGGCGTATTCGAGCATCGCGCACGCAGGCTACATACTGGTCGGCGTGCTCGGCGCGCTCGTGACCGGCAGCCAGTTGTCGCGCGACGCCATTTTGTACTACCTGTTCGCGTACACGTTCATGAACTTGGGGGCGTTCGCGGTCGTGATCTGGCTGCGGCGCAAGGGCGGCGAGTTTCTGGACATCCGCGACTACCAGGGCTTGGCGCGGCTGCATCCCGGCGCGGCGGCGGCGATGGCCGTCTTCATGCTCTCGCTTGCCGGCATCCCGCCCACGGCCGGCTTCTTTGGAAAACTCTATCTGTTCCTGCCGGTCGTCGGTTCAGGTAATCCGAGCCTGATCGCGCTCGCGGCCATCGGCCTCGTGGTCAGCGTGATCGGCGTATTCTATTACCTGCGCATCATCGTACAGATGTACTTCCAGGCGCCGGAGCAGGATTTCGTCGGCGTGTCCCCCTCAACCGGCGTGCGCCTGACGGCTGCGATCTCCGCCATCGCCACGCTTGTGCTGGGCGTCATCCCGATCCGCGGCCTGGTCCCCAACGGCGCGAGCGAGAATCGCGCTCCCCGGTTCCGTCCGGCCGCGACCGTCACGCCGCCCGTTTCGCAACAAACGCTTCCGGCGACGAAAACGCTGCCCACGGTGAAAAAGCCGCTCACGGTTAGCCAACGCTGACGCGCGGAACAGCCGCTACGAAAAAAGGCCGGGGCGATTACCGCCCCGGCCTTTTCCGTTGTTTGGTCCCCGCTCTACGCGCGGGCCAGCCGCTCAACGGTAGCGGTCAAGATGTCGCCGGTCTGGGCAATTAGGGTGTAGAACATAGCCTCGCGGAAACGGCGCTGGGCGGGATGATCCAGGCTGTTCGCGCCCCCCGATGACGCGGCGACGGCGGCGTGAGCGCAGCGTACGCCGAGTTCGATGGCCCAGGCGCGGCAGCGAAGTGCGTTCGGCTTGTAGTCGGGAATGTCCTTCGGGCCGTCAGCCCAGCGGAAAGCGTCGGTCCGGCAGGCGTTGATCTCTGTTTCGAGGGCGTCGGCGGCGGTTTGCAGAACGTCCATGCGACGCTTTTCGGCAATGCGCCGCAGGTGCCGCACGGACCCGCGCGCGCAGCCCAGCGCGGGCGAAACCGCGCCCGCGATGCCATTGGCGTCGCCGCGCGCCATCTCGGCACGCGAACTGAACTTGACCCAGTTTTCCTGGGGCACGAACAGGTTCGTCAGGCGCACCTCGGTAGTCGCACTCGCGTTCATGGCGCACAGCGGGAGCGGGGCCGAACTCGTCAGGTATTCGCTTTCCTCGGCGGACACGTACAGGTAGACGTGGTGCTCGCCGTCGGCAAGCGTCGCGCCGTACACAACGCCGGACAGCAGCGGCCAGCCGGTCACCCACGGAGCGACGCCGTTCAGTATCCAGCCGCCGCCGACCTCGCGGGCGCGCAGCATGGGTTCGGGCCGTCGCAGGTGGCCGAAGCCCACACCGACCAGATGCCGCCCGGCCGCCATGTCGCGCAAAAAGCGTTCGCGCAGCGTCGGGTTCTCGCTTGCGGCGAACATCCCGCACGGGCCGAGGTGCTGGGTCATGGTGAACCAGGTCGTGCCGCACGCCCCGGTCAGAATTTCGGTGAACGCACGCTGAAACGCTCCGCTGACCGCGTGCCCGCCCCATTCCTTGGGCGTGGTGATGGCGAGCAGCCCGGCCTCGGCAAGCGCGGCGATGTTGTGTGTGGGCGGCTCCCCCGCCCGGTCCGTGGCTTCGGCCCGTGGTTCGAGAACGGTGTCGGCGACGGTCTGCACGCAGCGCAGCAGGGACTGTTCCTCCTCGGTCAAAGCGGCGGAAAGGCCGGGGGGCGTGTCGGGTTCGGCGTAGCACTCCATGAGGCGATTGTACCCGCCCGTCCCGCCGGCGCGGGCGGCGTCGGGCACGACGCCGATAGCCGCGCACCAAACGAAACCGCTCGTGGGCAAGGCGACTTTTGCGCGGCGGGTGTCGAAAAGGGTCGCGGCTTTTTCACTGCGCTGAGGGCGGCGGTGTTGTTTTTGCCGGGCACGCCGCTAGCCGCGCCGCGCGCAACGCTGCGGGCGGCGCGTTTTTCGTCAGCGGCGGTAGTTTTTTCGTTGCTTTTCGCGGCGGTGACGAAGCGGAAGCGAGTTGTTGAGAAGCGCGTCGCTCTTCAGAACGAGGGAAGACGAAGGGCGGTCGCACCCGGTAATTTTTTGGGGCAACCCTTGCCAGGCCGCATTTTCCGTGTTAGAGTTCACGCATTCGTTCGTCTCCCCGTACTACCCCTTTCCGTCCTGTCCCCGTAATACCGCAATCTCTCGTTTGCACCCGCGCGCCCTATTTACTGGTCTGTTTGTCTTTCCGGCCGTTCCCGCGCTTGAACGCTTGAACGGTGAAAGGGAAGGAAATCATGCGCCGCTGTTTTGCCGGTTCCTCGTTGGGGACCGCCTGTTTCCTTGTTGGCGTCGTCTGGTCGCTGCTGCTCGCCGCCGGCTGTGGCTCGCCCCATTCGCCCGCGAACCGCGACGCCTCATCTTCGGGCGCGGCAGAGCGGCAGCGCCGCTTATCGGGACGCGCCGTCGCCCCCGCCGTTGCGCAACTTCCCGGCTACCGGGAAGCGGTTCGCCGTTATGCACGCAAGGACTACGCAGGCGCGCTTGCGCGTGTGAACGCGCTTCTTGCCGCGCCCGCTTTGACCGAGCCGGAGCGCGCCTTTTTGGAGCGGCAGCGCGCCCTTTGCCAGGCCGCCCTCACCGGCAAGCCCGCCCTCGTTGCGGTAGTTGCGGTTCCCGCTCTTCGCTCCGCCCCTGCTGCTGCAAGCGCCGCTGACTGCGGGCCGCGCGCGCTGCTGCTGGCCTGCCGCGAACTGAACGTGACCACTTCGTTGCCCGGCCTGACGCGGGCGGCAGGCACGACAAAGGCCGGAACCACGCTTGCCGGGCTGGCACACGCGGCAAAGTCGCTCGGCTTGAAGGCGAGTGGCGTGCAGATGGACAAGGACGCCCTGGCCCACCTTTCCCACCCCGCCCTTGCCTGGGTGGACGGCAATCATTATCTGGCTGTTCTTCATGTCAGCGGCGACACGGCCACCATTCACGACCCTAACAAAGAAACAAAGGAGGAAATTTCGCTTTCCGATTTGCTCGCACGTTCCGGCGGCGTGCTGCTTACGCTTGCGCCACGTCGCTGAACGAGCAAGATCATCGGCAACAAAACAACGCGCCCCGGCCTTGAGCATTCTTGGCGGAACAACAGGATCGGAGCGCGGGTTTCCTTACCCTTTCCTCGTGTGTGGAAGGGAGCGGTATTCTTTCATACCCCGCTCTTCCCCTGGCAACTACCGGGCGCGCACGTGCAATTAGCGCCCGCAAGGAACAACGAATGTTTCAACGCAGCAGAAATGGCGTGGTGCGAACCGCGCTGCACAAGACCGCGCTCGCGGTCGGTCTGCTTTACAGCAGTGTTCTCGTCGCGCCGGCCGTTCAAGCCGCCGCCTACCCGCCGCCCCGGCCTGCGGGCCACGTCCGCCCGCTCAGCGTTGCCGAAATGGGGCGCATCGTGGGCCGGGCCACGACGCATGAACTTTCCCTGGACGGCGACAGCGGCTCGACCTACGCCTGGGAAGGCAGTTACGGCGACGCCAACACCGGCAACGGCAACAAACTGACCTCCGTTCCGCTCGTGGGCTGGAGCGCACGGGGCGGCCTGCCGGTCGCCTTCACGCTGTTCCACAACAGCGAGGGCAACCACAACAGCGAACTGGGCCAGAAGTGGAGCCATTCTTTCGACCTGTACCTGGTCGAAAACCCCGAATCGGGCAGCGTCACCCTGCACTGGGGCAACGACCTCGCTTACCCGTTCACCCGGAACATTGACGGCACGTTCAGCGCGCCGGGCGGCATCTACGACACGCTCGTTCTGGTCAGCAGCGGCGTGTACGAACTGACCACCAAGAGTCAGGTGACGTACCGCTTCGAGATGGTGGGCAGCGTGGGCTACGAGTGCAAGAACATTCGGGACCGAAACGGCAACACGCTCACGCTGGGCTACGACACGACCAGCGGCCTGCTGACCAGCGTGACGGACCCCACGAACCGCGTGCTCACGTTCGGCTACAACGCGAGCAACCGGATCAGCACCGTGACGGACCCGCTGAACCGGCAATGGAGCATTGCCTACAACAGTTACACCGGCGACCTGACGCAGGTGACGCTCCCCACGGTGGGCGGCACTACCTACACGCTTCAGTTCGGCTACAACAGCGGCCACGACATCACCAGTTACACGGACGCGCGCGGCAACGCTTCGACCTTCGCCTACTTCAGCGACCACAGCCTGCAAAGCGAAACCACGCCGCTGGGCTTTGCCACCACCTACGCCTACACCAGCGGCCAGACCACGATCACCAACGCGCGCGGCTACGCCACCATCCACAACTACAGCGGCGGCCGGCTCTCCAGCGTCAAGGACCCGCTCAACTACACCGAAACCTACGGCTACGATTCGGCCAACAACAAAACCAGCGTGACGGACCGAAGGGGCCAGGTATGGACCTTCACCTACGACAGCCGGGGCAACGTGCTGACAAAGACCGATTCCCTCAGTCACACGACCACGCTCACCTACAACGCCAAGAACGATCCGCTCACCGTCACCACGTCGCTGGGCTACCAGAGCGCGTTCACCTACGACGCGGCGGGCAACCTGACGAGCATGACCGATCCGCTGGGCCACACGAGCACGCTCACGGTCAACGGCGACGGGCAGGTCACGCAGGCGAGCGACGCGCTCAGTCATGCCACCACCTTCGGCTACGACGCGAGCGGCTACCAGACCACCACGACCGACGCGCTGAACCACACGAGCAGCACCGTGGTTTATGACGCCGTGGGAAGGCCGACCAGCCAATCGGACGCGCTCGGCAACACGGTCACGACCGCCTACGACGCCCTGAACCGCGTCACCAGCGTCACGGCTCCGGGCAGCCGCACGACGACGTTCACCTACGACGCGGCGGGCAACAAACTGAGCCAGACCAACCCGCTCGCCAAGACGGATACCTACGCCTACGACAACGACGGGCGCGTGACCAGCCACACCGACCCCAACGGCCATGTCGTCGTGTTCGGCTACGACCAGAACGCCAACAAGACCAGTTTCACGGACGGCCGGAACAACGTCACCACCTACGCCTACACCAGCCGGGATGAACTGTCGAGCATTGGCTACCCGGACAGCACGAGCCAGAGTTACACGTATCTTGCGACCGGCGAGTCGTGGCAGCGCACGGACGGGCGCGGCATAACCGTTGCCAACGGCTACGACAACGCGGGCCGGCTCACGCTCGTGGACTACCCGACCGGAACGACCGACACCACGTTCGGCTACGACAACGACAACCGCAAGACCGGGATGACGGACGCGACGGGCACCACGTCGTACACGTACGACAATGCCGGCCGGCTCACGCAGCGGGCCGCCCCCGCCGGAACGGTCAACTACGCCTACGACGACGCCAACCGGCAAACCAGCCGAACGCTCGTTGGGACCGGCCTAACCACGCTCGCCTACGACAACGCGGGCCGGCTCACGGGCGTGACCGCTCCGAACAACGAGAACACGGCCTACACCTACGACAACGCGGACCGCCTGACGCAGACCACCTACGCTAACGGCAGTTACGAGACCCGCGCCTACGACGCGAGCACGGCGGACCTGACCCAGGTGTGGCACCGGGCAAGCGGCGGGGCGACAACGATAGCCAAGCAGACCTACACCTACAACAACGACGGGCGGCGGGCAAGCGAGACATTGGCCGATGGCGCGCTGCTCACGTTTGGCTACGACAACGCGGGGCAGTTGACGGACGAGGGCCGAAGCGGGGGCAGCGTCAGCGGCTACAGTATCGCCTACACCTACGACAACGCGGGCAACCGGGCGAGCAAGACGCTGGGCAGCACGACTGAGAACTACGCCTACGACGCCGCCAACAAACTCACCAGCGCGGGGGGCAAGACCTACACCTACGACAGCACGGGCAACGTCAAGACGGTGGCGAGCACGGCGGGAACCACGACGCTGACCTGGGACGCGGACAGCCGGCTGACGGGCATTGCCTACCCGAACAGCACGACCAACACCTTCGCCTACAACGGGCTAGCGCAGCGCGTTGGCACGACCGACAGCCGGGGCACGCTCACCTACACGCTCGAAGATGACAGCGTGGACAGCGCGGTCCTCAAGGACAGCGCGGCGACTTACACGCACGGGCTGGGCCTCGTCTCCGAGGTTCGGGGCAGCACGAGCAAGTTCTACCATGGGGACGCGCTGGGCACGACCCGGGCAATGACCGGCAGCACGGGCAGCGTGACCGACACCAAGTCCACCGATGCTTTCGGCAACACGTTCACGGCGGGCAGCAGCGGCACGACCCCGACGCCGTTCGGCTTTGCCGGGCAACATGGCTACCAGAGCGATCCCGACAGCGGCCTGATGAAGTTGGGGCACCGCTACTACGACAGCAGCGTGGGGCGGTTCTTGTCGCGCGACCCGATCCAGGCCGGGTACAACTGGTACGCCTACTGCAACAATGATCCCGTCAATGCAGTAGACCCGCAAGGGTTGATGGAGGGACATCCAGCAAGAGTTAGGAACAACACAGACGACCGTCAGTGGGTGATCGTAACTCCTCGTGGAGGAGATCCAGATCCGAAACCGACCAACAACCTCCCTCCCAGGCTACCTGTTACATGGGAACTGCCCGGTGGACAAAAGGTTTCTGGATATCCGGTCTACCCCGTCGATGAAAACGGAAATGTCGAGAGGTACCCTGACGGCCCCTTCAAGGGACAGCCGAGGCCGGATTCCAGAAAACTTATCGTGCCAGTCGCACCAGGTCAGACCGTGGGCGGAAGGGGAATGGATGTAGACTTCATGTGGGATAAGGGCGACTGGCGCCATATTGGCGGAGGCATTTTGGGGTTCACGACAACGCACACATGGCCCGCAGATGACATACCACCTTACGCACCCGGAAATTCTGGGTCAAGGTACAGTTCTCCTCCTGGCAACAAAAGTGGAACCGGTCCTCGTCCGAAACGGTAGCAGCCATCGGCGTCATGGCTCAAATCCAGAGTGAGTAGGCCTAGCAAATCTGCTTATTGGATTGTGTGTCGCGGATGGGGCAGTCACATGACTGTTCCATCCGCAAATGAATTAAGAATGTGTTAAGAGGTAAACGAACAATGGAAAACAGATTTGTTAAATGGCGAAAGTACGTTTTTGTATTGTCTGCATTATTGACTTTGGTATTTATACTGTCGCAAGGGTTTAGGTCGTTAGTGTATTTTGCATTATGTGGATTTGACGACTTACAGGTGTACAAGGCAGAAACGGTCGAGTGTAGAGTGTTGACATTCTTATTTCCTGATAACGCCCGCTATCATCTGCGGTTAGCACGTTTGCTTGATTCAAACCTAGGTGACGCAAGTACGAGATCTCGGAAAGTGAAGGAGAGTGTAACAGAGTATCAAAACGCTATCGGGTTGGATAATACTCTTGACACCGCATATTATAGTTTAGGTCTGAAGTACTTAAACAATATGGATGTGGATACGGCTCTATTAATGTTTAAGAAATGCGCGGATTTAAACCCAGCAGAATCCGTATATCACTCTGCTCTTGCTCGCGCGTACGAGTTGAAAGGTGCTCATTCTTTGGCGGCGAGGCAAAAAAAAATCTCAGATACGTTAGTTCTCGGCTATGATGTCGAGATAAAAGTAGGCAGTACCTGCAACAAAACTCAGTAGAAGCTGCTAGCGCGTAGGCACGACCGACAGCCGGGGAACGTTCACCTACACGCTCGAAGGTAATAGCGTGGACTGTGCGGTTCTCAAGGATAGCGCGGCCACGTACACGCACGGGCTGGGCCTCGTCTCGGAGGTTCGTGGCGGCACGAGCAAGTTCTACCATGGGGACGCACTGGGCACAACGCGGGCCATGACGGGCAGCACGGGCAGCGTGACCGATACGCGCTCTACCGACGCCTTCGGCAACACGTTTACGCCGGGCAGCAGCGGCACCACGCCGACGCCCTTCGGCTTTGCCGGACAGCACGGCTACCAGAGCGATCCCGACAGCGCGCTGATGAAGGTGGGGCACCGCTACTACGACAGCAGCACGGGGCGGTTCCTGTCAAGGGACCCGATCCAAGCGGGTTACAACTGGTACGCCTACTGCGAAAACGATCCCGTCAACGCCGTTGATCCCGAAGGGTTGGATGGCAACGGAAACGGTATCGTGTACAACAAGGACAACAAGGTACATTACGCCCTTATACAACTTGAGAAAGGTGCAGATTACCGTCTCACACCTACGCCGCCGAACACTACGTTCCCCAGCTACCCCGGCACACCCAGGCCGCCTTACGTCTTCGTGCCGACACATCAGGACAAAGGTTACGAGCAGGACCCCATTCCTGCTTGGCCGCTCTACGATCCGGACCCTAACACCCCGATCGTGTTACAGCCCGGTAAATACGTCGTTGCCGTGCCGACCAACGGTGAAAAGATCGGCGGATGGGGCATAGACGTTGAAGCGATGTGGAACGGCCACAACTGGATCAACCACGATAACTGGACGTTCTTCAACCGACAGTTCGGCAACTGGGACGGAAACGGCTCGATGCACAACAGGGGGAATGACACCATCTTCAGCCCGAACCCGACGATGAACTATCCTAGTCCGTCGGACTGCTTTAAGCCGGTAAACCCGTACGACGGAAAGCCGCGGCCGAAGTAAGGCTCAGCCTTGCATGAGCATGGCAAGCGACCTTTATCTCCGAAGGTCGCTTGCCATGCTTCGCGGATGCGTACCTACTTTACTACTATGCTCAAGATGACGAACATGAAGAAAGTTATCGTGCTCTCGGTTACGCTGATCTCGGTTGCAACACTGATAATGACGGGCATGATATTCGATGCTTACTACATACTTAAAGTCGCTGTAGTAGGGCACAGTTCTGATCGGTACGCCGAAGATAAATCCATACTTATGACGAAAATAGCGATAAATCCTTGGAACCTTTCGGCACGGCTCGATCTAGCTCGCCACCTCCGACCGGGTGAAACCAGGATTTCTATGTCCGTACTTCAGGATGGTTTAAGATACCAGGGGACCAGGAATATTGCCCTGCTCACAGAACTTGGGAACGGTTACATGTTCTTGGAGCGATACGTGGAGGCAGAAGAAAAATTTAGGAGGGCAGTGGATGCGCAGCCAGATAATTCTGAGTCAAGATTCGGCTTAGGGTATGCGTTGTGGAAGCAGGGAAAAATAGATGAAGCCGCTGTGCAGATGAGAGAGGCTTGCAATCTTTCTCCTGAAAACAGTCTATATACGCAAAGTCTTCGGACGCTCTCCGCCCCTGCCAAATAGTCGTAAGCACTCGTTCTATCATGATCACGGCGCCCCGCTAAGCAGCACACAGGCGATCACCAACGCCAGCCAGAGCACAACGGACACCAGAGCCACTGACGCTTTCGGCAACACGTTCACGCCGGGCAGCAGCGGCACGACGCCCACGCCGTTCGGCTTCGCCGGGCAGCACGGCTACCAGAGCGATCCTGACAGCGGGCTGATGAAGTTGGGACACCGCTACTATCACAGCAGCGTGGGGCGGTTCGGCAACGGCAACTGCGGTTCTCCACCAGGTCTTTAGATTCTTTTGCGGCACGCCGATAATGGGACCATCCTTACCTCTGTGGAGAGTAGAACCATGCCCAATTACCTGCCCGCCAAAGACGCCGACCTGCAAGGCTGGCTCACCAACTTCCTCGCGGTCGTGCAGCAGGATGCCGCCCTGCTCGGTCTTTCCGCCGCCGACGTGGGCAACCTTCAAAGCCGCGTGACGGACTTCACGACCAGCCTGGGCAGCGTGAACGCGGGCAAAACCGCCTTTGAATCCGCCGTGGCTGCCAAAACGAGCGTGCGCGGCCTGACCGAAACCGACGTGCGCGACTACGTGCGCCGCATTCAGGCGAACCCGAACGTGGACAACGCGCTCAAGGTGAGCCTGGGCATCACGGTGCGAAGCGACACGCGCTCCGCCACCGCGCCCGCCACGCCCACCAGCCTTCTGGCGCAGCCGTTTGCGAGCGGCGTCAACCTGCTGGAATGGAACCGCAACGCCAACAAACCGGGCACGCAGTTCGTGATCGAGTGCAAGCCGCCGCTCGCCGAGGCGTGGGGCTTCGTGGCCGTGACCACCAAAACGCGTTTTTCGCACACCGGCCAGACGCCCGGCGCGGCCCTGCTGTATCGCATCACCGCCCAGCGCGGCGATGAAAGCAGTATCCCCAGCGAAGCCGTGATGGTGTACGGCAAGTAGCGAAACGACAAAACGAAAAACGGCCGGGGCGCCTGTCGCCCCGGCCGTTTTTGTTTGCCTGCCGCGCTGCACTTCTAACAGGGTCGGGAGGATAATCGCGTGGGCGCGCTGTCACGCATCGCCGGGCGCGGCTTCGGGCACGCGCATGGAAAGGCCGCGCGACACGCCCGGCTCCTGCATGGTGATGCCCTGCCAGAGGGGCGCGGCCTCCATCGTGGTCGCGTTATGGGTGATGACGATGAACTGCATCGTGCGGCCGAACTCCTTGAGCAGGTCGCCGAATTTTTCGACATTCGCGCCGTCGAGCGGGGCGTCCACCTCGTCCAGCACGCAGAACGGGGCGGGCTTCACTTGAAGGAAGGCGAACAGGAGCGCGGCGGCGGTCAGCGCGCGCTCGCCGCCCGACAAAAGGGACAGGCTTTGACGCTTCTTGCCCGGCGGCTGGGCGACGATGTCAATGCCGGTTTCCAGCAGGTCGTCCGGCTCGGTCAGCACGAGTTCGGCCGTGCCGCCGCTGAACAGGCGAGTGAAGAGGGCCGAGAAGGCGCGGCCGACGGCCTCGAACGTGTCCGTGAACAGACCGCGCGTCGCTTCGTCAATCTCGGCGATGGCCCGCGCGAGCGTTTCCTTCGACTGCGACAGGTCCGCTTGCTGCTCGTCCAAAAATCGGGCGCGCTCAAAAAGGCGTTCGTATTCCTCGACCGCGCCCGGGTTAACGCTGCCGAGGGCCTTGATGTCGCGGCGCAGCCGGTTGATTTCCGTTTGCGTATCCTTGTCAACGGGCGGTGCGCCGTTCGTGAGCGCGACGGCCTGGGCGGGTTCCAGTTCGTACTCGTCCAACAGGCGGACGGCGACGGCTTCGGCCTGCGTTTCCAGGCGGGCGGCGCGCAGTTTTGCGGCTTGGGCGCGCTCGTCGGCGGCGCGGGCATCTTTTTCACTCGCCTTGATCTTTTCGCCCAGCGCGAAGTTTTCGGCGAGAAGGTTCTGCCGGGCCGCACGCCAGCGTTCGAGGAGCGCGTGAGCCTCGGCCTGGGCGGTTCGCGCCTGGTCGCGCCCGGCGTGGTGCTGGGCGAGGCGGGCGTCTTCGTCCGCGATGGTTTGGGCGGCCTCGTTTGCGCGGTGGGCGCGGTCGAGGGTGGTCTGGGCAGCCCGGTCCGCATTCTGGCGGGCGCGCTCGGCGTCGCGGCGGGCGGCAAGCGCGCGTTCGCGCAGCGAGCCGAGTTGCGCGCCGAGCGTTTGGGCGCGGGCGATGGCGTCCGTTCGGGCCTGGGCGAGCGCGGCCTGCCGTTCCTGCAACTCCTCGCGAGTCGCCTGCGCGCCCTGGTCGGCGGTTCCCGCCTCGTGCAGGGCGGCGTCGAGGGCTTGTTCGCGCTCGCGGTCGGCGGTTTGGGCGGCGTCCAGGGTTTGCGCGCGGGCGGATAGGGCGTCGGCTTCGCGGGCCAGTCGCTCGGACTCGGTCTGCGTCGCCTGCGCGCGACGGGCGGCGTCGGCGGCTTGCTCGCGCGCCTCGGCGGCGTTTTTTTCCGCTGCGGCGACGGCCACGCGGGCGGCTTCGCGGGCGGCGGTCGCGGCTTCCTCGTCGGCCGTTAGCTGGCGAACGTCGCTTTTTCCCTTTTCGAGCGCGGCGGTCAGATCAGCGATTTCGCGCTTGCGGCCGAGCAGGTTCGGGCCGGACCGTGCCTGCGTGCCGCCCGTGATCGCCCCGGTCGGAACCACGACTTCGCCCGCGAGGGTGACGATCTTGGCCCAGCCGTCCACCTGCTTGGAAACGCGCGTCGCCGTGTCCAAATCGTCCACGACAAGCACGCGGGCGAGCAGGACGTGGACGGCGGCCCGCACGTCCGCGTCGAAGGAAACCAGGTCGGCCGCGCTGCCCAACACGCCCGCGCGGGTTCGAGCGGCGGCCCGCAGACCGTCGGGCACGTCCTGCCGCCGCAGCGCGTCGAGCGGCAAAAAGGTTGCCCGGCCGCCGCGCGTTTCCTTCAAAAAGCGGATCGCGGTTTTCGCCTCGGCCTCGGTGTCGGTGATGATATCCTGAAGGCTCGCGCCGAGCGCGATCTCCACGGCCGTGTCGAGTTCGGGCGGAACCTGGATAGCGTCGGCGACGACAAGGAAGCGGCCCGTGATTTGGCCGTTTTTGGTCCCGCCCATCACGGCCTTGACGCCCGCGAAGTAGCCTTCCTGGGCGGCCTCGGTTTCGCGCAACGCGCGCAGGCGCGCGCCCTGCTCGGCCAGGCGGCGTTCGAGGGCGGCCCGCTTCTGGTTCACGTCGGCGAGCGTTTTTTCCGCTGCCTGGCGGGCGGGTTCGTGGGTCTCGGCAAGGGCGCGGCGCGCGTTTGCTTCGGCCGCCTGCGCGTCGGCGCGTGTTTGAAAATGTTCGGCCGCCGCCGTCTGCGCCGCCTGGGATTCCGTGCGGCGTGCGTCGGCGCGCGTTTGGGCCTCGCTGATTTCGCTCGCGCGCTGCGCCTGCCGGGCACGGAGCGCGGCGAGTTCCGCCTTTTGCGTCGCCAGGCGGCGCGCGAGTTCGAGTTGGTCGGCCTGCTGCCCGGCGAGCGCGCGCGACAGGTCGGCCAGGGCTTTATCCGCTTGGGCGGCTTCGCGCTCGGCGAGGGCAAGTTCTTCGCTTCGGGCGCGCGTTTCCTCGTCGGCGGCGCGCAGGGCGGCGTGCCGTTCCGCAGCCTCGGCCTCGTGGCGGGCACGCTCATCGGCGAGGCTTTCCATGTCGGCGGCGAGCGTTTCGCGGGCGCGCTCGGCCCCGGCCCGCCGCTCGTTCGACAGCGCGATCTGGCCGTCCGCGCGCTCGGCCTGCGACAGCGCGTTTTGTTCCAGGAGCCGGCCCCGATCCATCTCGGCCTCGGCCTCGGTGATCTGGCGGCCCAATTCGCGCGCGGCCTGCTCGGCGTCGCGCGCGTCGGCCCGCAGCGCGTCCGCCTCGTCCTGGGCGTCGCGGGCCGCGCGGGCGAGGTTCCGCAAGTCGTCGGAAAAGCGTTTGTAATCGGCGGCGAGCAGTCCGAACTCGATCTCGCGCAGCCGAAAGGAAAGTTCCGCGTGCCGCCGGGCGACGCCGGCCTGCCGCTCCAGCGGCGGCAACTGGCCGGAAACCTCGGCGGCGATGTCGCGCACCCGGAGCAGGTTCGTCTCGACGTGCTCCAACTTGCGCTGCGCCTCGCGCTTCTTGGTCCGGTACTTTTTTATCCCGGCCGCCTCCTCAAACAGCGCGCGCCGGTCCTCGGCATGGGCGGAAAGAACCTGGTCAATCTCGCTCTGATTGACGATGGCGTACGCGCCGCGCCCCACGCCCGTGTCCGTGAACAGGTCCTGGATGTCGCGCAGCCGGCACGGAACCTTGTTCAGAAGATACTCGCCCTCGCCGGACCGATACACGCGGCGGGTGATCGTGACTTCGGCGAACGGGAGGGGCAAAAAGCCGTCCTCGTTGTCCACGGTCAGGCTGACCTCGGCCATGCCGACCGGCTTGCGCCGGGCGGCCCCCGCGAAAATCACGTCCTGCGCGCGCGCGGCGCGCATCGAGGACGCCTTTTGCTCGCCCAGGCACCACGTCAGGGCGTCCAACAGGTTACTTTTGCCGGACCCGTTGGGACCCACGATGGCGGTCACGCCCGGCGCGAACTCGATTTCGGTGCGGTCCGCGAACGTTTTGAAGCCGTGGAGCGTGAGACGTTTCAGGCGCATACTTACGGTTGATTGTAGGCGGGCGAGCAGGCAGCGTCAAGTTTGCGCGGGCGGTCAGGGCGTTTCAGGGAGTCTGCTGACGCGCCTCTAACTCCTCCCAGCGCGCGTACAAACGGGTGACGGCCTCGCGGGCGGCGGGCAGCCGGTCCCAAACTTCCTGAAGCCGCGCGTGGTCGGAGGCGACGGCAGGGTCCTGCAACTGTTGTTCGAGAACGGCGGCGTTCGCCTCGGCGGCCTCGATTTTTCCTTCTATTTCGCGTAGTTCACGCCGCTCGGCCGCAGTCAGAACCGCAAACGGCGTTGGTGCTGGCGCGGCGCTTTTCGGTCGGGGCGCGCTGCTTTCCTGGTTTACGGCCGTTGCCGCAGCGGCAGCGCGGGTGCGCTCCCACTGGCTGTAATCGGCGAAATGGCGCGCGGCCCCTGCCCCGTCGAGGGCAAGCACTTCGGTGGAAACGCTGTCGAGCAGGAAGCGGTCGTGCGTGACGAGAACGAGCGCGCCGCCGAAATCCTGAAGGCTTTCTTCCAGCACTTCGAGGCTGGGGATGTCCAAATCGTTGGTCGGCTCATCCAAAAGAAGCAGGTCGGCGGGCTGGAGCATAAGGCGAGCAATCAAAACGCGGGCCTGCTCGCCGCCGGACAGCCGCCCGACCGTGCCGAACAATTGGTCGGTGCGGAACAGGAAACGTTTGGCCCACGCGGAAACGTGCATCGCGCCGCCGCGATACAAGATCGTGTCGCCGTTCGGGCAAAGGGCGTCTCGCAGCGTCTGGTCGGGGTCTAATTGTTCGCGGTTCTGGTCGAACCACACGACGCGCAGGCGGTCCGCCCGCTTGACGGTTCCCGCGTCGGGGGCGAGTTGGTCGGCCAGGATTTTTAGCAGCGTGGTCTTGCCTGACCCGTTCATCCCGACCAACCCCAATTTTCGGCCGGGCGACAGCGTCAGGTCAAGGCCGGAAAACAGCGTCCGGCCGCCCAGCGATTTGCTGATCTGGGTGGCGACCAGCAGTTCCTTTGTTTTGCGGCCCGACGCGCTGAAGCCCAAATTGACCGTGCTCGCCGTCAGCGCGTTGCGCGATTTTACGTCGGCCAGTTCGCCGATCATCTGTTCGGCGTCCTCGATACGGCCCTTTGCCTTCGTGGTGCGGGCGCGCGCGCCGCGCCGCAGCCAGGCGATCTCGCGCGTGACTTTGGTGGCAAGGGATTGTTCCTGGTGCGCCTGGGCCGCGAGATACTCCTGCCGCTTCACCAGAAAGTCGCTGTACGCGCCCTCCGAACTCAGGTAGCCGTCCGCGTAGGCCGGGTTCAGTTCCATGACGCGGCCGGCGACGTTTTCTAAAAATTGCCGGTCGTGTGTGACAACCACGAACGCGAAGGCGGCGTTTTGCAACAGGTCTTCGAGCCACAAAACGCCTTCCAGGTCCAGATGGTTCGTCGGCTCGTCCAAAAGAAGCAAATTCGGCTCGCGGATGAGTTCGCGCGCGATGGCGAGCCGCTTGCGCCAGCCGCCCGACAGCGCGTGCGCGGCCTGATCGCCGGACGCGAAGCCGACGCGGGCAAGCGCGATTTCGCGCCGGATCGCGCGCTCGGCTGGGTCCCACGTCTCGCCCGCCATCGCCGCATCCAGAACGTCGGCAACGGTCGGGCCGGGCGCGAACGTTTCATCCTGGGCGACGTAGCCGGCGCGCAGCCCGCGCCGCGCCGACACAGTCCCCGCATCCGGGGTTTCGCCGCCCGCCAGAATTTTCATCAGCGTGGACTTGCCCGCCCCGTTCGGCCCGATCAGGCCCAAACGTTCGTCGTCCTCAAGACCGAAGGAGATGTTGGCGAACAGCGCGCGCGCGCTGAACGATTTGGACAAAGATTGGCAGGAAATCAGGACGCTCATTATGGCAAAAACGCGCCGCGCTCGAAAAAACGGGCGCGGCACGTTCCGATGGTATCACGCGGAGCCGCGCGCGAGTTTGGCCGCCGCCGCCTCATCCACGAGCCACGTCAGCGTTCCCGTGGCGGGTTTGACGCCGGCCGCCGGATGCGTGGCCGGGTTCGCGCCGCCTTCCAGAACGCCGTGGAGCGCGTCCGCTTTTTTGTCGCCGGCCACGAGGAAGAGAACTTCGCGGGCGGCGTTCAGAACCGGAAAAGTGAGCGTGACGCGCTCGACCGGCGGCGGCAAAACGCCGGGCGGCGTGGCGGCCGCCCAGCGGTCAACCACGTCGAGGGCGGGCTTGCCGGGAAAAAGGGAAGCGGTGTGACCATCGTCGCCCAGGCCGAGCAGAATGAGGTCGAAAATGGGCGGCGGGCCAGAGGAAGAAAGGCCGAAAAAGCCGGCCAGCGTGGTCGCGTAGGCGTGCGCGGCGGCCTCGGCGTCGGGCGTGTTCGTTGTGTCCACGGGAAAAACTTGCCCGGCCGGAACCTTGTCGAGCAGAACGCGGCGGGCCATGTTCGCGTTGCTGCGTTCTTCGTCATTGGGCGAAACCATCCGCTCGTCGCCGAAAAACACGAACGTTTCGACCCACCCAACCTGTTCGCGGCGGGGAGACTCGGCAAGCAGCGCGTACATCGCTTCGGGCGTCGAGCCACCCGCAAGCGCAACGGTGAAACGGCCGCGCGCGGCAACCGCCGCGCGCGCGGCCTCGATGAAGCGGTCGGCGGCGCGTGCGGCGAGTTCATCGGCGTCGCGGCAAACAAAGACAGTCGGGTTTTCGTTCATGGTTTTGATTGTTCACTCCGCCAACGACGTTCGGCGGGTCGGGCGCGGCTCCCTTTTCCGGACAGGGAAACACGACGGGCGCAGGAGCCGGAGCCGTTCACAAAGAAAGCCTTTTCATGCATCAACCCCACCTAATTTCCCGACGCCGCTTCGTCGCCGCCGCTGCCGCGACGCTGGCCGCGTTTTTACCTTCGGTCGCGCGCTCGCAAAATGATGCCGCCCCAGCCTCGATCCTCCTTACCGGCGGCACGCTCGTGGACGGCACGGGCGCGCGCGGGCGGCGCGCGGACGTTCGCGTCGCGGGCGACAAAATCGTCGAAATCGGCGGGCGGCTCGCGCCCCGGCCGGGCGAGCGCATCCTTGACGCGACCGGCTTGGTCGTCGCGCCCGGCTTCATTGACACGCACAGCCATGCGGACGGCGGTTTGCTCGGAAACCCGGACGCCGAAGTGATGATCCGGCAAGGGATCACCACGTCGGTCGTCGGGCAGGACGGCGGCTCGGCCTACCCGCTCGCCCAATTTTTCCGCGACCTGGAACAAAAACACGTCGCGCTCAACATCGCCAGTTTCGTCGGCCACGGCAGCGCGCGCGGCTTCGCGCTGGGCAGCGACTACAAGCGGGCCGCGACGCCCGCTGAGGTGTTGCGAATGCGCGCCTACGTCGCCGAGGGTATGCGGGCGGGCGCGCTCGGCCTGTCCTCCGGGCTGGAATACGACCCCGGTTTGTACGGCACGACCGAGGAAGTCATCGCCTGCGCCAAAGTCGCCTCCGCCTACGGCGGAATGTACATCAGCCACGTCCGCGACGAGGAAAACGAGGCCTTAACGTCGTTCCGCGAACTCATCCGGATCGCGGACGAGGGCCGGCTGCCCGGCCAGATTTCGCACATCAAGTTAGGCTCGTCGCCCGTTTGGAATAAGGCCGGCGAAGTCCTGAAGATGATGGCGGACGCGAGCCGGCGCGGCGTTTCCGTGACCGCCGACGTGTACCCGTACACCTACTGGCAGTCCACGATCACCGTCATTATCCCAACGCGCGACTGGGACGACCGCAAGCAGTGGGAAACCGGGCTTGCCGAGATCGGCGGCGCGCAAAACGTGCTGCTCACCTCCTACTCGCCCGATCCGTCGCGCGAAGGCAAAACCATCGCCGAGATCGCGCAGGCGAGCGGCAAGGACGCCGTGACGGTCATCCAGGAGATCGTGCAAAAAACACACGGGCCGGGTGCGAACGGGCGCGAAAGCGTGGTCGTGACGGCCATGCAGGAAAGCGATCTGAAGGCGTTCCTGGCCGCGCCGAACGTCATGTTCTGCACGGACGGCGGTTTGCGCCCCAGCCACCCGCGCGGGGCGGGAAGTTACCCACGCATTCTGGGCCGCTACGTGCGCGAGCAGCACGTTCTGCCGCTCGCAGAGGCCGTTCGCAAGGCAACCAGCCTGCCCGCCGCCCGGATGGGCTTTTTGGACCGGGGCCGAATCGCGCCCGGCTACAAAGCCGACCTCGTCCTCTTCGATCCGGCCACGATCATTGATCAGGCAACGACCGCCAAGCCCGCCGCGCCGCCCGTCGGCCTGCCCTACGTGCTCGTGAACGGCCAAGTCGTTCTGGACAACGGCAAAATCACGGGCGCGCACCCCGGCCAGGTGCTGAGAAGGGGCGCAAGCGCAGCCCCAAAAACAGCCGCCCGCCTCGCCGCGACCAACTTTTCGCAAAGGAACGCCCTTGTTTTCCCCTCCCCGCTCGATGAACTCGTTCGGCTTCGCCGCCGTGCCCAGGCGCACGGCTATTCTGGCGGCCCTGCTCGTCCTTTTGTTTCGCCCCGCCCTCGCCGCTGACGACAGCCTCACCCTGACGATCCTCCACACCAACGACCTGCACGGCCACATTCTGCCCTTCGCCTATACCGAAACGGCTAAAAGCAGCGATGAAAAACCCTCGGTCGGCGGCGCGGCCCGGCGCGCGACGCTGATCCGGCGGCTGCGCGCGTCCATCGCCAACCCGACCATCCTCGTGGACAGCGGCGACACGTTCACGCGCGGCCCGCTCACCAACGCCTACGAGGGCATCGCGGACGTGGAGGCCATGAACGCGGCCGGCTACGAACTCGCCGCCATCGGCAACAACGAGTTCAAGGCAAAGGATGGAGCCGACGTAAACGACGCGGCCGGCGCGCAGGCCGCCCTGCTCCAGGTCGTCAAGCGGGCGCGCTTCCCGTGGCTGTGCGCGAACGCACGCGACGAAAAGGGAACGTACCTGGAAGGCGTGCTGCCCTACGTCGTGCGAACCTTCAACGGCGTGCGCGTCGGCTTTTTGGGCCTGACCGCGCCCCGCTCGGCCACCTACCCGCAAACGAAGGGCTGGACGATTTCCGACCCCATTGAGGCGGCCAAAACCGCCATCCCCGAAGCGCGCAAACACTGCGACATTCTCATCGCCGTCACCCACATCGGCGTTGATCTGGACAAGGAACTGGCCGCCAAAACGACCGGCATTGACGCCATCGTCGGCGGCGATTCGCACACGTTTCTGTATCAAGCCGTCGAAATCAAGAACCCGGACGGCCGCATTGTTCCCATCGTGCAGGACGGCGAGTTCGGCGTCAACCTGGGCCGCTTCGATTTGCGCTTCGTGCGGACGGAAACGGGCTGGCGGCTCGCCGGCTACCGTTACGGCCTGCTCCCCGTTGGTCCGGACCTTGCCGAGGCCGACGACGTGAAGGCGGTCGTCGCGCCCTACGTTCGCCCGTTCGAGCAACTCGTCGGGACGCTCAAAAACGAAACCGTCGGCGCGACGCCCAAAGAGCGCGAACTGCTGACCACGCAAGTCGTCGTCAACGCGCTCCGGCAGCAGACTAACGCCGACCTGGCCCTCAACCCGAACATGGGCGGCTTCTTCGAGGTGTTCCGCCACCCCGCCGTGACGCGCTACGACGTGTACGCCGTTCTGCCCTTCAAAAACCGGGCCGTCGTCGCCACCCTCACGGGAACCGAAATCCAGGCCCTCATCAAAGCCGCCCCCGATACCGTCGCGTCCGGCGGCCTGACCGGCCTCGACCCGGCCAAAATCTACAAGGTCGCCCTGGTGGATTTCATCGCCCGCTCGACCTACCAACTGACCGACAACAAACTGACCGAAACCGGCCGCGACATCCGCGAGGTCGTGACAGCCTACCTCGCCGCATTGTAAAGCGCGTTCGCACCGGCCTCGGCATACAACTACCTCCATTCCGGCCGCGCCGCGCCCGAAAATATCGGTGGAGGAATAAGAACCCATGTCGGATACGGCGTTGCTAACGGTTTCCCGTCTGCTGGGCCTGCTGGGCACGGGGCTGCTGATGGGCGGCAGCCTGGGCGGTATGCTGATGGCCGTGCGCCGTGGCGGCGGCGCACGAGTGCAGCAAACGAAGCGTTCGCTGGCCTCCTTTACCAGCCATCGCCGTTTGGCAATGTTCGGGACTGCCTTGCTGCTGGCACATCCGCTTCCCCTGCTTGGAGCCGCCCACCGGACCGGTTTGGGCTTGATGCACCTCCTGGTCCCGTTTACCGCGCCCCGGCAAACCCTTTCCGTTTCCCTCGGCGTGGCTGCCTTGCACCTGCTGTTGATCGTGTTGGCGTCCTCCCTGTTGATCAAAAAGGTCGGCCGCGCGCGATGGCGTGCGCTGCATTACGGCGCGTATCCGATGCTGATCCTGGGCCTGCTCCACGGTGTTCTGGCCGGCGATTTTTCGGGCCGATTGGTCGCGTGGACGCAGCCGGTAAAACTCGCCCTGCTGCTGACGGCCGGGGCGATTTGTGTATGCGCTGTGTGGCGCGTGGCCGCCAGCTGGCGCGCCGCTCGGATCAGCAACGCCCGCGTGTCGCTTCGGCAATCACCTATGTCGGATCGGCAACAGGAATCGCTGCGGCGGGCCGCCTGATGGCGCGGGCGGGCGCGTGCACCGTCAGCGGTTCAGGACGCGGGCAAGGAATTCGCAGGTGCGGGCGTGCGTGGGGTTCTCGAAGACCTGGTCGGGGCGGCCCTCTTCGAGGATCACGCCGTCGTCGAGGAAAAGAACGCGGTTCGCCACTTCGCGCGCGAATTGCATTTCGTGCGTGGCAACCAGCATGGTGCGACCCTCGCGGGCGAGGTCGCGCATGACTTCCAAGACTTCGCCCACGAGTTCGGGGTCGAGCGCGGAAGTCGGTTCGTCGAACAAAAGCACGGCGGGTTTGAGCGCGAGCGCGCGGGCGATGGCGACGCGCTGCTGCTGGCCGCCCGATAGTTCGCCGGGGTAGTTGTCGGCTTTTGCCGAAAGATGGACGCGGGCGAGCAGTTCGCGGCCTTCCCGTTCGGCCTGCGTGCGGTTCGTGCCCAGAACCTCGCGCGGGGCGAGGGAAACATTTTCGAGCGCGGTCAGGTGCGGGAACAGGTTAAACCGCTGGAAGACCATGCCGATCTCGCGCCGCAGCCGGTTCAGGTCGTTCGGCCCGGCTTCCTGCCCTCGAAAGTGGATCGTGCCCGACGTGGGCGCTTCCAGCCGGTTCAGGCAGCGCAGCAGCGTAGATTTGCCGCTGCCGGATGCCCCGATGAGCGCAACAACCTCGCCCTCCGTCACGTCAAGACCGATGCCTTTGAGCACGTCGAGCCGCCCGAAACTCTTATGCAGGTTTTGGATGGCGAGAAGCGGGGCGGCGGTTGCCGTGGTGGTCGGTGTCATGGGGCTTTTGCAGTCCGAACGTTAAAAAGGCGGCTCGCCGGCTGCTTCCTTGTTCAGGCGGTCCTGGGCGGTGAGCGCGGCGGGCGAGCCGACGCCGGCTTGGACGGCCTGGTTCCAGCGCGCGACGGCCTCGTCATGGCTGTTTTGACGCCACAGGTCATCGCCTTGCTGAAGGTAGCGGGCCGCTTCGGCCGCGCGGGCGTTGTTCACGCCCTGGAACGTGGCGGCGGTCGGCGCGTTTAGAGGGGGCGCACCAGACGCGCCGGACTGCGGCGTTGCGCCGTCGAGCAAGGGGCCGTTGGGTGCGGACGCGGAACCCGGCCCTGCGCCGCCCCCCGCCGGGCCAGGGGCCATCCCGCCGGCCGGGATGCCTTTCGCGCGCAGCACTTCATTTAACTGGCGCAGCGCCTGCTCGTGTTCCGTTTTCGCCTCGACGCTGCCCGGCGCACGAATCAGCGCGAGGTCGGAGGCATTTAAAGCGGCCCGCGACTGTTTTTCGGCCGCGTCGAAGTCGCGCGCGGTCATGGCCCGGTTGCCCAGGCTGCGCCAGCAATACGACTCGTACAGCGGGGCGCGCGCACGCACGGCCGTGTTCGGGCTTTCGCGCAACGTCTGGAAGGCCGCCGCCGCCGTCTCGTAACGCTGCTGCTTGTACTGAACCATCGCCGCCTGAAGTTTGTCCCATTCGCGCCCGCCCTGCGCCTGAAGGGAATAGTTCTGGTACGCTCGCGACAGCAGCCAGCCACCCCCGCCCAGCAGAACGACGATCAGCAGAACCGACAGGAGCACGGAAACCATGCCCTTCGCGGCCGAGGCGTGTTCGCTGCCGGCATGGTAATCGTCGTAGCCGTCGTAGCCGGTCGGCGCGTTCGCGGACAGGGCGGCGCCGGGAGCGGCGCCCAGTTGCGTGCGGGCGGAGTAGGCAACCGTGGACTGCGGCATTCCAGTTCCCGACCGTGACGCGGCGGCGGCCGAGGCATATTCCCAGGCTGCGCGCGTGTCCGGGCCGGACGCGGCCTGCGCGAGCGCCGCCTTCAGGTCGGCGGCGCTTGCGAACCGGGCGGCCGGGTCCTTGGCTGCGGCCCGCCGCACGACGGCATCCACGCTGACGGGCACGCTGGGCAGGCCGGGCAGCTCGTCGTGCAAAATGCGATAGGTAATCGTCACCACCGAGTCGCCCGTGAACGGTTTACGGCCCGACAGCATCTCGTACAGCAAAATGCCCAGCGAAAAAATGTCCGAACGGTTGTCTACGTGCTTGCCGACCACCTGTTCGGGCGACATGTAGGACGGCGTGCCGAAAATCTGGCCGTCGAGGGTGAGCGACTCTTCGTGCGTGATGCGCGCGATGCCGAAGTCCGTCAGTTTCACCTCACCACCGGGCAGCAGGTGAACGTTGTCGGGCTTGATGTCGCGGTGAATCACGCCGCGCGCGTGCGCGTAGGAAAGCGCGTCGCACAGCGCGGACGTGACCCGAACGGCCTCGGACAGCGGCAGCGGGCCGCTTTGCAGTCGCTCGCGCAGCGTCTGGCCTTCCAGGTACTCCATGGCGATGAAGTACCGCCCATCGTCCTCGCCGACCTCGTAGATGGTGACGATGGCCGGGTGACTCATCGCGCCCGCCGCGCGGGCCTCCCGGTAAAACCGCTCGATGCGCTCGCGCCGCGCCTGCCCTCCCAGCGTCGCGGGCAGGGACAACTCCTTGACGGCCACGCGCCGGTTCATCTGGGGGTCAGTGGCCTCCCAAACGATGTCGTTCGAGCGGGCGATCTCGCGCACCAGCACGTAGCGCCCGATGCGCGGCATTCCGGGGTAAGCGGCGGCGGCGGCGTGGCTCTGGCTCATCTCCAATGATCCTTGGTGTGGGCGCGCTTTACGCGCGCCCGCTCGCCCAGGGCGAGGCAGTCGTCGTCGCGGGTAATCCGGAGAGCGGCCCAGGGCGGCCTGCGGCGCGGCTTCACCAGGGGACGCTTGACGTACTCATGGGCGGGCAGAACGAACAGAGCCACCAGACTGGGAAGACTGAACAGCCCCAGCAGCCCCCATACGCCGCTGCGCCCCTTGCCGCGCGCGTACGCGATGCAGCCCAGGGTAAATACCGCCAGACCCGCGTACATCACGTACGCCCCCATTCGCGGCACGGCGACACGCCCGACAGCATCAGAAAACGCCCGATCACCTGCGCGGCGAAGCCTACGGACAGGCGCATAATGGTTTTTCTCAGCCCGCCGACGACGATGATTGCGCATCGTCCACGCCCTCGTCCACGCCGCGAACGACGAGGAGAAGGGCGGTGATGTTATCGCGCCCACCCGCGTCGTTCGCGGCGTCAACGAGGGACAGGGCGGCGGCCGACGGGTTCGCGCGGCGTGCCTTTTCCAGGTGGGGAGCGAGGCGCGCGCCGTCCAGGTAGCCGCTCAGGCCGTCGGAGCAAAGCAGAATTACGTCGCCGGTTTGCAGCGTTTCGCGGAAAACGTCCACGACCATTTCGCCTTCCATGCCGACGGACCGGGTGATGACGTTGCGGTACGGGCTGCTTTCGGCTTCCGCGCGCGACAGCCCGCCTCTCCGCACCTGCTCCTCGACCCAGGAATGGTCCTGGGTAATCTGGCGAACTTCCTGGCCCTCGCGCAGCAGGTACGCGCGGCTGTCGCCGACGTGCCCGATGGTGAGCGCGTTTCCCTTCACCACGGCAATGGTCGCCGTGGTGCCCATGCCGCCCCGGTCCGGGAACTGGCGCGCGGCCTGGGTGAGAAGGACGTTCGCCTCGGCCAGCGCGCCTTTGAGGGACGCGGAAACGTCGTTCCCGGCCGCCTGGAAGTAGTTGCGCACGACCGTCTTGAGGGTGGCCTCGGACGCGACCTGACCAGCGTTGTGCCCGCCCATGCCGTCGGCCACGGCCCACAAACGGCCTTTCGCGGCAAGCGTTTCACCGTCGTCGGGCAAAAAAAAGTCGAACTTGTCCTCGTTGTTTTCGCGCACGCGGCCGATGTCGGTGCGCGCGCCCCAGGCGATGACGGCGTGGGGTTGCGGCGGGGCGGGCGCTGTTTCTTGCGGCTTCAGGGCGGCCCAGCCGGCCGCCAATTCGCCGGCCTCAAGTTCGGCCGTGGTCACGTCGTCTTCAACGGGCTTGGTTTTGTTCGTGGTCGTGGTCACGCGCTTTCCTCGAAGCGGAAGGCGGCCGTGCGGGCGGCCTTGTCGTGCCAGGTTTCCCGCTTTTTGTCCCACAGCGGCCATAAAAAACCCAGCCCGAAGACGAACAAAGAGGCCATCGAAACCGCCCACCGAATGATCGAGGTGCGCAGCGAAATCACGCGTCCGTCGGGCTGCAAAATGATCACGCCCGCGACCTGCTTGCCCACCGTTTGCCCGTTCATCGCGGTCAAGATAATGGTGTAGACGGCCGCTCCCAGGAAAAGAAGGGTCCAATACGTCCAGAACGCGCCGGGGCGCAGGTCGGGCTTGTTGAGGAATTCGGTCGAGCCAGCCAGCATCCAGAACAGCAGCGCGACCACGACGCCGGCGGCGAACACGAGCAGGCTGTCCAAAACAAACGCGAGCAGACGCAGGCCGAAACTCGCGCGCGCGGCCGTCGTCATGTCCACGACCGGAACGCGCTCATAATCTTCGTCGTAGGAAGGGCGAAGCGCGCTTGCGGGCGCGTGGGCGTCGCAAAAGTCAACGCCGTTTGCGTTCACGGCGCAAAAGGAGCACAACCGGTTGCCGCACGCGCCGCAGGACGTGGTCGCCTCGCGGTTAGCATGGTTAACGCAGGCGATTTTGCCGGCCATTTCGGGCGAGCGCAGTTTCGTTTTGCACCGGAGGCAGTCTTCGCGCTCGTTACCGTTCAGCGTGCCGCACTGCGGGCAGGTCATCGCAATCTCCTGACGCGCGTCCGGCGTCGGACGCTTAAATTCGGGGATGCGGTTATTGTAACACGGGTAGCGCGCACGCCCGCCCGCTTACTTTCTTATACCTGCGAATGAAAACGCAGGCTGGTGCGGCCCAGAACGATCGCGTCGCCGTCCTTGATCGGAAGGGGGGCGTTTGCCGACAGGCGGCGGCCGTTGACGCTAGTGCCGTTGGTGCTGCCCAGGTCAATTAGGCGAAACGCGCCCTCGGAAAACACGACCTGGGCGTGCGCGCCCGACACGTACGGGTCGCCCGACAAAACAAAGTGGTTGGTGGAACGGCGGCCGAACGTGGTGGTGGTTTCGGTCAGCGCGTACACCTGCCCGCCGGCCCCGACGAATTTTGCGGTCGGCTCGGCATCCTGGGGCGCGGCGATGGCGACGAGGGGGGCGGCTTGTTCGGGTTCGGCGGGCGCGTCGCCGGCCGCGTGGGGAACGGGCAGGGCGAGCGGCGCGTCGGGAATGGTGACGGTGAGTTTGACGGCCCCGACCTGGATCGTCGTGCCGTCGCCCACGGCCGCGCGCTGGCCGGGCGGGAGCGGCACACCCGCGCGCTGCGTGCCGTTGGTGCTGCCTAAATCCTCGACCAGAACCTCGCCGTCGGTCTGCACGAACACGCGGGCGTGGCGGCGCGACACGGTTTTGTCGGCGACGACCACGTCGCCGCGTTCGCGCCCGATCACGTTTTCGCCCCTTCGGAGCGGGTACTGCTTGCCCGTCCGGGCGTCCACCAGAAGCGGCAGGGGGCGCTCGCCCCCGTTTTCCGCGCCCGGCGTACCGCCCACGAGGAAGCCGCATTCGGGGCAGAACTTTTCGCCGGGCGTGCCGGGCGTCTGGCAGATCGGGCAGGGCGACAAAGCCACCTGCTGGGTGCGTTCCCCGCCCGGCCCGTCCGGCGCGGTCGCAGCGCCCATCGCCACGGTCGCGTCGGCGGTCGGCGGCGGGGGCGGCATTGTCGTGGTCACGCCGGGAGTTCCCTTCTGTGGGGGGCCGGCGGGCGGCGTTTCCGTTGCCGCCGCCGCGCCGAAAACACGAGCGCCGCCGCCGGCGGCCGGTTGGGCCGCAGCGTGGGCGGCACGCCAGTCGCGGGTGTAAACGTCGCGCTTTTCCGGGTCCTTCAACACTTCCCATGCCTCGGAAAGTTGGGTGAAAAGTGGGCGGTCCCACATGGCGGCCTGGGCTTTGTCGCGGTAGGCCCGGCGCAGCTCGTCGGGCGCGGCATCCGGCCCGACGCCCAGCAGGGCGTAATAGTCCTTCACGGTCAGTTGGTTCCTGTTTTCACTTTCGCTTGCCCTGGTCGAGGTGGTAGATCGTGCCGATGAGCGTTTTTTCGCTCAAGCCTTCGTCGCCGCGCCGAAGCGCCTGGGCGGCTTCGGCAAGTTCGGACGCCTCGGCCGTGCGGCCCTGCTGGGTGAGCAAGGCCTGCGTGCGTTCAAGGGCCTGCGTGGCCTGAACGGCCGACAGTTGCTGGGTGCGCAAGCCCATCATGGTTTGCTGCAAGTCGCGGCCGGCAAGCGCGATGGACAGTTCCTGCGCGACAACCGGGTCCGCGCCCTGGAGAACGCGCGCGCGGTCGGACACGAACTCGACCACGGCGTCGCTGGAAATGGTCGTCGTCCGGCCGGTCGTGCCGTCGTCGTAGGAAAGAACGGCGCGGGCGACGCGGTACGTCCCGGCCCGGTGCGGTTCCCAGTCCACCTCCCACAATCTGGTGGTCGTCGTGCCGCGTTCGATGTCGCCGAGCGAAATTTCGGCCGTGCGCGCGCCGAACGTGGGCGGTGAGCCGTAGACCTGACGCACGCTGCATCCGCGCGGCAAGTGAAGGGCGAGGCGCGCGTTCTTGGCGGTCACGCCCAGCACGGTTTCCAATTCCTGCCGGAACACGTCGGGAATCTGTTCGGGGCGGGCGATGTGGTAATAATTGCCGCCCGCGCGCCGGGCGATGCCGGCCATGAGCTCCTCGTTGTATTCCGGCCCGAAACCCAGCGCGGTCACGGTGATTCCCTTGGCCTTGAGGTCGGCGACCTGGTTGACGATGCTGGCGAAGTCGCGCAACCCTGCCGTCGGTTCGCCGTCCGTTAAAAGCAGAACGCGCGTCACGTAGCCTTCGGGGGGAACGCTTCCGGCCTGCGCGCCGCCCGCGTACAGGCCGTCGAACAGGTTGGTCGTGTTGCCCGACACGATGCGCGCGACGTGCTGCTTGATGAGGTTCGGGTCGGTGACGTGGCGCGCGGGCATGAGCACCTCGACGTTCTCCTCGAAGGTGACGATGCTCAAAACGTCGGTCGGCTGGAGCAGATCAACGACGTGCGCGCAGGCTTGCTTGACGTATTCGAGCGGGTCGCCCTCCATCGAGCCGGAGCGGTCAATCACCAGGGACACGTTCACGGGAAGCCGCTGCCCCCCAACGCTCGGCTGCCCCGACGCCGTCACCTGGGTCAGAATGTGTTCGCGCACGCGCTCCCCGGCGACCGCGAGCCGCGTTCCGACCTTGACCTGAAGGCCGAGCGCGCCCGCGCTGCCGGGAATGCCGCCGGGCACGCCGCCGGCCAGGTTTTGCGCGGGGAACGCGCCGGTCGGAGTGCGCTGGTAATCGGCCTGCTGGGTGCGGTTGGGGTCGAAAACCTGCGCGCCGCCCACCGCGGGGTCCCCCGCCGCGCCGGTAGGCATGGCCTGTGTTTTGTCGTTCATGCGGGTGCTGCGTCTCCTGTTACTCGTTTCATTCTTTATTCGGGCGTAAGAGTTTACGGGGCCGCAGCCCCGACCTTCAAAATATCTGTCGCGGCGTTTCGGGCTGCGGCCCAAGCCTGTAAAACACATGTAACGGCGGCCGGCGCGGCAGTCCCAGCGACTCGAACATTTGGAGTAACGGCCAGGGGTGCAGCCCGCAGGCCGTGGCATTCCGGCAAATCTTTTGGGTTGCAGCCCCGGTTCTTTGAAAAAGCGCCACCGCGTTTGGGGCGGTAGTCCCCGTCACCCCCGCGTAAGCGTGACTTGGCCGCCTCCTCCAGTATTGAAAAAAGTGCCTGTCCTTAACTGCTCAGCCGCCTAGCGAGTTTGCGTGCTACTCTCGCTCACGGTTATGCTGGTCAAGGTCAACGGATTCGGGAAAAAAGGCTCGGAACCGCCGGCTCAAGTCATTATCTTTGCTGAGCAACAACGTGAGCGAGCTATCGAAGCAGACCATCTCTACCATTGCCTGCGGATGTTGCGGCGCTACGTTGGCGCTCCAGAACATCCGGTTGCCGTCCGCCCAGGGCACAATTTCCAGTTGCGACACGTCGAGTGTCACGTCAGAAGCGAACCCAGAAAGGTTGCCCCAAATGAACTGGATGTCGATTTGCTCAACAATCTCGGTAAGCACCGAGCCGTTCACGATCTTGGGTTCCTTACCAAAGGCGATGTCGGGCAAACGAGTTCCCCAACTCTTGTCATCTACCCCGTGTCCCTCGAAATTGGTAATGAGCCAGTTGAACTCCTTTTGCCGTCCACCGAAGGCTTGGAACACGAGAGCGATGTTTGTGTAGCCGAAGCCTGTGTAGTTGGTCATTCGGCTTGGCCCTTCGAGCAACGTGTTCACCAAATAGTCTCCTACCATAGATAACGCTTAACTTGGGAGACGAGGGCGAGGACGGCAAAACGTCACTCAACGCGCAGGGCCGTACTCCCAATCAAAACCGTGTCGCCGGGGGCGAGCGTTTGGCGCGAAACTTTTTGGCCGTTGACGTAGGTTCCGTTGGTCGAGCCGGCGTCTTCGATGACGATGTTCGCGCCTTCGCGCACGATGCGGGCGTGCAGGCGCGACGCTTTGGTGTCGCCAGGCAGGGGAATGGCCGCGTCGGGGTCGCGCCCGATGTTCGCTCCGGCGGGACCGATGGAATAGGCGGCTCCGGCGTGCGGCCCGGCGACGGCGACGAGCCGCGTGGATTGGTCGAGCGCGGGCGCGGGGGCGAAGCCGTTGCCGTTTTGGGGCGCGGCGGCGGCGGGCCGCAGGGGCGGCAAACTGTCGCCGAGCGAGGGCAGACCGGACGCGGGCCGGGGCGGGGCGGCGGCAACGTCTTTGGGCGCGCGCGCCGTGCGCCTTCGCGTCAAGCGTTCGCGGAAAATAAGCGTCCGGCCCGCAATGCCGATACGGTCGCCGTCGCGCAGCACCACCTCGCCATCGCCGCCCACGCGTTCGTCGTTGAGCAGCGTGCCGGCCTTGGTGTTGTTGTCGCGCAGCACGAAGCGGCCGTCGCTTCTGGCGGCAACGACAACGTGCGTGCGCTCCACGGCCGTGTCGCCGAACAAGGGCACGTCGGAGAGTTCCGAGCGGCCGATGGTCGTTTGCGCCTTTTCCACCAGATACTCGCGCCCCTCGTTGCGGCCCACGACCACCCGAATCCAGGCTTCTTTCAAAAGTTGCTGTACGAGGGCAACGAACAGCCCGATCATCGCGCCGGTGATGGTGAAGCCCGCGAGCCGCGACAAAACGCCGGGCCGGGCCAGACCGGGCACGAGATACGGCACGATCTCGAACGTCGTTCCGCCGATCAGGCCGCCCAAAAGGCCGCCGATGAAGCCGTTGCGCCCGACCCGGAAACTCCACTTGCGCCAGCCGTCGGCGGTCCCGGCGAGCGCGCCGATAAAGGCCCATCCCAGCGCGCGGGCAAGCACGTTCCCCACGAAGGCAAGCGGGTTGCGGGCGTTGAGAACGTACAGCCCGCCGAACAAAGCCGCCCCGAACACCAATCCGACGAACCCGGCCGCGAACCCGACCGCGAGGCCCACGCCGACCGCTTTTCCTATCTGCGTGGTCGTGCCGGACGCGAGCCGGTCGGCGACTCCGAGGAGGGCGCCGATCAGCGCGCCGAAGACCATGCCGACGATCTGCTGCTGCTGCCACTCGCCCGCCGACAGTTCGCGCACCGCGTCGGGGATGTGCATCAGGCCGGACAGGTCGGTGACGAACCAGGTCAGCAGGCCAGCGGCAACCCCGGCAAGGGTGCAAATGAGGATGCGGGCCTGGACGTTCATCGGGGGTTTGGCACGTTACGCCTCGAAGCGGAAGCGAGCGGCCCCGATCTGAATTTCGTCGCCCGTTTGCAGCGGCTGCTCGCCGCGCACCAGGCGGTCGTTCAAAAACGTCTTCATGCCGTCCCCGCGTTCCAGGGGACGCAGGATGAAACGGCCGTCGGGACGCACCAGGATACGCACTTGATCGCCGCTTGCCGCTTCGCCGGCAGCCGCGCCGCCGTTTGCGGGATCGGTAAAGACGGCGGCCTCGACTTCGGCGGAAGCCTCGCCGTTGTCCGTATCCGGCATGCCCTCCCCTAAAGGAACGACAATTCCCAGCACGGCCGGGCTGACCCCGACGAGCCGCGCCTCGCCGCTCGTTCCCGCCGCGCCGCCGGCCGGCGACGGCGAGGCGTTTTCGCCGGTCCACGGCCAGGAAGACGCGGCGGGGGGCACGCGGCGCGAAATCGTGGGCGCGGGCGACGCGCCTTCGAGCGACGGCCGCAGCGCCATGCTCGGTTCCGACGCGACGGCGGGCCGGGGCGCGGGCGCGGCGGCGGGCGGCGGCGCGGGACCGGCGAGCGGCATCGTTTCGTCGGGCGGCGGGGCGGGGGCGGGCAGGAACGGCGACGGAGCGGGGGCGGCCCGGCCCGCATTGGGCGCGGCCACGGCGGGGCCGCCGCTACGGGCCTGCCGGCTCGCGAGCAGGCTACGCACGCCCAGGGCGCCTACGATCAGGGCGGCTACTCCGGCTGCGGCGAGCAACGGGGCGTCGGTGCCCACGCCCGGCCACGCGGGAACCGGTGAGGGCGGGGCTTCCGAATCTGTCGCGATCGGGGCGGCCAGCACGCCGCCGCCGCCGCCGGGCGTAGTGGTCGCGCCCGGCGCGTTGGGGACGACTGCGGGCGTCGCGGCGTCGGCCGCCTCGGCCGCGTCGCGGGGCGGCGTCAGCGTGATGGTTCCAAACCGGCGCGGGCTTTCGTACGAATTGTCAGCGACGGCGTGCCAGGCGATTTTATGGTCGCGCGTCCCGCCGTTGTCGTCGTCGTTGACGTGAACGTCCAGGCCCAGGCGCGTGGCCGGCCGGGCCAGCAGCGGCGGCGGGACGGCTTTCAGCGTTGCCCAGGACAGCCTCATTTCCATGCGGTAGCCCTGGGGCGTGTCGCGGGTGGCGAAGACGACCCCCTTATGATGGGCGTTGTGCCTGTTCTCAACCGCCTGGTTCTCGCCGTAGGAGAAGTAGTATTGATAGTCCGTCGCCCCGAAGGCATTCAGTTTTTTGTTGCCGATGTCCAGATACACGGAGACGCCGTCGTCGTCGTAGCGCTGGGTTGAGTCGTTGACGCGCTTGTCGTCGCGCACTTCCACCAGCAGATATAGATTGTTCCGATCCCAGAGTGCGCGGAAAGTCGCGGACAGGTCCGCCGGGGAAGACGGCTGACTGACGATGTAGTGACGGATCGGAAAAACCGGCGCGCGCTCCCAAACGGCGTCCACATCCCCGTCCACGACCGGCGGCCGGGCCGTAAACGCGGCGGCGTCTTGCGAAGACTGCGCCCGCGCTGCCGCGGGGCCGAGAACGGCCAGCAAAGCGGCCAGGGCGACGCTTTTGTCGGCGCCGGAAGCGGGACGAAGGAAGCGTGAAAAATGATTTGCCACGGGTGTACTCTACCAAAAAACTCAAAACGTGAGCGCGCTCTACTCTGGCTACTCTGACTATTCTGACTACGCCTCGAAGCGGAAGCGGGCCGCGCCGACCTGCACCTCGTCGCCGGGCCGCAGCGATTGTTCGCCGGTCGTGCGCGCGCCGTTGACGAACGTACCGTTGCTTGAGCCTTCATCCACGACAATGAAATCGCCGCCCGGCCGTGCCTCGACGCGGGCATGCCGGCGCGAGGCCGTGGTGTCGCCGGGAAGGGCCAGCGTGTTCGCCGCGTCACGTCCCAGCGTCACGGGCACGCCGTCGCCGACCGGGACGACTTTCCCCGCGACGGACCCCGCCATTCCAACAAGGCGCGGCCCAAACCCGCCAGCGGGTGCGACGACCTGCCCACCGCCGCCGCGCGCGGCCGTCGCGGCGGGCAGGTCGTTCAGGGCGGGCAGGGGCGGCAGGATCGGGGCCGCGTTTGCGGGCTTCAGCGAACCGGCCACGTCGCCGGCCGCGTCCTGGGGCATCTCAATGCCCATTTTGCGCAGCGCGCCCGGCACGGTCAGGCCGCGTGCGCGGGCGTAGCGCAGGCCCAAAACGCCGCCGCCCGCAAGGAGAGCCAGGCCGAGAATTCCGGCGATCCAACTCGGCCTGCGCGCGGCCTCGTCGTCTTTCAATGCGGGCGCGGCGGGCATCTGCACGATAATGGGCGCGGGCGCGGCAGCAGGGGCGGCGGGAGTCGCCCTGGTTGCGGGCGCGTCGAGCGTGGGCACGTCGCCGGAAAGTGATAAAGCGATGGGCGCGATCTGACCGCCGGGCGCAGGGGCGACGGTGATGCTTTGGGTGGTTTTGGGGCCGCCCGCCGCCGTTCCGTAGGCGGCGGTCAGCGTGGCCTTGCCCATAGGCACCAGATCAAAGGCGACGCGGCCGGCTTCGGCCTCGGTCAGCACGCGCTGATCGCGCCGCCCCTTCGCGTCCGCGAGCGTCACGACCGCCGAGCGCACCGGCTTGTTGTTCGCGCCGGACACGGTAACGGGCAATTGCCGAACGTAGACGAAGTTTTGCGGCGCGGCCGTGATTGTTTGACCGCTTTTCGCCTTCGTGACCGGAAGCAGGGCGAGCGTGCCGTCGGCCGCGCTCAGAACGCGAATTTCGCGCGCGTCATTGGGCAGCGGTACGCGGGCTGTTTTCTGATCCGGCCCCATTGTCGCAACCGCGCCCTGCCCGCTGGGCGCAACGGTCCAGTAGGTGTAATTTCCCGGCCGCGTTAAAGCGAGCGCGACCGTGCGCCCAGCGGCGGCGGGCTGTGCCGGGGGCGTCGCGGCCGTATTCGTCGCTGGGGGCGGGGGCGTGAGCGTACCACCGCTGCTTTGCGCAAAAACGGGCGTGCCGGCGAGTGTCACGGCGACAGTTGTAGCGGCGCGAAAAGTGAAGAACCGGGGCGGGCGCGTCATAGATCGTCCTCGTCGTCGGTGTTCGGGGCAGAGTAAAGCGACTGGCGCGCGGCGGGAAGACGGTGCAGCACGTCGGATGCGATCACGCCCGCCGCGCCCAGTTCGCGCGCGGCCCGTTCGCCGGCCAGGGCATGCAGGTACGCGCCCGCGCGGGCGGCGTCGAGCGCGCCCATTTTCTGGGCGAGCAGGGCAGCGATCACCCCGGTTAGCACGTCGCCGCTGCCGGCCGTGGCGAGCGCGGGGCTACCCTGCCGGTTGACGGCGAGACGTCCTTCCGGTTCGGCAATCAGCGTGCGCGCGCCTTTGAGTAGGGTGACGGCGTGGTAGCGCGCGGCGCAGTCGCGGGCGGCCGTCAAGCGGTCGGATTGAACGGCGGCCGTGTCGGATTGGAGCAGGCGGCCCATCTCGCCCGGATGGGGCGTCAGGACCGTGGGGGCGGGGCGGCTTTGGGCGGCCTGGGAACTGTCGGCAAGGGCGTTCAAACCGTCGGCGTCCACGATCAGGGGCTTGGGGAAGCGGCTCACGAAGGCTTGGACGAACGCCGTCGTTTCGTTGTTTCTGCCCAGGCCCGGTCCCAGCGCGACCGCGTCGGCTTTTTCCGCGAGCGCGAGGGCGGCATCCAGCGCGCCCGGCCCGCCGTATGTGCCGTCGCTGGTTTCGGGCAGCGGGCGCGTGATGATTTCGGGGGCGAAACTCGCGGCTGCGGAAAAAACGCTCGCGGGGACGGCAAGTTGTACCAGGCCCGCCCCGGCGCGCAGCGCGGCGAGGGCGGCCAGGGACGCCGCGCCCGCCATGCCGTGCCCGCCCGCAATCACCAGAACGGTGCCGAACGCGCCCTTGTTCGCGTCGCGGGCTTGCGTGCGCGGCGGCAGCGTTTTTTGCATCCACGCGCGCGTCGTCAGTTCGGCGCGAAGGTTTTCGTCGTCAAGGAGAAGCGTGCGCGGCAGGCCGATGTCGGCAACCGTCACGCGGCCGGCAAGCGCCCCGCCGGGGTACAGCAGCAGGCCCATTTTTGGCAGCGCGAACGTGACCGTGCGCGTCGCCTGCACGGCCGGCCCGTCGGCCGCGCCCGTGTCCGCGTTCACGCCGGAAGGAATGTCGCAGGCGACGACGGGCAGTCCCCTGGCCTGCATCGTGTTCATGCGCTCGATCAGGTTTGCGGCGACGCCGGTTGCCGCACCCTGAAAGCCGGTGCCGAAAAGCGCGTCGCCGATCAGGTCGCAGCGCGAAAAAACGCCCTCGGCAACGCCGGTTGCGCCGTCGGCTTCGGACAGTTGCACGACGCGAACGCCGTTTTCGTGGAGGTGGGGCAGCGGCGCGAAGAAAACGGCCGCGTCGCCTTTCAGTTCATCGGCGCGGCCGGCCAGGAAAACGTCCACCACCGCACCCGCGCCGGCAAGGTGGCGCGCGGCAACGAAGCCGTCGCCGCCGTTGTTGCCCCGGCCGCACACGAGGGCGACGCGCTTGTTTTTCACACTCCCGCCCAACTCCTCGATGCAGGCGCGCGCGAACGCCTCACCGGCCGACTGCATCAGGGCGAGGCTCGGAATGCCGAATTCATCACTCGCGGCGCGCCGGTCAAGGGCGCGCATTTCACTTGCGGTGCAAATCTTCATTTGGGCAGTGGGGTGACAGGTGAAACACGGTTCTTTTGTTGCGGTTTACTACAACACCATCGCACATCTCGACTACAAAGAAGCCAAGTTTAGCGACACGACCGGGAACGTGAACCGTGAACTGATTTTGCGAATTCAAGCCGGCGATTGTCGGGCGGTGTTCGCCCGTGTCCATTGTAATGTCGGCGACAAACACGCTGCGGGGGCGTTTCCCGCCCTTGAAATGGTGGCGAAGTAAAGCACCGTTTTCTCCCACCAAGTAAACATTGCGTTGGTTGCGCCACCACAGCTCGTCGTGCGGCTGGCGCGCGCCCTGTGAAGGACCGGACGCTCCATAAACGAGACGTACCGCTCCGCCAGGGGGTACGAGAACGTGGACCGCGACCCGCGCCTGCCGGTTCAGGCCGAAGCCCCACTCTCGCCACGGCAGCGGGAGTGCCTAAAGTTGGGCGGTTAAGAATTGTGCCAGTCCGATGTTAGCCTGCTTCAACTTGGGCCGCTCGTGCCAGAACAGGCAACGCTGGTTGTAGCAGTAGGCGAACAGCCAGAAAGCGCGGC
>JAABUN010001211.1_pt1 | contig 59579 bp, 54 predicted proteins | sample 5559311 | NCBI WGS metagenome assembly JAABUN01 (sample SAMN10711877, study PRJNA513370) | rock metagenome | isolation source: Antarctica rocks | place: Antarctica: Victoria Land, Siegfried Peak sud
GGCTGCGCCACGGGGAGCCGTGGCGGACAGTGAGCGTGGCCTGACCGGGCGACGCTCCGCCACGGCTCCCCGTGGCCGCCGGAGCTGCGCAGCAGCACTCGGCGCTTGACCGGGAACACAGATGCTCTCCGGGCGGTGAGGCACCGCAGTGCCGAAACCGAGCCGGGGAGGGGTCGCGCTTCGCTGGGGGAGGGGTCTGCTCGCGACCAGAGCGCATCGATAAGACACCTCGGTCAGGCAGACCGTTTTCGCCCCTACGGAACGAACCGTCGCGTCATGACGACACGACCTGCCACCTCGTGACCGACCGATCCGCTCGCTCCGCCGCCGTTCTGCCCCTTGACACGCCATGTCGAAAAATACCCCCATCGGGGGATGCCCGGTCCAGCCAATGGTCCTATCCTCGGATCAACTCCAGTTCGAACCCCTCGGCAGCGAGACCGTTCGAGCAGCGCGGGGCCGGCACCGTTCCTGACCCACCGACGACCAACCCATGAGAGAGGAGAGACCACCATGACGTTCGAGAACGAGCCCCTTGAAATTACTCGCGGCCGCGGCTAGTCCCGGTCCAGATATATCAACGACACAGAGAAGCTCGTGGGGTGACAGGTTCCTCCACGAGCTTCTTGTCGTGCGCGCGTCCTTTTTGAAGATTCCCGTTATCTGGCTGTGCGTTTAGCGAATACCCCAGACGAATCCTCGATCACAGGAGATCGCGCCGCCATGAGAGCCACGATCCGGGCCGGACTTGGGCGGTACGCCAATCTTCTCCGGGCGCCGGAGCCCCGCATCCTGATCGGCGCCTCGTCGCTGTCCGACATCGGCGACTGGCTCAACATCGTCGCGACCGCGGTGCTGGCCTACCAGCTCGGCGGGGACAACCTCCTCGCCGTCGGCGGACTGCTTGCCCTCCGCAAGGTCCCCGGCCTGCTGCTCCAGATCCCCGCCGGCATCCTGATCGACCGCGTCAAGGGTCCCGGTCTCCTGATCGCGTCCCAGATCCTCATGGCGGTCCTGGCAACGTCCCTGGTCCTGCTCTCCGTATTCCCCAGCTTGTGGCTGCTCTACCTCCTGATGGTCCTGTTCGAGACCGGCAATGTCATCACCTTCCCCGCCTTCCGCAGCGCGGTGGCTCGATGGATCACCCCTGAGCAGCGTGGAGCGGCCACCGCGCTGCTGAGTCTCGAAGACAGTTTGGCATCGTTCATCGGTCCCGCGATCGGCGGGCTGATCCTCGCGCTGAGCAGCGTCAACGTCGTCTTCGTCCTGAACGGGCTCACCTACCTCATCATTGCCGCCGCCGTCGCGCAGGTCGGCTCCCGCCGCCGCGGCATCGCCGAGGAGCGGGTGACCGAGCTGGACGACGAAACGGCGATCGAGCCGACCCCGGTGCCGTCCGGAGCGGCGTCCGGGCACGGGCTCCTGCTGCGCCGTCCGGACGTGCTCGGCTTCTCCCTGATGACGCTGACCGGCACCCTGATCCTGCAAGGCGCCTTCAGCCTCTTCATCATCCGGGCGATCGACCTCGGCTTCGGAGAGGAGGGGATCGGCGTCTTCTACTCGGCCCTGGCAGCTGGCGCGATCATCGGCGGGTTCACGGCCGGCCTCGGCACCCACATGACCCGGTCGGTCCTGGTCCTGATCGGCGTGATGGAGCTCGCCAACATGGTCGGCTTCGGCCTGTTCGCGACGCTCCCCGTCCCGGCGCTGGTCCTCCTCGCCCTGGTCGCCGTCGGCATCCTCTCGGAGTTCGCCGAGACCCCGGCCCTGACCTACTTCCAGAACACGCTCCCCGAGGAGGTCTTCGGCCGCTTCTTCTCGATCTTCATGACCGCCATCCGCCTCGGCGGCTTCATTGGCGTCCTGTTCGTCCCCTGGATCGGCGCCCGGACCGGCTACAGCAACGCCCTGCTCATCCTCGTCGCCTTCGAGGCCGCCATCGCGATCGGCTACCTCGCCTTCGCCCGTCGCTGGCAGCAGCCCATCCCGCCGGACGCACCCGTCTCCAACCAGATCGGCCCGGTCTCCGAAGCCGCGACCTGACACACACGCATTTCTCGCAAATACCCCAATCGGGGTATAGCCGGGTGCTGGCAGCGTCCCTATCCTCGGACCAACCACCCGTTCCCCATCAGCCAGGCCGCCCAACCCGTCGCGAGACGAGCCGCGCGACCGCCATCCGAACGAGGGTGTCGCGATGCAGCGCCTGACCGAGCTCTTCGATGCCGACCGCTACGGCGGAACGATGGCCACCCGTCGCCTGTCCGCCTCCGCCAGCAGCCCCGTCCCGATGCTCCCGAAAACTCCCAGGAAAGCCGTCGTCATAGCGCCGCCTGTGATTCGGAGCTGGGTGATCGACGATATCTCGTCAACTGGCGGTAGTGACGTGCTGGTGACGCAAGTTTTCGTTATCTGAAAAGGTACGACTCAAGAATATGGCCTGAAAAAACGAACTGACGATCAATCTGCATAACAATCATTCCAAGCAGTTCTCTCTTACCCAGGATGTCCAACTCTAAAAGGGACCGGAACGAGGAACAGCGCTGAGGCTCATCAAACACCAAGTTCGTTGAAACAGATGGAGCGAGGGGTTTAATGTACTTTCGAGCGGGCATCTTCCTATCCGTAGTCATCATTCTTGGAATACTTGTCGGTGCGTTCGTCTCACGCGTTGGTGGCCCATGGTCTCCTAAAGAAGAGGATTCGACGCCGACTTCCGTAGCCGCCGTGGAGGCGAGTGCTGCCGGCTCTGCTATCGTGGCGGTCCCAGGCGGCCCGACTGACACCACAGTGATGCCTTCGGTCGAAGCGTCTCCCAGTCCCTCAGTGAGTGCTACGCCGGACACGGGTGCCGCGCTAACTGCCCAAAGGCTAGACGAGTTGTCGGAGGATTGGGTCGAGCCGACCATCGATTCACTTGGCATCCTTGGCCTCATCGCCCTCGTGCTTTTGGGTGCTCTCGTGATCGGCTATCTAATCTGGAAACTGCTTCGCCCACAGCGGCAGTTGATCTTCCAGGACCTGATCGACGGGACAAGCGATGAGGGACTATTGAAGGTCCTGCCGGGCATGAGTAGACTGGCGCGAGAATGGCTTCAAAGTGATATGCAACTCTTCCGTGAAAACGCGAAGATGCTGGGCAGAGAAACGGCCTACACCGCTCGCGCTCCGTTATCCATGGATGTGGAGGACAATGCGGTTGGAACACTGATCGATTCGATCACTGAGATCTTGCCAACCCGCTTCGTGTCCCTCGGTAAACTGCTGAAGCTCGTCCCGGTCAATATGGGAACTCGGGTCACCTGCACGTTGCAGCGATGGGGCGAGGTGACCAATCAACCCGGCATTACCATCCAACGGGAGTCGCTGGGCAGTAAGTACGACGGGACATCCTACACCTTTAGCCAACCGGCTAACCGGAAGGCGGATGCTGGGGACCTGCCAAAGATAGACATCTGGAAGCGTATCCAGCGACGATTGACGTGCTCTTATTCTGCTGCCCCGGCAGCTCTTGCAGGTAGTGAATATCGGGTACTATTGCGGATGGCTATGTTTCATCTCGCACTTGAATTGACCAAGGATGAACAGATCCGAACAGTTTCCAGCTACCAATTGAGGCCGAAGCGGTTCTATCCACGTTACTGGTTAGGGGTAGGGGAAATAGGTGTTCAGCAGGCCAAGGCCGAAATCAACAACTTTGTTGGAGTCCAATATGGCTGGAACAGCTTGACAGAAGAAACCACGCCATATGCCGCATATTTAGAGTGGTCCAATGCCAGGAGTGAAAAGGCGTTTGCTGAGGCGATTCGTCTCATGCCGAATTGGTATCTACCTCATGCCAACCTCGCCACTCTCTTAAGCTTCATCGGTCGCGAAGCAGGAGGCGAGGAGAATAGTGCACGCCAGGCAAGCTCGGTCCGAAGGTACGACCAGGCGATAGATTTGATCCGTAAGGATAAGAATTATGCCGCTCAAACGGTGCTCCGTACCGGATTGGAGGTTGACAGGACGACCTCTAGGATCCTCAATCCTTCAGAAATCCACACGCTTGAATGCCTTAGCTCTAGACTCAACAGATTGCAGGAGAAGTTGGACAAATACAGTATCGATGACGGTGTCGCTTATCACTCACTCGCTTGTGCTTACTCGGTTCTGTCCAAGGCGTATGCTCAGCGACAGACGAACGAAACAAGCGCCAGCAGCTCCGCATCTGCAAGCACTCCCGAAGGAGCTGCCTTGAATCTAGCTCGGACTTGCCTCGTTTACGGCCTGACGCTCAACTACCGCTGGGCTGATTGGAGTGAGGGCGATCCGGATCTGGCCGCCTTACGAGACGCAGATTCAGGACAATGGACGCGGTTCAAGCGGGCGCTCGACACTGAAGTTGGGACGGCAGACAATGCAACTGCTGTCGCAGAGGATGACGCGAAGCTGGACAAGGCCCGGCAGCGTATTCGAACGGCGTGCGGATGGCCGGGAGCATGAAGCGGGACGCTGGTGCGCACCTCCTCCTGTATTCGACGGAGCACTATCCGCATCTAGGCGCCGATTCTCCAAAGGAGTTTCACATCGGATATTTCATTCCACCGTGATCCAGTGTCAGTTGAAGCGATGTTCCATTCATGCTGACCTCGTAGAACCAGTAGTACCCGCTATCTAGAAGGGATGAGTCACCATGACCGCGAACGATTCTGATGCGATTCTGCAAGCCGTGCGAAGTGACCCCGAGGTCATCGAAACAGCTGATAGGTATCAGATGCTGCAAGACTTTGCTATTCAGTTCCGTACGTTCTATGAGTCAGAGGAACTAAGCAGACAAAAGACAAATCATGAGCTTATTGAAAGGCTATCTGCTGTTCAGCAGGAACTACCAACGAAGACCGACCAGGAGGCATTGGAACTCAGAGACAAGCTGTCCAGATTGCAGCGAGCAGTCGATCAAATGAAAACCACGGCCGAAAGCCATCGTATTCGTGCGGAGGGCGCGGAACATGAAGCACTCGAGGCAAAAGAAAGGCTAACGGCGATCATAAAGCAGAAGCTCGATAAGGAGCTAGCGAAACGAGTGATAGATACCGACTAGTCGTGAGGCCGATGAACCCACTGTGGGCGACCCCGTGGGCGTACAACGACGAGACCGGGCAAATAAGAGCGACCGGTAATAGGTAGACGTCATGTCCTCTCACCGAGCTGTTTCGGCCCGCAGCGATGCCGTTTCCGCGAGTCCGGCGAACGACCGGGCTGAGCCTATTGCCGGGCGCTCGAAGGCACCCGGAACCAGCCACGAATATCCGATCCCGGTTACTACCGTCACGGGCAGCTCGTCGTCGCCCTGTTTAACCACGTTCAATGACTGCCATGCTTAGGCGGCGGGCTCGTCTCTGGCCGGTAGCCTGAATGAGTCCCAGTGACTCGAACGACGATGCCAATGCGTATTAGCGCGCAGATCGTCGTCGGGCATCAGCAAGTATCGGTTGCGGAACTTCTCCGAGCTATCCCCAGCGAACATTGTCCTTCCCTCTATACTGCCGTAACTGTTGACAGTAGCGAGAGGGAGTCGTCGGCCGACCGAACCAAGCGGGCGAGTGGCGTGCTGGGGATGCGTAATGATGGAGAGCAACGACGGAGCTGGCGGAATCCGGGTAACAGGGCTGTTCCGGTACCCGATCAAGTCCTGCCGCGGCCAGGCGATCGCGACGGCTGACTTCGACGCGCGAGGCATCGCCCACGACCGCGAGTTCGTCGTCGTCGATGCCAGTGGGAAGTTCCTGACGCAGCGGCAGATCCCGCGGATGGCGCTGATCGCGCCGGAGGTCGTCGCGGGCGGGCTGCGGGTCTCGGCGCCGGGGATGGCGCCGGTGACGTTCGAGCGCGTGGTCGAGGGCGACCGGATCTGGGTCGAGATCTGGAAGGACCAGGCGGTCGGCGTCGATCAGGGCGACGCGATCGCCGGCTGGCTGTCCGACTTCCTGGGGACGCCGGTCCGGCTGGCCCGAATGGCCGACGGCCACGTCCGCCAGGTCGACCAGACCTACGCCCGGCCGGAGGACCAGACCGGCTTCTCCGACGGCTACCCGCTCCTGCTCGTCGCCGAGGAGTCGCTGATCGAGCTCAACCGGCGGCTGGCCGGGCGGGGGGAGGCGACGCTGCCGATGGACCGCTTCCGGCCCAACATCGTCGTCGCGGGCGGCGGCGTCCCGAACGACGAGGACGCCTGGGGCGAGATCCGGATCGGTGGCGCGGGCGGGATGACGCTCAACGGCGTCAAGCTCTGCGCCCGCTGCGCCATCACGACGACCGACCAGCAGACGGCCGAGACCGGCAAGGAACCACTGCGAACCTTCGCCGGCTACCGCAGGTTTCCGCGTGGGGTGATGTTCGGGCAGAACATGACTTTCGACGGCCTCGGCAGCATCGCCGTCGGCGATGACGTCGCGGTCATGAGCCGGGTCGACCTCGCGCTGGCGTGACCTCGGGATGACGCCGGGGCGGTCGATCCGGCGATCAGCCGTATCGACCCTCGGCCTGTTCCCGCGCGAAGTCGGCCGCCAGGCCCAGCCCGGATGCCTCGTCTTCCTCGCCGGGCGTCAGCGATCGCCGCTGGGCAAGGTCCTGGTAGAACGCGACCGCTTGCGCCGGCGTCAGTGCGGCACGGCGGAGCACGAGCGTCTCGCCAACAGCCTCGATCGAGACGATCACCCCGTCGGACAGCCCCAAGGCATCACGAAAGCCGTCCGGAATACGGACCCCTCCGTCGTCATCGATGGTCGTCGTCTGCATCGTCGATGCCCTGGTTCGCCCCGATCCCGTCAGGGTTCTACTCGCCGAATCGCCGGATCCTTCTCGATCTTGCGGTCGAACGAGATGATCTCGGTCAGGCCGAGACTTTTTGCCAGCGAAAGGTGGTAGGAGTCGGCGAACGAGAGGGACGGCTCGGCCAGCCAGCGGTCGAAGACTTCCCCGCAGATCTCCTTGTCGGGAAGAAGGACGGAGGGCAATTCGATGATGGGCAGGACCGTGTTCAGGATGTCGGCGCGGGAACGACGGTAACGCTTCTCGAGGGTGAACACGACTTCGAACACGACCGTCGCCGAGATGTGAACCGACCTGTCGCCACGATCGAGCGCCAGGATCAGGGCAGTGGCTCGTGGGGAGTGATCTGGATGATCGTCGAGGACGTGCCGGAGGATGACATTGGTGTCCAGAAACGGAATCACCAATGGTCCTGAGGCGTTTCCGACACCTCTTCCGCGACAGCGCGCTCGAACGCCTCCCGCTCCTCAGCGAGCGTAAGTGGCGGATCGGGGACAGCATCGCGAAACGCTCCCGCGGTCCGCAGCGCGACGCTTCCTGGGCGGCGCAGGCGGATCGTATCGCCGTCCCGCCCAACGGCCACCCGATCGCCGGCGTGGATTCCGAGTTCGTCGAGCAGGTCGGCCGGAATAGTGATCGTTCCGTCCTCGTTCGTCGTGGTGACCGTCTCTGCTGAGGCCCGCATGGTTCACCTCTCGGTGATATGGTCCGAATGTGATGATCGTAGTGGCTGCCTCGCGCCGGGGCAACCTGAGCGATGGCGTTTGACGCAGAGGAGACGCGGTTCGTATGAAAGCAACAGTTGAGGCGGTCAGCGTCAGCCCGGCGCACACCATGTCGAAACCCGGCGCCGAGGAGATCCGGCTGCTGGCCGGGCTCGGGGTCGAGGGGGACGCCCACGCCGGCGTTACGGTGAAGCATCGCTCCCGGGTGGCGCGGGACCCGTCGCAGCCCAACTTGCGCCAGGTCCATCTCATCCATGCCGAGCTGCACGACGAGCTGCGCACGCTCGGGTTCGAGGTCGCGCCCGGCGAGATGGGCGAGAACGTCACGACCCGTGGCGTCGACCTGCTCGGCCTGCCGGTCGGGACGCGGCTCCGGCTCGGGGACGCGGCGGTCGTCGAGATCACCGGGCTGCGCAACCCCTGCGGGCAGCTCGACGGGGTCCGGTCCGGGCTGATGGCGGCGACGCTTGGCCGCGACGCCGACGGCACCCTGATCCGCAAGGCTGGCGTGATGGGCACGGTCGTCGCCGGTGGCGAGATCCGCCCCGGCGACCCGATCGCCGTCTCGCTGCCCGCCGGGACACACCATCCGCTCGCTCCTGTCTGATCGTTGCCACAGCCTCCGCCGATTCGCCCGCGATCGCCGATCCGGTCTCGGCCGGTATCGGGATGCGAGCAAGCTTTTGACATATGCGACTACTCATGCGAGAGTAGTCGCATGAACAGCAGCCGGCTCTTCGTTCTCGCGACACTGGCCGAACGCGGCCCGATGCACGGGCATCAGCTCCGCCTTCAGGCGCAGGAGGACCACACTCACCTCTGGACGGACATCGCGCCCGGCGCCCTCTACGGCGTCCTCGGTCGTCTGCAACGCGAGGGCCTGACGGAAGTGATCCGGACCGAACGCGAGGGGAACTACCCCGAGCGCGTCGTCTACCAGATCACCGACGAGGGACGGCGGGCGCTCCGGATCATCGTCGACGCTGCGTTGCGAACGGTCGTGACGATGTTCGATCCCTTCGATCTTGCCCTGGCGCGGTCCGGTCCGATCGCCGAGCAGTTGCTCACCACCACGATCGAGCGGCGGCTCGACGAATTGATCGTGCGCCGTAAGGCGCTTCAGCACCAGCTCGATGTCTACGGTCAGTGGCTGAACACGGCCGAGACCGAGATCGTTCGTCACAGCGTCGTCCGGCTCGATGCCGACATCGCGTGGCACAGATCTGTCATGGGACGGATCCCCGACATCGCCCGCGAATCCCGCCCTTGTCTACCCGGCCCCACAACGAAGGAAACCTCATGACCGGTCAGTCCGCGTCCGCGCCCTCGCGTCAGGGCCGGGATCGACAATCGTCGTCCGAAGGGGTGGATGCCTCGGGGCTGGCCCACCCCGATGCCTGGCGGATGGTCGTCCCGCTCTTCATCGGCGCCTTCATGGCGCTGCTCGACGTCACGATCGTCAACGTCGCCCTGCCGAGCATCGAGGCCGGGATCGGCGCCAGCCAGACATCGCTAGCCTGGGTCGTCTCCGGTTATACCCTCGCGTTCGGCCTCGTGCTGATTCCGGCCGGGCGGCTGGGCGACCTCTACGGCCACCGCCGGATGTTCCTGATCGGCCTCGCCCTGTTCACGCTGACGAGCCTCGTCGCCGGGATCGTCCAGAACCCGGCCGAGCTGGTCGCCGTCCGCGTCGTCCAGGGGTTCTCGGCCGGTCTGTTCAACCCGGCGATCGTGGCCCTGTTCCAGGTCCTGTTCCGTGGCCCGGTCCGGGGCAAGGTCTTCGGTCTGTTCGGCGCGGTGATCGGCGTCTCCTCGGCGATCGGTCCGCTGCTCGGCGGGACCCTGATCCAGCTCGGCGGCGCGGCCGACGGCTGGCGCTGGATCTTCCTCGTCAACGTGCCGATCGGTGTCGTCGCCCTTGTGCTGGCCTGGCGGATGGTTCCCGGCCGCGACATCCAGGGTGAGCCCGAGCAGCGCCGCAGCTTGGTGAACCAGCTCGACCCGGTCGGTCTGCTCCTGCTCGTCGTCGCCGGCCTCGCGCTGCTGCTGCCGCTGGTCGAGGGCCAGAACCAGGGCTGGCCGCTCTGGACGTGGGGCAGCTTCGCCCTCGCGGCCCTCGCGATCGTCGCGATCGGGGTCTGGGAGCGTGGCGTCGAGCGGCGCGGCAACCCGCCGGTCGTCTCGATCAACCTGCTCCGCAATCTGCACTTCGCCGCCGGAACCGCCCTGGCCCTCGTCTATTTCGCCGCCTTCACGAGCGTCTTCTTCCCCCTCTCGATCCTCTGGCAGACCGGGCTGGGCTACAGCGCCCTCGAGACCGGCCTGATCGTGACCCCGTTCGCGATTGGCAGCCTCGTCGCCGCCGCCAACAGCGACCCCGTCGCCCGGGCGATGGGGCGCAACGTCCTGAGCCTCGGGACCGGTCTGCTCGCGGTCGGGCTCGGCCTGGTCCTGCTGGTGATCTGGAACCGGGCGCCGGACCCGGAGCCGTGGCTGCTGACCTTGCCGCTGCTGATCGCCGGGATCGGCAACGGGCTGTTCATCGCCCCCAACACGTCGTTCATCCTGGCGACCGTTGACCCCCGCCAGGCCGGCGCGGCCAGCGGCCTCGTCAACACCGCCCAGCGGGTCGGCACCGCGATCGGCGTCGCGATTATCAGCAGCGTCCTGTTCGGGACGCTCAGCGTCGGGATCGACGGTCCGGCGCCGGCCTTCCTCCACAGCGCCGAACTGGCGCTGGCCGTCAACATCGGCCTCGCGGTGCTGGCCTTCCTGTTCGTCTTCGCCCTGCCGCGCCGGGCCGGTGGCCAGCCAGGGTGACGTGGGACGGCGACGTGCCATCCCGTAGCGGTCGACAGATAGTGAGGGCCGACGGACACACGAGACAGGCGGCACCCAATCAGGTGTCGCCCGTCTCGTGTGTCCGGGTCTGGGTTCGGGTTCGGGCGTGGGGCGCCGCCACACCGTCACGTCACCGGGTCGAGTCGACCGCGAGGCGTCCGTATCTCAACGACAACCGACGCCGGAGTGGACGCACGGGGGCGATTCGCGACGAGTGACCACCGGTGACGCCGCTCCGCCCGATCGTCGTGGCGGAGCGGGATGAGAGGCGACAGTGGAACGGGCGAGTGTCCTGTTATCCTGACGCCCAGCGATTCGCGACGTTAGCAGGAGCCGTCGGAATGACCAGCACGAATACGCCATTCCGCTTCAGCGTCCACCTCGGCCGGGCCGGGAGCCGAGCCGCGTTCACCGAGGAGGTCCTCCGGGTCGAGGCCCTCGGCTACGACACCGTCACCGTCCCGGACCACCCCTCCGGGCACCTGCTCTGGGGTCCGATGCTGGCCGTCGCGGCGACCGTCGCCCCGTCGCTCCGGATCGGCACCTTCGTGCTGGACAACGACTTCCGAAATCCGGCCTTCGTCGCGCTGGAAGCCGCCTCGCTGGACCTGCTCTCGGACGGCCGGCTGGACCTCGGGCTGGGGGCGGGCTGGCTTGGCAAGGACTATGAGATGGCTGGTATCCCATTCGAGCCCGCCGGCGTCCGGGTCGCGAAGCTGGCCGAGGCGGTCACGCTGATCCGCGGCGCGTTCGGCGGGGAGCCGTTCTCCTTCGCCGGCGAGCACTACCGCGTCAGTGAGCTGGGCGGGCCGGAGAACGTCCTGAACCGGCCCTGCCCGCCGATCCTGCTGGGTGGTGGCGGGCGGAAGATGCTCACCCTGGCCGGACGGCAGGCCGACATCGTCAGCATCACGCCGATCGCGAAGCGGGACGGCTCCGGTCTGGACACCGCCGACGCCTCGGCTGAGGCGATGGGACGCAAGCTCGGCTGGCTCCGCGAGGGCGCCGCGGACCGGTTCGATGCGCTCACGATCAACATCCTGCTCCAGCACCTGACCGTGACGGACGGCGCGGCGGCGACGGCCGAGGCGCTCGAGACGCTCAGCGGCGACTGGGAGCTGCCGCCGGCGACGCTGGCCGAGTCGCCGCTGATCCTCGTCGGGACGGAGGACGAGATCGTCGAGACCCTGCTCGCCCGCCGCGACCGCTGGGGGATCAGCTACATCTCCGTCTTCGGCCCGTCCATGGACGCCTTCGCGCCGATCGCCGCCCGCCTGCGGGATCGCTGCATCCCGACTCTCCCTGGCGCGACGCCTTCGTCGTAGGGACATGGCTCACCTTGTCCGCGCCGACAGGCGCCATGCCCATGGACGGCCAGGTCCGAATCCGAATCCGGCGACCATCCGCCAACCCAGACCGAATATGGAAATCGGTTGCACAAGACTCGAGACAAGGTGCGACATCAAAATCGGCGAGACCGTGGCGCCTGACGGCGCGGACAAGGCAAGCCATGTCCCTACACGTGTGCGACGCTATGGAAAGGGAACTACCGAGCCCAGGGTGGGCGTCATTGACGGAGAAACGACATGGCAGGGAAGCCGTTCCGGTTCGGGGTGCAGATCTCGCGGGGCGAGACCCGCGCCGACTGGGAAGACAAGGCGCGCAAGGCCGAAGCGCTGGGTTACGACGTCCTCGCGACGGTCGACCACTTCACCGACGTCTTCGCCTGGTCGCCGGCGATCGTCTCCGCCGCCAGCGTCACGAGGACGCTCCGGTTCTGCCCGTACGTGCTGGACAACGACTTCCGCCACCCGGCCGTCCTCGCGCAGGACGCCGCGACGGTCGACATCCTGACCGACGGACGGCTGGAGCTCGGTCTTGGCGCCGGCTGGCTGGGCTCGGACTACACGAAGACCGGCATCCCGTTCGAGGCGGCCGGGGTCCGGGTCGGCAAGCTGTTCGAGAGCGTCGGAATCGTCAAACGGTATTTCACCGAGGAGACTGTCACGTTTGCCGGGAAGCACTATCAGATCGACGGACTGCCGGGCAACCCGAAGCCCGCCCAGACGCCGCACCCGCCGCTGATCCTCGGCGGTGGCGGCCCCCGCATCCTCTCCTTCGCCGCCCGCGAGGCCGACATCGTCGGGCTGATCTGGGCGTCGAAGCACGACGGGTCCGGTTTCGACCGGAACGATGGCTCGCCAGAGGGGTTCGATCGCAAAGTCGAGACGGTCCGGGCGGCCGCCGGGGACCGCTTCGACGGGCTGGAGCTCAACGTGCTGCTGGAGCGGTTCGCGCTGACGGACGGCGCGGCGGCGACGGCGGCCGAGATCGACCGGATGGCCGTGGCCTGGGACGTCCCGGCGGAGACCGTCCGCGACAGCCCGGTGACGCTGATCGGCAGCGCCGAGGAGATGGTCGCCAAGCTCCTCGCCAGCCGGGATCGCTACGGCATCTCGTATCTCACCGTCCGCGAGCCGGATATCGACTCGTTCGCCACGATCGTCCGTGAACTGAAGGGCCGGTGACCCCGTGTCACATTGATTCGATTGACCGGCCATAAACGGTCCGTCTGAATCACATTGCATTCGCCGTCGACGCCGAATGGAAACGTTCCGATCCTGTGGCGTTTGATTCGGCTGGGCAGCTCGTAACCAATGTCGTTCAGCCGGACTGTTCACGGCCGGTCTGCTGGCGGGTCGGTTCTGGAACATTTGCCTAACGGGTGGGCGGGGTGTCTCCAGGTGACGATTCGCCTGGCTGGTACGATCGCGATCATCCAACGATCGCATCCGTCGACGATGGCGTACCATTGCGCGGCTGAGGACAATCGCACTGATCGTCATCCATGCCGCCCCGAGGGATCGATGCCCGCGATGTCAGCCCATCAGATCGCGCTCGACCGGCTGGCCCGGCTGGCTCGCCGCACGCTCGGGGTGCCGATCGCCCTGATCACCGTCATCGAACCGGATCGGCAGCGGTTCGTCGGGCTGGACGGCCTCGGCGAGCCGTGGGCGACCCAGCGCTGGACGCCGCTGTCCCATTCGCTCTGCCAGTACCCGGCCGAACAGGGCTTCCCGCTGGTCATCCCCGATACTCGCCTGGAGACCCGGATCGAGACGACGCCCGCCCGCGTGGACCTCGGTATCGTCGCCTACGCCGGCGTGCCGCTTCGCGCGATGGACGGCACGGTCCTCGGGACGTTCTGCGCGATCGACACCGAGCCCCGGGACTGGACGGAGGACGCGGTTCTGATCCTGGGCGACCTCGCGGCGGCCGCGTCGGCGGAGCTGGCGCTCCATGATGCCCTGATCGATCTGGAGCGGGCCCGCACCTACGCCGACGCGACCGTCGACACCGTCCGCGAACCGCTCCTCGTCCTCGACCACGACCTCTCCGTCGTCTCCGCCAACCACGCCTTCTACCGCACCTTCGGGGTCCGGTACGGCGACACGCTCGGTCGCCGGATCGATGCGCTTGGAAGTGGGGAGTGGAACCAACCCGACCTGCTCGCGGCGCTGGAGACCGTGCTTGTCCAGCGGACTCCGTTCGATGACCTCCGGGTCCAGCACGACTTCCCCCGCCTTGGCCCACGGACGTTCCAGCTCGACGCCCGGGTGCTGGAATCCAGCGACCCCGCGGTTCCACGGCTGCTGCTCGCTCTGGAGGACATCACCGTCCGGATGGAAGCGGAGCGGGAGCGTCAGACATTCATGGATTCCCTCGCCCACGATCTGCGCAATCCGGTCGCGGCGATCCGCGGAGAGGGACAGCTCATGTCTCGCCGGGCTCAGCGCGGGACGCTCGATGCCGAGCGGATCGCCCGTGGGCTGGAGGTGATCGAGCAGAGCACCGGGCAGATGATCCAGATCATCGACGAGATGGTCGATACGGTCTATCTCAACGCCGGCCAGCCGGTCGATCTCAACCTCGTGACGGTCGACCTCGGCGAGCTCGTGACGACCACGGTCGGGAACGCCAAGGCGATCTCGCCCGGCCGGCACGTTCGGACGGCTATCCATCGAACCGTGACGATCCATGCCGATCGGGCCCGCCTCCGTCGCGTGATCGACAACGTCGTCAGCAATGCGATCAAGTACTCACCGCAGGGCGGTGATATCTCGGTCGTCGTGGACGGCAGCCAGGACGACGCGGGAGCATGGGCGTTGCTCATCGTAAGCGACCAGGGAATCGGCATCCCGGCGGCCGATCTGCCACAGGTGTTCGAGCGCTTCCACCGTGGCGGCAACGTCGACGGCATCAGCGGCAGCGGGATCGGGCTGTCCGGTGTCCGGCAGCTCGTCGAGCAGCACAACGGCGGGATTACCGTCGCCAGCACCGAGGGCGTCGGGACCAGCGTCACGATCCGGCTGCCGGTCGTTCCCTGACCGGTCCATCGAGGAGACGCGTCCGCGGCTGGAGTCCCGGTCCGTTTCGAGCGTCCGCACGCCGTTCGAGATCGACGAACTTCTGGCGGCGATCAGGAGGGTCACACAAGAGTCAGCCGTGGAGCAGCACCCAGATGGTCAGACCTGAAGCGGTGGATGCTCTCGACCTGTCCCACCTGACCAGGTTTGCGGCATCGGAAGACGTCGGCCGACGGTTGAGTATTGCAACCGTGAACGGTAGAAGATCTGGGCCAGCCTCGACGCTGACCCATGACGCACGGGAGCGGGAGGGGCAAGCTCGAGAAGCTGCGGCAGAAGCTCCTGGCCAGGCCGGTGGAGATGCCACTTGCCGACGTGCGGCAGGTGCTGAAAGCAGCCGGTTGGTCGATGCGGGAGGGTAAAGGCTCTCATGTCGTCTTTATCAAACCCGATACGCCTCCGATTCCGATGCGAGTGGAGGATCGGAAGGTCAACCGGGCAGCGGTAAACGACGCTGCCCGGGCAATCGGTCATTCAGTGGAGTAAGGTCACGGTTTTGGCAGCCCAGGACGATCTCCACCGCTCCCAGGCCGGAGAGAATCCTCACCGGGATGGATTCGAGAAGGATTTTCACCATGACCATCAGCACGATCGCTCCTGATGCAACCGTCAATGGAATGAACCAACCCTCGACGCTTGAAGAGGCGCTGGCAATCAACTGCTCGTTCGCCGTCATTCCCGAACCGTCAGGTCGCTTCGATATCGTCTTTCCCGATCTGCCTGGCTGCCCGTCGTTCGCTCGTACACTGGACGAAGTGCCACAACAGGTTCGCCATGCCACTGCCTCATGGATCGAGGCGTCATTTGAGATGAATCATCCCATTCCGACGCCGTCGACCAGTTGGGATCCCTCGCCTATCTGGCCAACCGAGCCGATAAAACGGCTCGACGGTCAGCCGGAGCCGGCACCGAAGCCGATCTACACCGCCGAGTACGTCGCCGATCTGCTCGATCTGACGCCCAACCGGGTCCGGCAGATCGCCCGAGCCCGCTCGCTCGGGCAGATGGTCGCCGAAATCTGGATGTTCACCCCGGCCGATGTCGTGGCGATGCAGGACCGCCCCGGTCGTGGTCGCCCGGCCCGGTCAAGGGCCAATAATGGGGCGACGGTTGCGGCAACCGCGAAACGGTAGACGCCATCCATCATCCGGCCCGCGGCGACTCTGCCGACTCGGTTGCTGCCTCCCGCCGGCCCTGGCGCTCGTACCGGCTCATCAGCGGCGTGACCGTGATGCCGTGAATCACGATCGAGATGGCGACGACGGTCAGGACGATGGCGGCCATCTGGTCGGCGTCATCGTCCGGCAGGCCATGCTCGATCGCGTAGGCCAGGTAGTAGATCGCCCCGATCCCCCGGATGCCGAACCACGAGAAGTAGTGGCGCTGGGTCGGTGACGTCCGCGCCCCGCGCAGACCCAGCCAGACGGCACCTGGCCGGATGACGAGGAACAGCAGCGGCGCGAACCAGAGCACGGCGACCGGCAGCCCGTCCACCGTGAGCAGCCCGCCGATCAACAGGACGACTGCCAGCTCGCCGATCCGTTCCAGACGCTCGTTGAAGCCGAGGACGGCCACCAGCATGTGGGCCGGCGCCGTCTCGCTCCGGGTGGCCGTCTCCTCCTCTCTACCCGAGACGATTTCCTCGATCGCTTCCTCGAAGTCGCCTGGCGTCAGGCGCCGCTCGACCCGACGCAGCGCCAGACCGGCCGCGAAGACCGCCAGGAAGCCGTAGGTGTGGATCAGCAGGGCGCCGCCGTACGACAGCGCGATCAGACCCAACGTCAGGAACTCGTCCAGCCCGACCGCCTCGCGGTGCTCCCGCCGCAGGTAGACGACCAGATACCCGACCAGCGTCCCGAGCAGCCCTCCCACCGCGATGCCGCCGCCGCTGGCCCAGACGAGATCGACCGCGACCCAGCGCCAGCCGAACGAGCCCAGGTCGTGCAGGCCGAGCAACCCCAGCCCCAGCATCACGAACGGGAACGCGGTCCCGTCGTTGAGCCCGGCCTCCCCGGTCAGCCCGAGCCGGAGCTGGTCCTCGTCGGTCGGGCTGTCGACGGCGACCTCCGAAGCCAGGACCGGGTCCGTCGGGGCGAGGATGGCGCCGAGTACGATCGCCGCGCCGATCGACAGCCCGAGCCCGACGACCCCGGCCACGGCGATCAGCCCGATCGTGATCGCCATCGAGACGACGGCCAGCCGGAGCGGGACCAGCCAGCGCGTGTCGCTCCAGTCGATCCGCAGCTTGAGCCCGGCCGTGAACAGCGAGACGATCACCGCGACCTCGGTGATCCGTTCGATCAGGGCGGCATCCGCGATCAGGTCCAGCGAGATGAACCCGAAGCCGAACGACCCCAGTGCGAGACCGATCAACAGGTAGAGGATCGACGTGGTCAGCGGCAATCGCTTCAGGACCGAGCCGCTCAGTGCCATGGTGATGAAGAGCACACCGGCGATCAGATACCAGATCGTAAAGGTAAAGGTCACACCGATCCTTCCGGGTCACGCGCAGGGTGTCGACCGGCACGGCTCCGGCGCCCCGCCAGTTCAGATCTATGCCTTGAATGCGGTGCCAGACACATGATCCAATATGGCAACAACGATGCTGTCGGGCTGATCAGTGGACGAGCGAAACCGGTTCGAGCAGTCCCACGGGGATGGATTCCGGCCGATGACTCGATCATCCGACCTGTCCCCATAGTGACGCTGGCCCGGGACGCGTCAATGTCTCCGGGAACGAGGGCGCTGGCCGGTTCTGAACGATTGTGACCCGTGCTACGGGACAGGGGGTGGAAATGATTGCCCGGTCCGATCATGGCCCTCATGTTGCATCACTGCGCGACGTGGTCATTTGGATGAATGAAACATCCAGACGGACGACCATCAACGGGAAGCGAGGCGCCGTCACCCGGCTGCCCATGCTGACCTACTGAACAGGCATCGCTCGCGAGACTCCTTGAGCCTTACGAGCACGATGCGGTGGTTCGATGACGCCCCCCACCCGGCGAGGGTGGGAGGCAAACAGGGAGAACGTGTCGATGTCAGTCCAAGTTCTCGAGAACCGAGCGACAAGCAGGATGGCGTCGCGCCTGCAGAGCGGTGAGGCCGGCTGTGAGACCGTCCAGTCGATCATCGACATCGCGGCGACGGCGGAAGCCTTCGCGGTCACCGCGCTCGGCGGCGCGATCGACAACGCCATCAATGGCCTGCTGCCGCTGACGGACGAGGCGATCCAGAGTCTGACGGCGGCCCGGGCGGCCGAGCAGATCCACTACGACTTTCTCGTCGCGGCCGGCGCCGAGCCGCTGACCCTGACGTTCACGATCCCGGACGAGGCCATCCTGACCGACCCATCGACCTTCTTCACGACGCTGGTCTCCCTCGAGGAGGCCTTCATCGCGGCCTACATGGCGGCAGCCCAGCAGTTCTCGATCCTCGGAGAGCCGGAACTGGCCCAGATCGCGCTCCAGATCGGCGCCGTTGAGGCCGAGCACCGGGCCGGTGTGCGGTTCTACGCGATCGAGGCCGGCGTCCTGACCGGGACGCCGAACGATGTCGCCTTCGAGAAGGCCCTCTTCGCGACGGTCTCCGAAGCGGCCGATCTGCTCACTGAGCTCGGCTTCATTGGTGGAGCGGGTATCGCGGTCGACTATCCCGGTCCCGGCGAGATCGACACCACCGGCCTGATGCAGCTTGAGCCGTAACCAGAGACAACAGGACGGAGAGTGACATGAGTCTTCAGCAAGCAGTGCGTACCATCAGTCTGTCCCGCCGGACGTTGATGGTGGGAGCCGGCGTCAGCGCGGTCGCCTTCACCGCCGCCCAGTCATCGTTCCTCCGGGCGCGGGCCGCCCAGTCCGAGAGTCTGCAGGACATCCTAGACATCACCGCGACGGTTGAGCAATTCGGCGTCACGTTCCTCGGAGCCGGACTCGAGGCGGCCCGGAACAACGAGTTCGACATGCCGTGGCCGGCTCAGGTCATCGAGATCGTCACGGCGGCCCGCGCCCAGGAGGCGGCTCACCTCGCGGCCTTCGAGGCAGCCGGCGGACGGCCAATGGTCGATACCTTCACCATCTCGCCAAACCTGCTGACCGTCTTCAACGACTTCTTCACCGCGGTCGTCGACCAGGAGACGGCTGAGACCGCGGCCCAGGTCGCGGCGATGCGCGCCTTCACCGAGATGGGGCGGCCCGATTTCGTCAAGGTCAGCTTCCAGTACGGCGCCGAGGAGGCGGAGCACCGGGTGCTCGCCAACTACACACGCGGCAACCGGCCCGCCAACGACCGTGCCTTCGCGGAGGCGCCGTACACCACGGTCGGCGAGATCCTTGACTCAATGCGCACTCGTGGGGTGATCGACGGACCCGGAACCAAGGTCGCCTATCCAGGGCCGGGCGAGATTGACGACAGCAACATCACCGAGACCGAGCCGGGCGGCGTCGCCGTTGCCTGCGGTTCCAGCGCCACTCCGGGGGCGGGGACACCATCTGCCGCCGGCACGCCGCCGGTCGCCGGTACGCCAGAGGTATAGGTCCAGGGTATCCCGGCCAGTGGCCCGGTCGGGGTACCGCTCGCATCGGTCATCCGCCGGACTCAAACCAGACTGCCGGATTGGAACGCAAGCGCCGCAATCGACGGCCCGGATCCAAAGAGACCGGGAGGCGGGACATCCTGCCTCCCGGTCTCTTTGGATCCGGCAGCGGTCGGGCGACTACCCGCCGCTCTACTGCATCGACTCCATGTACTCCTGCCGGATCTGGTCACCGCCCCGGCTGCGCCACTCCTCGATGGCGGAATCCAGGGAGTCGAACGGCTGCCGTCCGGTCACGATCGCCGTCATCTGGTCCGTCCCGAACTGGTCCAGGGCCGGACCCTCCGAGATGTTGGTTTCCGAATACAGCGTCAGGGCGGGATTGTTGATTCCGACCGCGACGGCGTCGTACTGACCCTTCTGGATGATAAGGCCGACCTCCGGGTCGTCCGGGATATAGGTGACGCTCGGGTTCCCCACGAAGTAGGTCAGGGCGCCTCGCTCCAGGGTGCCGAGGTCGGTGGTGATCGGGTTGCCGTTGGCGTCGCGGGTGAAGTCGACGCCCTCGACCCCGTAGTTCTTGAACAGCCACTCCTCGCTCCCGAACGGGGCCGCGAGGTAATCGACGATGCGGAGGAGCTCGTTGATGCGGTCCTCGTCGCCGATCGAGGAGGGAATCCCGACCATGCCGAAGAAACCGGGATTGTTGTAGGTGACACCCGGCAGGCCGTCTGGTCCACTTGGGACGAAGTAGTCGATGGTGGCGTTCGGGTTGACCTTCCGCATCCGGCTCGTCGCCCCGTCCAGACCGAAGAACGACCCGAAGGCCTCGGTGTGGAAGCCGGTCGCGCCGGCCACGAAGGCGTCGGACTCCGACGCGAAGGTCATCGAGGCGGCGTCGGGGTGGAAGCCGCCGCCCGCGTAGGCTCTGGTGAGGAAGTCGATCGCTTGCCGGTACTCGTCGGTCTCGATGAAGTACTGCAGCGAGCCGTCGGCGTTGACCCGCCAGCCCTGCGGGACCCGATGCAGGAACATCGCGAACCCGTTGTCCCAAGCCGTCCAGCCGTTGCCGAAGCGGCCGGTCCCCCAGGTGTCGGGGGACCCGTTGCCGTCCGGGTCGCCGTTGGTGAAGCCGGTCAGCAGTTGCATCACGGCGTCCGGCCCGAGGGTGCGGCTGGGAGCGTTGCCCAGTTTCGTCGCCCAGTCGGTTCGGTAGAACGGCAGGTCGCTGGCGATGCCGCCCGGCAGCGGGATGCCGTATTGCTTACCCTGGAACTTCGAGTTGTTCCAGGCATAGGCCGGGTAGGCCGCCAGGTTGGGGAACTGCTTCAACGCGTCGCCGGTGACGTAGGGCGTCAGGTCCGTGAACGCCCCCTGCGTCAGGGCCTGGTACTGCTGCGGGGCACCCTGGTTGGGGTTGAGATAGAACAGGTCGGGCAGGTCGCCACCGGCCAGCAGGACGGCCGACTTCTCCCCGTAGTTGGCCTGCGGTGTCTGATCGACCTCCCAGGTCACGCCCAGTCGCCGTTCCAGCTCCTGCCAGTACTGGTTGTTCTCGCGCCCCGGACCCGGCACGGCGTACGAGATCGTGAAGGCCCGGACCGTTCCGCCGGACCCCGGTACACCGGAGGTCGAGGCGAACGGAGTCGGCAACTGGAGACAGACATCCGAGACGCCCTCGACGGTCGATCGGACGAAGCCGTTGTCGACGACGGGACTGGCCGTCGCCGGGGTCGCCTCCTGGGCGAACGACACCCGGAGGCCGGCGTTGGGGACGACCAGCGCAGCGGCCGTCGCGCCGAGTGCGCCACGCATGACAGAGCGACGGTCGATGATTGTCGGCGGGACATCCGACGATGGGTCGATGCGAATCTGATCCCGCGGCTGTGCATCGGTCATGGGTAGGTGACCTCCCGGTGATGCCGGGCAACAGTGCCCGGACGACGGATGATGATCGTCACCGCTGGCCGGGCCGACGGGCGGCCCGGCGAATCACCCCGGCTCGCGCCGTGCCTGGGGCGGCGACGGGACCATCCGGCATGTCGCGTGCCAGATGGCCCTGACGGGACCGATTCCAGGTGTCCGTGATCGGGCAGCCCGGTGGGGGGGCACTTGCCGGCTGTGTCGTTTTCGGCCGGCGATGACGATGACGATCGCTATGATCTGGTGAAGTCCGACACAACCACTAGGCTATCCCGCCTTCTCTGCGGTAATATCTGACTCCATTGGTCGGATATGCGCTTCCGGAGAGACGACATGCGGGTGAGCAATCAGACGGAGACGTCACCGGTGAGCTGGCGGAGCGCCCGGTGGATCGGGCTCGTGGCGCTGGCGGCGGCAGTGCTGGGGGTCCTGGTCTGGCAGGGTGTGAGCAGCGCCGGCAATCCCGACCCGGCGACGCCACACCTCAGCCAGCGGGCGATCATCCTGAACGCGAGCGTGCTGGTCTTCCGCGAGGGGCTGGAGGCGATCCTGGTCCTGGCCGCGGTCAGTGCCAGTTTCCTGGGCGCCAATGTCCGCTACCGCCGTCCGGTCGCGGTGGGGGCCGGTGTGGCCGGGCTCGCCACCGTGGTGACCTGGTTCGTCGCGATCGCCATCATCAGCGCCGTCAACGCCCCGGAGCTCGACATCCAGGCAGCCACGGGACTGCTGGCCGTCGTCGTCCTGCTGGTCGTGATGAACTGGTTCTTCCACCGGATCTACTGGACGGGCTGGATCGCCCATCACAACCGTCGCCGCCGCGACCTGCTCGCGACGGCCGGCAGCGGGCCGCGACGGACGCTCTTCGGGCTGGGGCTGCTGGGGTTCACGGCGGTCTATCGCGAAGGGGTCGAGGTCGTCCTCTTCCTCCAGAACCTGCGCCTCCAGGCGGGGTCGGCGGTCGTGCTGAAGGGCGTCCTGATCGGGCTTGGCTTCACCGCGGCGGTCGCGGTCCTGACCTTCGTCGCGCACCACCGGCTGCCGTACAAGCGCATGCTCGTCCTGACCGGCGTCATGCTCGGCTTCGTTCTGGTCGTGATGGTTGGCGAGAGCCTGCAGGAGATGCAGCTGGCGGGCTGGATCCCGACGACGACGCTCGGTCTGCCGATCCCGGCCTGGATGGGTGTCTGGTTCGCCCTGTTCCCGACGGTCGAGACGATCGCGGGTCAGGTGCTGGCGGCGACCCTGGTGATCGGCTCGTACGTTCTCGCCAGGGAGACGCGAGTCCTGCGGCCCCAGCGGCAGGGCCAACGTCCGGCCATCCGACCGGAGGCCGCACCCGGCCAGACCCAGCCGTCCTGACGCGCCGTCCGGTGTCATTGCCAGAAGCAGACCGTGCGGCTGACCTTCGTCCGACACCGGTCGTCCCGATCGGTTCCGGTCTGCACCATCGGTTCGCTGCCGGTGTCGGCTGGTCGGTGGAGCCTGCTGTAGGGGCGATCCCTTGTGGTTGCCCAGCCCGAAGGGTCATCGCCGTCAGGCGAGAGCGGCGGCTTCGGAGGCCGATTGTCGGGCTAGGAACACCACGATTGGTCGGCCGATGGCGCCTTGCGGCGCGGGCGACCACAAGGGATCGCCCCTACCACGCGGTCGCCTTCGGCCTTACTACAGCGGTGTTCAGAAACGTTGTCCGACCCATCGCCGGCTGAGCGGGACGACTCGTGCATGACGCTTTGCGCCGTTCCTGAGCCCGGCTCGCTTCGCTGCCCTTCAGGGCCGGGCATCGCCGTCAGGCGAGAGCGGACGGCCAATCAGGCGGCGGACAACCATTCCGATCCTCGCTCTATTTTCCGCAAAGACCTTCATTTCACTTGCCCGGGCTCCGTTGGCTGATCGCAGCCAAACCGCTTCGAGAGCACGCCCGCAAAGGTGAAAAAGGACCGGGCGGCGGAGCGTTCTGCCGCCCGGTCCGGTCGTTGGACGTCGCCGCCGCCGTCGAGCTAGCTCCCCGCCCCCTGCAGCGCCTCCTGGAACTCCTCGCGGATCTGGTCGCCGCCGCGGTCGCGCCATTCGGCGATGGTTGCGTCCAGCTGGTCCAACGGCGTCCGGCCCGTGATGATGGAGGTGACGCTGTCGGAGCCGAACTGGGCGAGTGCGGCCCCGTTCTCGACCTCGGCCGGTGAGTAGAGCCCGCGGGTCGGTGGGTCCATGCCGATGTCAAGCAGGCGGACAGCCTGGTCCATGATTGTCAGGGCCAGTTCCGGTTGGTCGGGGATATAGAGCGTCGGGAGTGGCGGCATCTGATAGATCAGGGAGGAACGCTCGCGCCGCCCCAGATCATTGACGATCGGATCACCCGTCGCGCTGCGCTCGAAGTGGACGCCCTCGATCCCGTAACTCAGGAACAGCCACTCCTCCGAACCGAAGGGAGACGCGAGGTAATCGAGGACACGGAGGAGTTCCCGTACGCGGTTCTCATCGTCGATCGAGGACGGGATCGCGTTGTATCCAAAGAAGCCCGGGGTGTTGCGGACGAAGCCAGGCTGACCGTCGGCCGCGACCGGGAACAGCGGGCCGACCGTCGCCGCGGGATTGACCGTCTGGACCTGGTCGATGGGGCCACCAGCCAGGTAGAACGCGAGGAACCCCCCGGCGTGCAGGCTGGTCGCCCCGCCGATGAACGCCTCCCGTGCGCTCCCGAACGTCATCGACGCGGCATCCGGGTGGAAGCTGCCGTCCTGATAGACCTGGGCGGTCCAGGCGATCGCCTGCCTGTACTCCTCCGTCTCCAGCATCGAGGTCAGGGTGCCGTCAGGATTGAGACGCCAGTCGAACGGCACCCGGAACATCGTCGAGGCGAGCGTGTTATCCCAGGGGAACCAGCCACCTTCGTACCGACCCATGCCCCAGGTGTCGGGACTGCCGTTGGCGTCGGGATCGTTCTGGGTGAACGCCTGCATCATGGCCCGGACCTGGTCCGGGCCGGCGGCACCACTCATCCCGACCGCGGCTGCCCAGTCAGTCCGGTAGAACGGCACATTCCCGAAGCGCGACACATGGGTCGCCGGGATGCCCAGGATCTGACCCTGGAACTTCACGTTGTCCCAGACATACTGAGGGATGGCGGCGAGGTTGGGATATTGCTGCAGGGCGTCCCCCGTGACGAACGGGGTCAGATCCTGGAACGCGCCCTGAGACATGGCCTGGTATTGCTGCGGCGCACCCTGACCCGGATTCAGATAGAAGATGTCGGGCAGATCCCCGCCGGAGAAGTACGCGGCGGACTTCTCGCCATAGGCCGACTGGGGTGTCATGTCGACTTCCCAGGTCACGCCGAGTCGACGTTCGAGTTCCTGCCAGAACTGATTGCTGTCCCGATCCGGTGGAGGAGGGTCGTAGGCGATGGTGAACGTCCGGACCGTCCCACCCGTCCCCGGTGTGCCGGCGGACGACACGAACGGCTCGGGCAGGGCCAGATAGGCGTCGGGGACACCGTCCCGTCCGGAGGGATACTGGATCTGACCGGGGACGGGCTGTGTCCCTCCAGTGGCACCCGCCGCCGGGGTGGCGGGTGCCATGTCCTGAGCGAAAGTGACGCGGGGACTGGCGGCCGCGCCGGCGATGGTAGCTCCGGCGATTCCCTGGAGGACCGCGCGTCGATTGGCGGACGTCCGGGCGAGGGGGGTGGTCGTAATCCGGTCATGGGGTGGGGTCATCGCGCAGTTCCTCCTGCGGTTGCTCACTGCTCAACGTTGAGCCAGGGAACTCGGATACTCGCCCAGTGTAGCCTGCGCCGGAGGACGAGCCAACGCCCACCATCCGGTGTCGAGCCCAGCACGGGGACGGGGCCGCCCGGCAGGTGAACAGCCGGCCAGCCCCGTCAGGTCCTTCTTCGTTTCTCCACGCCAGAGCCGTTAGCCTACCTGCTGCAGCGCCTCTTCGAGCTCGCCGCGGATCTGGTCGCCGCCGCGGTCGCGCCACTCCGAGATCGCGCTGTCGAAGCTGTCCAGCGAGTCACGACCGCTCACCATCGCCGCGATGCGGTCGACACCCATCTGCTCCAGCTGCGGCCCCAGCTCGACGTTGGTCGGGGAGTAGAGCGTCAGATTCGGGTTGTCGCGCCCGAGCGCGAAGGACTGGAGCGCGATCTGCTGCATCTGCGGACCGACCTCCGGCTGCTCGGGGAAGTAGTAGACCGGGATGCCACCCATCGGCGCGATCAGGTCGCTCTTCTCCAGCCGGCCCTGATCGTTGAAGAGCCGGGCGCCGGACGCATCGAGCGTGTGATGCACGCCTTCGATCCCGTAGGTCAGGAAGTTGGACTCCTCGGAGCCGAATGGCGCGGCGAGGTAGTCGAGGATCCGGAGGAGCTCGAGGACGCGCTCCTCGTCGGTGACGCTGGCCGGGATGCCGGTGAAGCCGAAGAAGCCGGGATCGTTCCAGGTCGCACCGGGCTGGCCATCCGGCCCGACCGGGATGTACGGCGCGAGCCGGGCATCGGGATTGTTCAGCTGCATCTGGCTGAGCACGTTGCTCGGGCTCAGCATCGTGGCAAGGGCGTCGAGATGCAGGCCGGTCTGACCGGCGATGAAGGCCTGCTTGGCCTGCGGATACGTCATGGCTGGCGCGTCCGGGTGATAGCCGCCCTCAGCCCAGAGCCGCTGCTGCCACTCCACCTCCTGCCGGAACTCAGGGGTCTCGTTGGTGAAGATCATCGAACCGTCGGGGTTGACCTGCCACTCGCGCGCGGCACGGTGCATGTAGGCGGACAACTTGTTGTCCATGACATGCCAGCCGAACCAGTGCCGGCCCATGCCGTAGGTGTCGTCGGTGCCGTTGCCGTCCGGGTCGCCCGTGGCGAAGGCGACCAGCATCTCCCGGACGGAATCCGGTGAGGTCGGGTGAGCCAGCCCAAGCGCGTCGACCCAGTCGGCCCGGTAGAAGGGGAGACTGCTGAACCGGGCACCGCTGACCTTCGGCACCCCGTAGATCCTGCCCTGGAACCGGACGTTGTCCCAGGCGTACTGGGGGAAGGTCGCGAGGTTTTTGAACTGGGCCAGCGCGTCGCCGGTCAGGTACGGGGTCAGGTCGAGGAAGGCCCCCTGGCTGAGCGCCTGCCACTGCTGGGGGGCGCCCTGCTGGGGGTTCATGTAGAAGATGTCGGGGATGTCGCCACTGGCGAAGTAGGCAGCCGACTTCTCGCCGAAGCTGGGCTGCGGCGACATGTCGATCTCCCACGTCACGCCGAGGCGGCGCTCCAGCTCCCGCCAGTACTGGTTCTGGTCGCGGCCCGGTGGCGGTGGTGCGTAGGCGATCGCGAAGGCGCGGACCGTTCCGCCGCTGCCGGGAACGCCATCGTAGGAGACGAACGGCGCCGGGGCCCGGGTGTAGGCATCGGGGACGGCGTCGGAGCCGGACGGATAGTAGCCGTTCGCCGCCACTGGCGTCGCGACCGGAGTCCCGAGGGCCGGGGTGCCGCCCGCGACCGGCGTGGCGGTTGGCGTCGCCGGCGAGTCCTGGGCGAAGGTGATCCGGGGGAAGGTGGCGGCGCCGGCGAGGGCGGCTCCTCCGGCGATGCCCTTGAGCACCGATCGGCGGTCAAGCCCTGGTTGGGCGATGGGGGACGTCATGGTTCGGCTGGTCCGTGTCATTGGGCAGTTCCTCCAGCGTCTCGTCACGAATCCACATCGAAATCGTGACCGCGGGTACGTGCCGGCTCTGTCTCGATGGGCTGCTCGGCGCGGATTCCTCCCTTCCTGTGGCCGACAGTATCTGGCGCGATGGGCCGGCACAACGGGTGCCGGCCCATCGGGCTGGTTTCGCCCCAGGGTGCGGGTGGTTAGCCCTGCTGCTGCAGCGCCTCCTGGAAGTCCTGGCGGATCTGGTCGCCGCCGCGGCTCTTCCACTCTTCGATGGCGGCATCCAGGGTATCGATGCTCTGGCGGCCAGTGATGATCGCGGTCACGGTGTCGGTCCCGAGCTGGGTCAGCGCCGGCCCGTTCTCGATGTTGGCCGCCGAGTACAGCCCGAGCGTCGGGTCGTCGATCCCGAGGCCGACCGACGCGTAGCCACCCTGCTGAACCGTGAGCCCGATCGTCGGATCCTCCGGGTAGAACAGGATCGGCAGGCCGTTCATCGGGCTGGACAGGTCGCTCTTCTCGGCGCGGCCGGCATCGCTCAGGATCAGGTTGCCGTCGGCGTTGCGCTCGCTGTGGACGCCCTCGATGCCGTTGTCGAGGAAGTTGCGCTCCTCGCTGCCGAACGGGGCGGCGAGATAGTCCAGGATCCTGAGCAGCTCGTTGATCCGGTCGTCGTTGCCCTGGAGTGACGACGGGATGCCGACGTAGCCGAAGTGCCCGACGCCGTTGTAGACGATCCCCGGCTGGCCGTCGGCTCCGACGGGGGTGATGTAGGTGTCCATCGCGGCCGGGTTGTTCTGCTGCATCCGGTCGGTGACGCTGCCGACGCCGTAGAAGGACGGGAAGCCCTCGTAGTGGAACCCGGTCGCGCCGGCGATGAAGGCGTCCTGGGCGTCGCTGAACGTCATGCCGGCGGCGTCCGGGTGGAACGCTCCGGCGGCGTAGAGCTCGGCCTGGTACTGGAGGAACTGCCGGTACTCGTCGGTCTCGATCATGTAGGTCAGGGTGCCGTCGTCGTTGAGCCGCCAGTTGAACGGGACCCGGAACATCTGCGACATGGACGCGTTGTCCCACGCCCGCCAGCCGTTCTCGAACCGGCCCGACCCCCAGGTGTCGGGGTTGCCGTTGCCGTCCGGGTCGCCGGTGGTGCACTGGGTGAGGAAGGTCCGCAGCGTCTCTGGGTCGCTCGGCGTGACGCCGAACGTCTCGGCCCAGTCGGACCGGTAGAAGCCGAGGTTGCCGATCTTGGGCTGGACCTTGGGCACCCCGTAGAGCGTGCCCTGGAAGCGGGCGTTGTCCCAGGCGTACTGCGGGAAGGTGGCGAGGTTCCGGAACTGCTGGAGCGCGTCGCCGGTCACGTACGGCTCGAGGTCCAGGAAGGCGCCCTGGGCCATGGCCTGGTACTGCTGCGGGGCGTTCTGCTCCGGATTGAGATAGAACAGGTCCGGCAGGTCGCCGCCGGCGAAGTAGGTGGCCGACTTCTCGCCGTAGCTGGGCTGCGGGGTGAGGTCGATCTCCCAGGTCACGCCCAGCCGGCGCTCCAGCTCCTGCCAGTACTGGTTCTGGTCGCGGGCCGGCGGGGGCGGGGAGTACGAGATCATGAAGGCGCTGACGGACCCGCCGCTGCCCGGCACGCCCTCGTAGGAGGCGAAGGGCTGGGGCGACGTCAGGTAGACATCGGGCACGCCCTCGACGGTCGACGTGACGACCTGCGAGCCGCCGGGCCCGGCGACGGGTGTCGCGGCGGCCGGGGTCCCGGCGGCGGGTGTCGCATCCTGGGCGGAGGCGGCCTTCGTCAGCGCGGCGGCGGCGGCAACGCCGGCCCCGGTCACGGCGGCACCGCGAACCAGCGCTCGGCGGTCGATGGGCTGGCTCATGGGGCCGGTGCGGTCGGTCGTAGGACGATCATCGTTGGTCATCGGTTGCATCCTTCTTCTCCGTAGGGCGCGGAATGTCGTCCGAGTGTCGATGTCCGGGCGTGGGATCACAGGCGAAACGGGCCCTGTTCGCCTGATCCGCCAACGGCCGGCCAGGTCATGGATCGTGTCCTCGGGGACGCATCACGGATCCATTGACCACCTCCCATGATTCGACGCGCGACTGGACGATTCGTGGGCGATCATTGATCGCTAGCCCTTGATCGAGCCGGTCAGGACGCCCTTGGTGAAGTAGCGCTGCAGGAACGGGTAGACCAGCAGGATCGGGACGGTCCCGATCACGACGATCGCCATCTGGATCGACTGGGTCGGGGGCGGCGCCTGGCCGGGGTTGAACGAGTCGTTGCCCGCCACGCTGTTGCCGAGCAACACGTACTGCCGCAGCACCACCTGGATTGGCCACTTGGTCGAGTCGTTCAGGTAGAGGATCGCGTTGAAGAACGTGTTCCAGGTCCCGACGCCGTAGAACAGGGCGACTACGGCCAGCACGGCCTTGGACAGTGGCAGGACGATCCGGAGCAGGATCTGCGGGTCGCTGGCGCCGTCGACGCGGGCCGCGTCCAGCAGCTCGCTGGGCAGGTTCATGAAGAAGTTGCGGACGATGATCAGGTTCCAGGCGCTGACGAGACCGGGGATGATCAGTGCCCCGTAGCTGTTGAGCAGGCCGAGCTCCTTGACGACGAGGAAGCTCGGGATCAGGCCGGGGTAGAAGATCAGCGCCCCCAGCACGATGTAGAGGATCACCTTCGAGCCCCAGACGCCGGGCCGGGACAGGCCATAGGCCAGCATGATGGTGAACAGCATCTGGACCGCGGTCCCGATCAGCGTCAGCCAGATGCTGATCGTCAGCGCCCGGGTGACGACGCCCCCCTCGATCACCGCCCGGTACGAGTCCAGGGTCGGGTTGCGGGGGAACAGGATCAGCCCGCCGCCGAGGACGTCCTTCGCCGAGGAGAAGCTGACGGCGACGACGTAGACCAGGGGGAAGACCATGATGAAGGTCAGGAGCGTCAGGGTGACCACCTTGGCGGTCTTGACCAGCGGGCCGGGCTCTTCCATCCAGATCGGCCGGTTGGGCGACCGCCGCCGGACCTTGCGACCGGGGGTGGCGGTGGCGGTGGCGAGCGGGCCGATGCCCATCACGTCCGACTTGGGGTTCTCTTGCAATGTGGCCATCAGAGCAGGCCCTCCTCACCGACGCGTTTCGCCAGCCAGTTCGCACCCAGGATCAGAACCACGACGATCAGGCCGCGGACCAGCCCGACGGAGGTGGCGAACGACCAGTTGCCGCCCTGGACGCCGGTGTAGTAGACGAAGGTATCGATGACCTCGGCGGCTTCGGGACCGACCGCGTTGCGCTGGAGGAAGTACTGCTCGAAGCCGGTCGAGAACAGCGACCCCATCCTGAGGATCAGCAGCAGGACGACTACGCCGCGGATACCGGGCAGGGTCACGTCCAGCAGCCGGCGGCGGCCGTTGGCGCCGTCGATCACGGCGGCCTCGTAGAGCTGGGTGTCGATCCGGGTCAGGGCGGCGAGGAAGATGATCGTCCCCCAGCCGATGTCCTTCCACATCGATTGCAGCACGACCAGCGGTTTGAAGAAGTCCGGGTTGCCCATGACGTTGATCCGGTCCATGCCCTGGTTGGCGAGGATCTGGTTGATGAAGCCGGCGCCACCGAAGATCTGCTGCCAGAGGGCGATGATGATGACCCACGACAGGAAGTGGGGCAGGTAGACGATGCTCTGGATCGCGCGTTTGAGCGGCTCGCTGATCATCGAGTGGAGCAGCAGCGCCAGGGCCAGCGGCGCCGGGAAGGCGAAGATCAGCTGCAACACCTCGATCTGGATGGTGTTGATCAGCGCGGTGTGGAAGTCCGGGTCCGTCCAGAGCCGCTCGAAGTTCTGCCAGCCAACCCACGGGCTGTTCCGGAAGCCCAGGAACGGCGAGTACTTCTGGAAGGCGATGACGTTGCCGAGCAACGGGAGATAGACGAACATCAGGAAATAGGCCAGCCCGGGCAGGATGAACAGATACATCCAGCGATCGCGCCAGAGCCGCGTTCGCAGCGGGACTCCCCGCTCGCCGCGCTTGTTGGAAGATGCGTTTCCGCGCAGTCGTATCGTGGCCATGGCCGTCCCTTCTGCATCGAACGCGTGAATCTGGTCCCGAGATGGATCGCTGACGATCCAGCGCCGTGCTGCTCGTGCCGCGGCCTAGCTCGCGACGGCGATGGTTGCGCCGGCGGCCTCCCGGACGGCCGGGGCCGCGACGGATTGCCGCTGCGTCAGCCTCGGCCGCAGTGCGATCGTGATCTCCGAGGCGTCCGGCCAGGACAGGCGGTAGCGGAGCGCCTCGACGGCCAGCCGCCCGAGCGACCCCTTGTCGACGGCCATCGTCGTGAGGAAGCCGACTCCGCTGCCGCTGGCCTCGATGTGGTCGAAGCCCATCACCGAGACGTCCTCCGGCACCCGGTAGCCGCGCTCTTGGAGCGCGCTGACCGTCGCGAGCGCGAACCGGTCGTTGGCCGCGAAGATCGCCGTCACGTCCGGGAACAGGCCGAGCAGGTGCCCGACCGCTTCGTCGAGGTCGTTGCGCAGGATGCGTCCTTTCATTGAAATTAGCCCGTGCTCGGCCAGGACCGCCCGGTAACCGGACCGGCGCTGGTCGAAGTTCGGGTTGATCCCCTCCGGCGGCGCGAGGAAGACGACCCGGTCGTGGCCCAGGGCGACGAGGTGCCGGACGGCGTCCATCGCCCCGCCGGCATTGTCCGTCACGACGGCGTCCAGTCCGGGGCTCCCGGCCGCTGCGTCGACCAGCACGATCGGCCCGGAGCGGCTGGCGGCGATCGCCCGGACCGTCTCCGGGTGGAACGCGCCGACCAGCAGGACGCCATCGAGCGCCTGCTGGAGGAGGTGGGACGGCAGGTCGGTGTGGTGGTTGTCGTCGTCGACGGTCAGCGTCGCGTAGAGCAGGTTCATCTCCCGCGACCGGGCGGCCGACTCGACTCCGGCCAGGACCCACGAGTAGAACGGGTTGATGCTCGGCGTGCCGGGTTCGCCGTAGCGCTCCTGGGTGCGGACGATCAGGGCGACGTTGAGCGGCTCGGTCGCCCCGCTGGTCCGGAGCGGTCCGCGGTGCTGGTAGCCCAGGGAGCGGGCAACGGCAAGGACGCGCTGGCGGGTCTCCATGCTGATCCCCGGCTTGTCGCGCAGGACCAGCGAGACGGTCGTCGGCGACGCCTGGCTCTCGCGGGCGATGTCATCGATCGTGACGCGGCGATGCGCCATGGCGATCCTCCAACGTGATCGGCCGGTCGGACGGTGCTGGTATTGGTGCTGGGCACGGTAGCACATGGTCGGGCCGACCGCAATGCATATCACTAAATATCATTGATACGCTGCCAGGCCGCGAGCCTGGAATACGGCACCCACCGGTGTCGATGCGTTGGGACGGGCGACCGCTGCCCGGCTATCGTATAACCACGCCAGCCAACGGACGGCGCCAGGGCGGCGCACCCGTCCCGACGCATCGACACCGGAGAACACGGATGGGATTCCTCCTCGTCAGCACCCACACCCGAGCCGCGACGGTTCTTCGTTGTTCGTGCGTCGAAAGGGTGCGTCCCCATGTCCCGCTTCCGGACCGGTCTCTGGCGAGACCCTGACTTCCTCCGTCTCTGGGCCGCCCAGACGATCTCGACCTTCGGGTCGCTCGTCGGTGGCCTGGCGATGTCGTTCCTCGCGATCGGTTATCTCGACGCGACCCCGTTCCAGCTCGCGCTCCTGAGCATCGCCGGGTTGGTCCCGGCCGTCGTCGCCGGGCCGTGGGTCGGCGTGCTGGTCGACCGCGTCCGGCGCCGTCCGGTCATGGTCGCGGCCGATCTGGCCCGGGCGGCCGTCGCGCTGGCGATCCCGGTCGCGGCCCTGCTCGGATCCCTCGGGATGGGCCTGCTCTACGCCGTCGCCGCGCTGACGAGTGTCCTGTCGCTCTCCTTCGACGTCGCCAACCGCTCCCACCTGCCGTGGCTGGTCTCCCGTTCGGCGCTGACCGAGGCCAACAGCCGGTTGACCGGCAGCGGCTCGGTCGCGGAGGCGGCTGCCTTCGCCTCGGCCGGCTGGCTGGTCCAGTGGCTGACCGCCCCAGTCGTCTTCCTCGTCGACGCCGCCACGTTCGTCTGGTCGGCGGCGTTCGTCTACCGGATCCGGAAGCCCGAGCCGATCCCGACCGTGGACGCCGTTCATCCGCCGGTCCTGACCGAGTTCGTCGACGGGTTGCGCTACGTGATGCGGAGCGCCGTCCTGCGGGGGCTGCTCGGCGCGACGTTCCTGGTCAACCTGTTCCAGCACCTGCTCGGGACCCTGTACATCTTCTACGTCCTGCGGGAGATCGGGCTGTCGGAGGGGATCAGCGGCGTCTCGTTCGCCCTCGGCGGCGCGGCCGCGCTGCTCGGGGCCGTCCAGACTGGCCGGATCATCCGGCGGCTGGGCGTCGGCAACGCGATGGTCGCCTCGCTGGTCGTCGCGGCGCTGGCCAACCTGCTCGTGCCGCTCTCGACGGAGGCGAACCTGCTGGCTTTCGGGTTGATCCTGGCCCAGCAGTTCCTCGGCGACTCGGCCCTGACGGTCTACGAGATCGCCGACACGAGCCTGATCCAGGCCAGCGCCGGGGACGCGTGGCAGGGGCGGGTCCAGGCGACGCTGCGGCTGGCGGTGTTCTCCGGGCAGCTCGCCGGGACGGGGGCCGCCGGACTGCTGCCGTTCCTGATCAGCGTCCGGGCGACGATGGTCATCGCCGCTGCCGGGATGGCGCTGGCAGCCATCCCGATCCTGCTCTCCGGCATCCACCGCCTGTGGGACATCCCGATCGTCCACGAAGACGACGATGACCTCGCCGGGGTCGCTCAGGAGGCGTCGGAGCAGGCCGTTGGGGTCCGATGATTCGGGATCCTGCGGCGCGCGAAGGTTGTCGCCATGGTCGTGAGGTTGATCGACCATGCCTGGATGACACAGAGCATTGTTGGCGGCGAGCAGTCCTCACCCCAAACCCCTCCTCGGCTCCCGGTTCGCTCGATCACCTGACGGCGATCTTGGCTCACCGGGCCCAGGGAGGGGCTTCATGCTGGTCGAGCTGAAGCTCTCTGGTAACAGTTCGTGCCGAGTGAGCCCGTCCCCCCCTCTCCGGGCGTCCCAAGGACGAACCACGACGCAGTCGGGGTGAGCCGGGACGAGCCGGGGAGGGGGTCGGGGGGTGGGGACTTTCGTTCGCCAACGAGCGTCCTCCATTACCACCCGGCGCTACACCACGGCATCATCACGAACGCAAACCGTGACCATCCGCCCACGCCCCGCGTCTCTACCCATAGACGCGTCTGACTGATCTGATCGCGGCGGAGCCACAAGCCATGGGGTGGCCCTGCCCTCAACCGGGATCGCGCGGACGGGGGGACCGGTGTGGACGGAACGCGCAGGCTGCCGGCGATCGGACGAACGCCACCGGACTGGTCGATCGTGACGGACGAGTTCGGGACATCACCGTCCGGACGGGCGCCGCGCCGCGATTCCGTCGCGCGGTCGCTCCCGGCCGGTCCGTCGTCGGTCGCGGCGGTGCAGACGGATACCGAGCTCGTCCGGCTGGCGAAGGCCGACCGGCAGGCGTTCGGGCTGCTCTACGACCGCTACGTCGACCGGGTCTACCGCTACTGCTACCGGCGGCTACGGACCCGGGAGGCGGCCGAGGACGCCACCAGCCAGACGTTCATCCGGGCGATGACGGCGATCGACTCCCACCGGGACGGGACGTCCTTCCCGGCCTGGCTGTTCATGATCGCCGAGCGGATCGTGATCGACATCTGGCGCCGGCAGAGGACGCAGGTGTCGATCGACGACGTCCCGGAATCGATCGACCGCGACCCGACCCCGGAAGAAGCGGCCCTGGATGCCGAGGGCCGCGCCGCCGTCCACGCCCTCCTGCACCATCTGCCCGACGACCAGCGCCGCGCCATCGAGCTGCGGCTCGCCGACCTGACCGGCCCCGAGGTCGCCCAGGTGATGGGCCGGCCGCCGGGCGCCGTCAAGATGCGCCAGTTCCGTGCGATCACGACCCTTCGGCGCCTGCTCGGCGCCAGCCCGGACGAAAGGGGGGACCACCGGTGACCACTCCTGACCACGTCGGATTCGATCGGCTCGACGACTACCTCGACCGCCTCGCCCACGACGATCGCGAGCAGCCACCGGTCGGTCTCGACCCGTGGCTCGCCGCCACCGCCCGGGCCATTCGCGACCAGTCAGAGGCCCCGGCGCCGGACCCACGGTTCGTCGCCCGCCTCCGGGAGACCCTGCTCATGGATGCATCGATCCCCCTTCCCGACCCCAACCCCGCCCGAAACGACGTCATTCAAGCGTCATCGCCGGCCTCACCGTTTGCCTCGCTCCCGTCGCTGGCCCGGTCCGCCGACGCCCGTCACCGGGGCGCCCGGCCTCATCTGACGGCCTCCGCGACGCTCGCTCCCCAGCCGACCCCCATCGCCATCCGCCGCCGGGGCACGTTCGCCCAGCGCTGGAACCGCCACGGCTGGCCGATCGTCGAGCTGGTCGGCGTCGCGGCCCTGGTCATCGGTCTCGTCTCGGTCATGGTTGGCGGGAACGGTGGCCTGCCTGGTATGGTGCCCGGCTTCGGGCACACATCCCAAGTCTCTACCCCGACGGCTGACACCGGTGACGTGGCGATGGCCCAGGGCAACGCCGGCCGGACCAGCGAGATGCCCGGCCCGGGCGTGGTCAGCGACCCGACCGTCCTCTGGTCGAAGACGCTGAGTTCAGGCGCGTTTACGACCGCCCCGATTGTCGCCGGCAATCTCCTGATCGGCATCAGCCAGACTGATGCACCCTATAGCTCACAGGTCGCCGCCTACGACACGGCTACCGGCAACGTGCGCTGGCAGGTTGGCGTGAGAGACGGCTCGCTCGAATATGGCGCGCCGGCGGTCAGTGGTGGGATCGTCCTCGTCCCGGTTACTGACTACGGCCCGCCGGAGTTTGGTGAACCGGTCTTCGGTACTCCGGGTGCCACGCCAACGCCGATTCAGAACACGGGCTCGCTTCTGGCGCTGGACACCGACACCGGCGAGGAGGTCTGGCGGTTCGAGACTGGTGGTATCGGCTATCTGTCACCGCTGGTTGTCGAAGATCTCGTCTACGTGACGGACGGAATAGGGGTGGTGCAGGCCATCTCGATCGAGACTGGCGAGGAGGTTTGGAACGCAACGGTGCCAACCGCCGGCAATCTCATTCCGAATGCGTCACTGAGCGCAGCCGATGGGCTCATCTATGTGGCGACCAGCCTCGGCAGTGTCCACGCCCTCGCTGCGCTTACGGGAGACGAGGCCTGGACGTTCGACATCGGCGGAGACAACCCCACGACGCCGGTCGTTTCCGATGGGGTCGTCTACATCGCGACGAGCTATCTGGGAGATGTCATCGACGCAATGAACCTGCCGCTGGACACTGGCGAGTCGATTGCCTTGACTGGGTCGGATGAAGCGACACCACCTGGTGAGCCAGCGAACGCGTTGCCCAGGGGAGTTGGCCGCCTCTATGCCATCACGGCTGCGACTGGTGAGCAGGCATGGTCGGTTGATCTCGACCATTTCGTTCGGCCGGCGCCAACGGTGGCTGACGGCATGGTCATCCTCGCCGGCGCCGGCGCGAATGGTGATGAGATCGTCGCACTGGACACCGCAACCGGCATGAATGAGCTCTGGTCTCTCACGACGGATGGCAACGTCGATACATCGGTGGCCGTCGTGGATGGCGTCGGGTACGTCGGAACGTATGGATCGACGTTCTATGCGATTGATCTGGAAAGCGGATCGACCGCCTGGAGCGTTCAGACCGGCGGCACCATCGCGCTCCAGGCCTTCGTCAGCGGCGGATTCGTGTTCATGTCGAGTGGCGGACAGGACGGCACTCTCTACGCCCTGGGCATCTCCAACAATGCCACTCCAGGCGCTGCCTCGATGAATCCGACGGATATCTCTGGCCTGCCACCATGTGACGTTGAACCGCGGCCCGCCGCTCCAGCGACTCCGGTCCCCAATAGCGACGGAACTGTCCCAACCACCACCATCCCGATGCCGGACGCGACCCCTGAGTACACCCTTGATGGCACCGACTCCGGAGAGGGCGGATTGTATCAGGCGACGATCGCGTGGTCGGAGATCGCGGTGGGCCCGCCCGCAACGGACGAGCAGGTCGCTGGCATCTCCGAGACACTCCAAGCTATGGAGTCCTGCGACCGTCCGGGCAACGGCCGCTACATCGCCGCCTTCTACTCGGACGATTACTTCCTCCGCCCCTGGGTGATCGAGACGGTCGCCTACAACGGCTATCAGTTCTTTCGCGCCTTGGAGGGAGCCGTCGACCCGGCCACGATTGCGGAACAGGCACGGGTCCTGCCCGATGGACGCATCGCAGTAGTGCGGACGTTCGACGCCAGTCCCGACTTCGGCCAGCTCTACATCTTCGTCGAGCAGGACGGTCAGTGGCTGATCGACGAATTCGCTGACATCAGTCGCGACGGAGTTCCCGGTCGCGGATAGCCAGGACCATTCGACGCGATAGCGACATGTGAATGGCGCCATCGGGGAGACTCGGTGGCGCTTCGTCGCGTCGGACGGCGCGATGCAAGAGCTGATCGCTCCAGGCAGCTGAACCGGAGACATGGTGCGGTCGGGTGCTGGCGTGGGTCCGGTATAATCGAAGGGACGCTCGCCCCGTGGTGCCGCCCCTCTGGCGCCGGACGGGGCGTCCCCATTGCCCCACTCAAGGACCAGACCCCGGATGACGACCACCGCCCCCGCCCCCAACAGCCTCCTCCGCCAGCTCGCCGAACTCGACCGGCGGGCCGGCGAGCTCGAGCACCTGATGGCCGACCCCGCCGTCTCGACCGACCCCGCCCGCCTCCAGGAGATCGGCCGCGAGCGGGCCGACCTCGAGCCGATCGTCGCCGCCTACCGCGAGTACCAGGCGACCGCCCAGGGCATCGCCGAGGCCGAGGAGATGGTCGCCGGGGCCGGACCGGACCGCGAGCTGGCCGAGCTGGCCGGCGACGAGCTCCAGACCCTGCGCCAGGCCAGCGAGGAGCAGGTCGCCGCGATCCGGCGACTGCTCGTCCCGAAGGACCCAAACGACGACAAGAACGTCATCATCGAGATCCGGGCCGGGACCGGGGGCGACGAGGCCGCCTTGTTCGCCGCCGACCTGTTCCGGATGTACGTCCGGTACGCGGAGAAGATGCGCTGGAAGGTCGAGGTCATCTCCGAGACGCTGACCGATGGGGGAGGGTTCCGCGAGATCATCTTCCAGGTCAACGGCCGCGGCGCCTACAGCTACCTGCGCTACGAGAGCGGCGTCCACCGCGTCCAGCGCGTCCCCTCGACTGAGAGTCAGGGCCGGATCCACACCAGCACCGCCAGCGTCGCCGTGCTGCCGGAGGCCGAGGACGTCGACATCCAGATCGCCGACAACGACCTCCGGATCGACGTCTACCGGTCCAGCGGCAACGGCGGTCAGAGCGTCAACACGACCGACTCCGCCGTCCGGATCACGCACCTGCCGACCGGGCTGGTCGTGACCTGCCAGGACGAGAAGAGCCAGCTCAAGAACAAGCTCAAGGCGATGACGGTCCTCCGCTCCCGCCTGTTCGACATGGAACAGCAGAAGGCCAACCAGGAGCGGGGTGACGCGCGCCGCTCGCAGATCGGCTCCGGCGAGCGCAGCGAGAAGATCCGGACCTACAACTTCCCGCAAGACCGGATCACCGACCACCGGATCCGGATGAACGTCAGCAACATCCCCGGCGTGCTGGCCGGCAACCTCGAACCGCTGCTGAATGAGCTCCGGGCCGTGGACGAGGCCGAGCGCCTCGGCGAAGCCGACGCCGCCGACTAGATTCTGTGCTTCCGGACCAACCGTTGCTCGCCTGATCTCATCGCTGACCGACTTTCGAATATGAGCGATGCCGATTAACGTACTGGTGATCGGTATCGGTCCTTGACACGTCGATCAGACCGACCCTGGTGGTTCGGCCGACGCCATCAGACGAGAGGGAAGACGCGATGATGCAGTTCCCAGCGACATTCGCCTGGTGGTCCTTCGCCCTTCGCGGGGTGCTGGCGATCCTGTTCGGTCTCGTCGCCAGCATCTGGCCCGATGTCACCCTCGGCGCACTTGTGATCCTGTTCGGCGCCTACGCGCTGGTCGACGGAGTCTTCGCCATCGTCGGCGCGGCCATGAACGGGTCCGACGGGCGCTGGTTGCCGCTGGTCATCGTCGGGCTGGCCGGCATCCTGGTCGGTATCGTCACGCTGGTCTGGTCTGGCCGGGGCTGTCGGCGCTGGCGCTGATCTACCTGATCGCCTTCTGGGCGATCGTGATCGGGATCCTCCAGATCGTCGGCGCGATCCAGATGCGTCAGCGGATCACCAACGAGGTCTGGCTGATCCTGTCGGGCGCCCTGTCGGTCCTGATCGGCCTGTACCTGGCGGTCTTCCCCGGCGATGGCGCGGTCGCGCTGGTCCTCGTGGTCGGCTTCTACGCGATCGTCTTCGGCGTGATGCTGATCCTCCTGGGGATCAACCTCCGCCGCGTCGGCACCGCGTCCGGCGGGATCAGCCCGAGCGTCCAGTAAGGCGGATCGAGACGGCGGTTCCTGCTGGTCCGCAGCGGTGTCCGTTCGTAGGGGAGTGGGCTCTTGGTTCGTAGGGGCGAAGTTTACGAGCCAGGCCGCCGAAGCGGCCATCGCCCCATCGGGCGATAACCGTGCTCTGGGTTCAATCATGCTCAGAGTTGGACGCGAAAAGTCGATCGCGGATCCATCTCGTTGGGTGTTCCCTTGAGGTGAACCGGTCGTTGGCGCAGTGAAGTCTCGCCTTGCGGCGAAGTCCACTGAGGTGGCCTGGCTTGCAGGCTTCGCCCCTACGGACGACGCATCATGGTCCGGAACACCGCTCATCAATCTGAGTTGCAGGCTTCGACCCTACGGACGACGCGGCCCACCGCCCGGTCTCGCTTGCTCGACCCTTTCGTTTGACTACAGACCTGTGAATGCTATCCTCGACCCAGTGCCGCGCTTTACGACCAAGTCAGTGTCCGTACACGTTGATCTGCTATACTTCCCATTAGATAGTATCCGCTTTGACCTGAGGCTCCGGACCGACACCGAGGTGTTCCGCCGCCGGCCTCCAAGGAGCGTCCACCGATGACGACCCCTGTTTCCACGACATCGACCACGACATCGGGCAGCCGCTGCGAGGGCTTCCGCGAGCGCCGCGGCAAGTACTTCGCGACCCACGCCAACTCGCCCCTGACCGCCGGACAGCGGGAGCGGTTCGCCGGGCTCGTCTACTACCCGGAGAACCCTGCCCTGGCCCTCGAACTCCCGCTCGACACCGGCGGACCGGGCGTCGGCGAGCAACTCACGATCGCCGGGCTGGACGGCAAGCCCAAGGAGTACATCCGCGCCGGCCGCATCCACTTCACTGTCGAAGACCAGCCGGTTACCCTGACGGTCTTCAGGGACATCGCCCGGGGGCGGTTCTTCCTGCCGTTCCGCGACCTGACGGCCGGGGAGGAGACCTACCCGGTCGGGCGCTACCTCGATCCGCAGGCCCGGCCCGACGGCACGCTGCAGGTCGACTTCAACTACGCCTACAACCCCTACTGCGCCTACAGCGATGGCTGGACCTGCCCCGTGCCGCCGTTCGAGAACATGGTCCGCGTCCGGATCGCCGCTGGCGAGAAGATCTTCCCCGACCAGGAGCATGGGATCGACGAGAGCGTCAGTCACTGATCGCTCGGGTCGGGCTGTCACGGCGGCGAACCCGCCAGGCGGACAGGTGCGTTCCCAGCTGTGCGTCCGCCCCGGACTCACGGCTGTCGTCGTTGCCGGCGATGGGTCGCGACCCCGCAGCCGGCCGCATGCCGTGTACGGAGGACTCTACCTGCCAGGGCGGACGACACTCGTCATAATGCGGTTCCGGTGTCGTACCATTCACGGGTTGTGGCGCCGCCCGACGACCCGCGAGGGCCGGGCGGTCGCCGGTCGTCTCCTCGCCTTCGCTGCCCAGGAGTACCGTTCCTATGACCGCCGTCGCTGATCCCCCCACTGCCGTTGTCGACTCCGCCGTCGCCGTCGACCTGCCCGGCTCCCGGTCCAACCCCCTGCACCCCGCCGACCCGGTCGACCTCCACCTCCACACTTACGCCAGCGATGGCGCGTGGTCGCCGACTGAACTCGTGGATCACCTCGCTGAGGGCGGCTTCAAGGTCGTAGCCGTCTGCGACCATGACACGCAGCGCTCGGTGCTGGAGGTGACGCGGCTGGCGGCGGAGCGGGGGATCCGGGTCGTCCCCGGCGTCGAGATGACCGTCGGCTGGAACAAACGCCAGCTTCACCTGCTGGTCTACGGCATCTCGCCGGACCGGACCGATCTGGCGGCCCAGGCCTTCCTGGAATGCACTCGCGACATCGACCGGATGCTGATCGAGATGGCGGAGGATGCCCGGCGGCGGTTCGAGGCGGACGACAAGCCGATCCCGGACGTCCACGAGCTCCACGGCGACCGGCCGATGTGGCCGTTCCATGTCCTGACGGCGGCGATCAAGGCCGGCCACGTCAAGAGCCTCTACCACTCCGCCCGCCACCTCGAGAAGCTCGGCGGTCAGTTCAGCGCTGAGCTGCCGATCGAGCGGGTCGTCGACGCCGCCCACCAGGCCGGCGGGATCTGCGTGATCGCCCACCCCGGCCGGGCCGACGCCGTCGGGATCCTGACCGAGCCCGACCTCGACCGGCTGCTGGCGACGGTGCCGATCGATGGGCTGGAGGCGCACTACCGGTCCTACACCGACCGGCAGACCGAGTTCTACCGGGCGCTGGCCGCCAACCGCAGCCTGCTCGTCTCCTGCGGGTCGGACAGCCACGCCCCGCGCCAGCCGGTCGATCCGCGTCCCTGGCCGGCGGCCTGGTGCGCCGACCTGCTCCGGCGGCTCGGTGTCGCCGTGACGCCGGCCCCGTCCGGGGTCGCGGCCTGGGCGCCGGGGCAGGACCCGATGGCCGCCCTGCCCCGGACCGCGACCGATGTCGCCGCCGATGCCGCCCGGGCCGCGGCCGAGGCCGCGAAGGCCGCCGCCGAGGCCGCTCAGAAGGCCGCCGAGATCGCGACGGCGGCCGCTACATCCATGATGGACGCCATCAAACGCTTCGAGGAATCACGTTCTCGCAGGGACGGAGAATAGCGGCATTCCGGCAACCCGTTCGTTCGAGAGAAGCGGGCCGGATGTCCTTGCCGAGACCGGAAGAACCCGCTAGCCTTTGCCCAACCGCGCGATCGCTCCGGATTCGCCGATGGATCCGGTGGCCCGCGCGGGAGCCATGAGGGCTCGACGTCAGGGAGCGTACCTGCCATGCCTGTCCAGATCCTGGCCGTCTCCGACGTGATCGACCAGCGAATCTACAGCTCATCGCTCCACGAGCGGATGCCCAACGTCGATCTGGCCGTCGGGTGCGGCGACTTGCCCGGCCGCTACCTCGAGTTCATCGTCGACGCGGTCAACCGGCCGCTCTACTACGTGCTGGGTAACCACGCCGACGAGATCCAGCGGGACCGGGACGGGCGACCGCGTGGTCCGCTCGGCTGCATCGACATCGGCGGCAGGGTCGTCCGGGACGAGCGGACCGGGTTGATCCTGGCCGGGCTGCCGGGCTCCCCGAAGTACAACGACAGCGAGCCGGAGCAGTACTCCGACCGCGAGATGGCCCTCAAGATCGCGAAGATGACACCCCGGCTGCTCTGGAACCAGCATCGCTACGGCCGGGCGCTCGATGTCCTCATCACCCACTCCCCACCCCGCGGGCTCGGCGACCGCGAGGACGAAGCCCATCAGGGCTTCAAGGCCATCCGCACCTTCCTCGACCGGTTCAAGCCGGCCTACCATCTCCACGGCCACGTCCACCTCTACGACCGGTCCCAGTCGCCGATCCTCTGTTACGGCGAGACGACGATCGTCAACGTCTACCCGTACCAGGCGCTGGAGATCACCATTCCCGTCATCGAGACCAGCCACATTCCAACCAGCGGCCAGCCCGCCGGGGGGGAGCCGGCGACGCCGGCCGGCAACACCTTCGACCCGCTCCGGGTCGAAGGTGGCGGCCGCTTCACCACCCAGGTCGCGGCGTTCGAATCCACGACGGAGATGGTGGGCGAGCGTGGCCGCACGTATGTGCGGGAGCGCGTGACGTCGGTGTCCGCGCGACGGTAGCGGTCCGGACGAGGCAACCCGACGCGCAGTGTCCGGACTCCCGTGACTGCTCCCACTCCCTCCTTGCCGGCAGGCTGTGACTGTACGCCAGACCGGGCATGTTCCGTCGTCGGCCGGGCCGGCCGGTTTGCCCCTCCCAGGGAGTTGTCTGGACCCACCGGGCAGGCTATCGTTGCGACCGATGATGACAACGGACAGCCCCCGGACGCCGTCGGGGAGGGACCCGCGTGGATGAGCGAGTAGATCAGGACTTTGATCGCGCTCGGCAGCGGGCGTTCCTGCACGACATGGTCGCCGCCGTGCGCCGCCAGCCCAACGACCTGGTCTCCTTCCACGACATCCGCCAGCGCATGTCGCCGGAGGGGGAGAGTTATCGAGGTCTCCAGGTCGTCCCGATCAACCAGATCGTCGGCAGCATGGACCGGTTCCAGGACTTCGACCGTGCCTTCCTGCCCCGCCAGCGCCACACCGCCCGGCGCTGGAAGAGCGTCGACAAGGCGTTCTACGACGACGTGACGCTGCCGCCGATCCAGCTCTACCAGGTCGGCGACATCTACTTCGTCAAGGATGGCAATCACCGCGTTTCCGTCGCCCGGCAGCGGGGCGGCGACTTCATCGACGCCGAGGTGATCGAGGGGCACATCCGGGTGCCGCTCAACGCGTCGATGTCGCCCCAGGAGTTGCTGCTCCAGGTCGAGTACGCCGAGTTCCTCCGCCGGACGGACATCGACCGCCTCCGGCCCGACCACGACATCCGCCCGACGGCGCTTGGCCGCTACGACGAGATATGGCGGCAGATCCTCGGGCACCAGGTCTGGCTGAGCGCGATCTGGCACCGCTACGCGACGGTGGCCGAGGCCGTCGCCGACTGGTACGACCACATCTACCTGCCGATCGTCCGGGTCGCGGCCGACCGCGGGGTGCTGGACCGGTTCCCCTCCCGGACCGACGCCGACGTCTACCTCTGGGTGATGCACCACCGCGGCGAGCTGGAGCAGCGCGTCGGACAGGACGTCGGCCCGCTGGCGGCGGCCGAGGACTACGCCAGCGAGGTCGCCGAGAACAGCAACCCGGTCCACCGGATCGTCGAGGGAACGCGGGGGCTGCTGCGCCGCTTCGTCCCGGACCTGAGCCCGGACCCGTCGGCGCGGACTCCCCGTCCGATCACCCCGGACCCGTTCCCGCTCCAGCCGATGCCCGACGGCCCGGCGGAGATCGAGGCGGCCAGCCGGCGACCGGATGATGGCCCGGCGGCTGAGCCGGCAATCGTTGGGGACGATGCTCCTGACGCGAGCAACGGCACCGGAGCGTTGCAGCAGCAATCAGCCAGCGACGCCGCCGAGCCGACCCGGTAGTGGGCGAGGCAGCCGGCCGTTGTCTCGACGCCCGTCATGGAAACCGGAGGGAATCCGTCATGCCGATCTCGAAGGCAGTCACTCGCTTCAATCGCCAGTACCTGAATCCGGTGATGCGGCACCTTGCGGTCCGGGCGCCACTCATGGGGGTCGTCCGGCATCGCGGCCGGACCAGCGGTCGTACCTACGAGACGCCGATCCTGCTCTTCCAGTCCGGCAACCGGGTCGTCATCGCCCTGACCTACGGCCGGGACGTCGACTGGGTCCGCAATGTCCAGGCGGCCAGTGGCGCGACGATCCGGCATCGCGGCCGGGATCTGGAGGTGGTCGCGCCGGAGATCCGGACGGACGATACCGGCGGGGTGCGGCTGCCGTGGCTGATCCGGCAGTTCCTCCCGCGAGTCGGGGTCCACGACTTCCTTCACCTGCGGCAGACGCACTCCGGCCAGACATAACGTCTCGGGCAAGGGCCTCCGGCAGCGATGCCGGAGTTTGACGGTAGAATGGGCGGCAGTCGCCGGCCCGGTGTCGGGTCGGTGTGGTCGGCCCCGAGGACCAGGAGAGAGCAGCCATGGACGGTGGTGGACAGACGGCGCAGCCTGTGGGACCGACCCGGTCCTTCACCGACCGCCTGATCGGAGCGGCCCGGCTCGATCGGTCGGTCTACGAGGAGGTCGAGCGCGACACGACGGCGACGACGCAGGCTATCTTGGTCGTCGTCGCGGCCGTGATCGCGTCGGTGATCGGCGCGATCTTCACCGACATCGGGACCGTGATCGTGTCCGCGCTGGTGGCCCTCATCGGGTTCGCCGTGTCGGCCGGGTTCATTTACCTCGTCGGGACGCGCCTCATCCCGAGCGATCGGGTCGAGGCGGATTTCGGGCAGGTCCTACGGACACTCGGGTTCGCCTATGCCCCCCAGTTGTTGCTGGTCTTCGCGTTCATTCCGGTCGTTGGTCTTCTGGTGTTCCTGGTTGTCTTCGTCTGGACCATCGTCACGCGGATCATCGCCATTCAGTCTGCTCTGGAAGCATCCATCGGACGCGCGATTGCCATCGCGATCATCGCCGGGATTCTCGCCGCCATTGTCCAGGGGATCCTTTTCTCCATCTTTGGGGTCGACGTCAATACGGGCAACTGACCCGGTTTGCCAGCATTCGTAACCGTCAAGCAGCGACTCCATCCCGGCCGGGTGGGGTCGCCGCCGTTCCCTGACAGAGCCGACGTGGCTCTTCGCGAATCGGAACGATCCCGGCATCGCCGCGCCACAGGCGATCGCTACCATTGGCCACATGATGGTGTGACAACCGCTCGCCAGCCAGACGAGTCACGCTGGGAGTGGGGATAACATGTACGGAAGAACCTCGCTGCAGCCGGCCGGGGGCCGGTCGTTCATGGACCGGCTGATCGCCATCGCGCGGCTGGACCGGTCGGCCTACGAGGAGGTCGAGCACGACCGTGGCGCGACCTCGCAGGCCGTGATCGTGATTCTGGTCGCCGCGGTCGCCGCCGCGATCGGGCAGGTCGACGAGGGCGGCAACGGGATCGTCGCCGGCCTGCTGGGTGGGTTGCTGGCCTGGGTCGTCTCGTCGGCGTTCATCTACTTCGCCGGGACACGGGTGATCCCGAGCGACCGGGTCGAGGCCAACCTCGGCCAGGTGTTGCGGACGCAGGGCTTCGCGGCCGCGCCGAACCTGCTGCTGGTCGTCGCCGCGATCCCGCTGTTCGGTGGGCTGGTGGCCTTCGCGGTCGGCATCTGGTATCTGATCACCCGGATCATCGCCATCCAGGCGGCCCTGGAGACCTCCATCCTCCGGGCGGTCGGAATCGCGGTCGTCGCGGTGATCCTCGAGTTCGTCGTCCTTGGCGTCATGGGCCTGATCTTCGGCGTCGGCGTGTTCGCCGTCGGCACGATCCTGTAGCAACGGCACCCGGATCATCGTCAAGAGACCCCGACCGGCAACGACTTGGTCGGGGTTTCTTGCATAGCATCGGTCCTTGCACCGCATCGGCGACCGTCGTTATAGGGGTGTCCGGTTGCGGCGCCTGGCCGCCGCAGCGGCCTTCGCCCCGCATGGCGATGCTCTTCACGACCGATCGTTTTGCATCAAAGCAGCCGTATCGCGAACGCGAGGGACCGCTGCGCGGTGTAGCGCCTCACGGCGCGGACAAGGCAAGCCAAGTCCCTACGACGACCGCCGCGAAGGTCCGGCCGAGACGTTTTCGTTCGAGAAAGGCCGTTTCACCGCACCCGGCGCCAAGGTAGCGCCACCCGCTCCAGCAGGGCCAGCAGGCTGAACAGGCCGATCCCGAGCAGCGACAGCACGACGATGATCGCGAAGACGCGGGCCGTCAGGAACTGGGCGGCCGAGCGGTTGAGCAGGTAACCGAGCCCCTCGCTGGACCCCGTCAGCTCGGCGAAGACCGCGCCGATCACGCAGGCGGTCATCGCGATCCGGGCGCCGGAGAAGATCGCCGGCAGGGCCGAGGGCAACTGGGCATGGCGGAGCCGGGACCAGGCGCTGGCCCGGAGCGTCCGGAACAGGTCGAGCGTGTCGCGGTCGGTCGAGCGGATCCCGTCGACGGTGCTGACGACGATCGGGAAGAAGCCGATCAGGGCCGTCACGAGGACCTTCGGGAACAGTCCGTAACCGAACCAGATCAGCAGCAGCGGCGCGATCGCCGGGACCGGGATCGTCTGCGACGTGATCACGATCGGGTAGACCGCCCGGGCGACCGGCCCGACATTGGCGATCAGCACCCCGAGCGTGACGCCGACGACCACGGCCAGCCCGAAGCCGAGCAGGATCTCGTTGAGCGTGACCCCGGCATTGCGCAGCAGCAGGGCGCGGTCGTCGATCAGCGCCTGGCCGATCGCCGACGGCGGCGGAAGCAGCCAGCGGGGGACGTTCCGCAGCCGGACCGTCACTTCCCAGACAACCAGCACCGCCGCGATCAGCAGTACCGGCCAGAGGAGCCCGGAGAGCCATGTTGGGTAGCCAATGAGGGACTGCTCGCGTCTCGATGGTCGTCTCAACCTGTTCCGCCCTGAAAAGTGATCCCGCCCTGCCGTGATCTGATCGCCGCGGCGGTCACGGAACCATAGCCTACCCGTCTGACGTTCAGGTTCAGAACCGCTCATCGAGGCGCGGTTGTTCGTCCCTCGTCACCGGTCCCTTCAGGGCCGGTTCAGGGTGGTCATGGCCGGTCATGACCACCCTGGTGCATCCCGTCGCGCAGCCCGGCCGTCGTCCGGGCTGCATTCACGAACAGCGTACTGCCCGACAGGGACGTGGCCGGAACGGCCGTCCGGTCGCCGGCCGACGCCGGAGCGGGAGCGGGCTGCGACGACCGCTCGCCCGGCGCCGGGATGCCCTCGGTGCCGCGGACCAGCAGGACGTAGATCGCCGAGAGGATCGGCAGGTGGCCGATCAGTTCCTGCGGCGGCAGGAAGGCGATCCCGAGGTTGAATGGGATCCAGAGGCCGATGATTACCACCCGGATCAGCCGGCCGGAGATCAGCGCCGCGCCGGCCGTGATCTCGACGATCCCGGCGGTGTACGTGAAGCGCTCGTCGGTGAACCAGGACAGGCCGAGCGAGCCGAGGACGTTGAACTCCGGGTATTCCCGCAGGAAGGCGACGGTGAGGTCCGGCGCGATCAGCTTCTCGGTGAAGCCGAGGATCACGATCGAGGCGCCAACCGTGACCCGCAGGATGGTCAGGGCGTGGGGCCGGAGCCGGTCGGACAGGGCGTTCCGGTCCTCCTCACGGCCGTCGGCGTAGCGCACGACCCCACGACCGACGGCCAGCAGGTAGACGGCGATCCCGACGAACAGGACCTGCTCCAGCGCCTCGTACCAGGTGCCGTAGGCGAAGGCGAGCCCGAACAGCCCGAGGACGAGCAGGGCGCCGACCCGCGACAGCACCCCGGTGATGAACGAGAAGCCGGCCACGACGGCGATGGCGGCGATCCCGTAACCGGCGACGCTGTGCGGCAGCGGAATGTTGGGAACGAACAGCGTCATCTGCGAGGCGGCGTAGATCAGCGTGATCGCCGCCTGGACCCCGAGGATCGCCGGGGCGGCCGGCTCCAGCCGCTGGAAGACCGGAGGGCGGGGCCAGAGCGGATCCTTCAGGAGGCGCTGGGCGACGGCGAGCGTGGCGACGGCACCCGTCGCGGCGACGATCGCCAGCAGGACCGGCAGCGACCAGAGCCGCGACCACTCCGGCGACCAGTACGGGCCGTACGTTGTGAACCAGCGGGCGTGGGCCGAGACGCCGACCGGGACGAGCGCGACGATCAGCGCGACGAGCAGGACCGGCGGGCACCAGACCGGTCGCCGCACCGCTGTCGATCGCGTTGCCGTCGCTGGCGGTCTCTTCAGTCGAATTCCCATGCTCACCGTCCCTTCGCTACCGATTCGTCGCCCGCATGGTCGACGCCCGGCAGTCGATTCCATCCTACGTGGATCGTTCGCGGCCGTCTGTCGGGAAGTTCCGGTGATCTCGCCGGGATTTCACCGGGCAGTTCAAGTCTCGGCGGGGGTCCAGTTGGGAGGGCTCGGTCATCGCGCATCGCAAGCGGGAAGGGGATTGACATGTGACCGAATGGTCACGTATTCTGCCGGCATGGAAGAGGTCTTTCGCGCTCTCGCTGATCCCAGCCGGCGCCTGCTGCTCGACCGGCTGTTCGAGCGGGATGGGCAGACGCTGAAGGAGCTCGAGACGCACCTGCCGGAGATGAGCCGCTTCGGCGTCATGAAGCACCTGCGGGTGCTGACGGACGCTCACCTGGTGGTTGCCCGCCGCTCCGGCCGGGAGAAATTCCACTACCTGAACGCTGTCCCGATCCAGGACGTCTACGATCGCTGGGTCAGCAAGTACTCGCAGCCCTGGACCCGCGCCCTCGCGGGCCTCAGAGCGTCACTGGAGGACACCCCGGCCATGACCGACACGATGACGCGGACGGTGGCGGCACCACCCACCCGGCTCGTCCATGAGATCTACATCCGGACGACGCCCGAGCGGCTGTTCCAGGCCCTGACCGATGGGGAGCTGACCCGGCGGTACTACTTCGGGACGACGGTCCGATCCGACTGGGCGTCGGGTTCCGCCTACACCTACGACTACCCGAGTGGCGAGACCATGATCGACGGCCAGGTCGTGGAGATCGACCCGCCGAAGCGCCTCGTCATCAGCTTCCACCCGCTGTTCCTCCCGCACGACATCGGCGTCTCCCGCGTCACCCATGAGATCGAGCCGATCGGCGACATCTGTCGTCTGACGCTCATCCACGACGACCTCGATACCCGGGCGGCGCCGGGCATCGACAGCGGCTGGGCCCGGATCCTGTCCTCGCTCAAGTCGCTGCTGGAGACCGGGCAGCCGCTCGACATCGAACCGGCCTGACCCCACCATTGCGATCCAACCGGAGCAGGCGGCGCCAGTGCTCCGGCGCCGCCTGCTCCAGAGTCATCACGGGGAGCGCCCATGCCGAAGACCACGACCGGAGCCTTCACGGGCTTCTCCGACGCGGCCCCGGCCTTCTTCGTCGGTCTCGCCGCCGACAACTCGAAGGGATACTGGCAGGCGAACCGCGAGCGGTTCGAGGCGGAGATCCGCGAGCCGATGACGGCGCTCGCCGCGGCCCTCGAACCGCACGTCGGCCCTCTGCGGCTGTTCCGGATGAACCGGGACGTCCGGTTCTCGAAGGACAAGTCCCCCTACAAGACGCAGCAGGGCGCCCTCCACGACCGGCCAAATGGCGGCGTCTTCTACCTCCACCTCGATGCCGATGGGCTGCTGGTCGCCAGCGGCGACCACGTCATGGCGCGAGACCAGCTGGGACGCTTCCGGGACATGGTCGCCGGCGACCGCACCGGTCCGGCCTTCCTGGAGGTGATCGAAGGGCTGGCCGCCGCTGGGCTGACGGTGGGCGGCGGCATTCAGGACCCGCTCAAAACGACGCCGAGGGGGTACGCGAAGGACCATCCCCGGATCGCCTGGCTGCGCTGGAAGGGGGCGGTCGCGGGCCGCCGGATCGACGACCCCGACCGGCTCGCCTCGCCGGATCTCGTCGACGAGATCGTTCGGTTCCATGAGGCCTCGGCCCCGCTGCTGAAGCTGCTGGACCGGCACGTCGGCCCGTCGACCGAGCCGCGTCCGGAGCGCTGACGCCAATCGGACCCGCGCCGATGGGCCGATTCCGGTTGGCCGCTCGGGCCGAACGATTAGACTCTCCGGAGCACTGCGCGGCACGAGCCTGCGCGACGGTTCGGGACGAGAGGCCCTCCGGTCGCGCGACCCCGGCGACCGGAGACCGATGGAACACCACGCGACGACCAACGTCCTCGAGGTCCTGGACCCGTTCGCCGCCGCCTGCGTCGAGCGGCTCGCCGCTGCCTGGAATGCCGCTGGCGAGGAGCTCTTCCTCGTCGGCGGGGTGATCCGCGACGCCCTGCTCGGCCGGATCGTCGCCGGCCACGCCTTCGACCTCGACTTCGCGACCTCCGCCCTGCCGGACCGGACCCAGACCCTGGGGCGACAGGCCGGTGCCTCGTCGGTCTACCTCGTCGGCGAGCGGTTCGGCACGGTCGGGCTGATCTTCACCGAACCCGGCAGCGTGGCGAACGACCACCCGGATCCCGCCGCATCGCCCCGTACCCTCGGCATCGAGATCACGACCTACCGCCGCGAGGACTACGTCGACGGCACCCGCCACCCGGTCGTCGAGCTGGGCGGGACACTGACGGACGACCTCGCCCGGCGCGACCTCACCATCAACGCCATGGCCGCCGACGCGGCAACCGGGGCGCTGGCCGACCCGTACGGCGGCCTGCCGGACCTCGACCTCGCCGTCCTCCGCGCCGTCGGCGACCCGGACGAGCGCTTCGCCGAGGACCCGCTCCGGCTGCTGCGGGCGGCCCGGTTCGTCTCCCAGCTCGGCTTCCGGGTCGACCCGGAGACGGAGGCAGCGATGGTCCGGACGGCGCCGGACCTGGCCCGGATCAGCCAGGAACGGATCCTGGCCGAGATCACGCGGCTCCTGACCGGCGAGTACGCTGACCACGGCCTCGAGACCCTGCGGGCGACCGGCCTGCTGGCCCAGGCGCTGCCGGAGCTGGAGCCGATCGCGGCGACGACCGTCGACCCGTCCGGGTTCAGCCGGGGGCGGGGGGGCGTCGGGCGCGAGAAGGACCTCTGGGACCACACCCGCCAGGTCGTCCGGCAGGCGCCGGCGCGGCCAGTGATCCGCTGGGCGGCCCTGCTCCATGACGCCGCGAAGCCGGCCACCCGGACGGTCGACGCCGCCGGCGAGGTCCACTTCTTCGGGCACGAGCGCGAGGGCGGCCGGCTGGCCGAGCGGCTGCTGCGCCGGCTCGGCGCCGACAGGGTGACGATCAGCCGCGTCAGCCGGCTGGTCGAGCTGCATGCCCGGCCGGAGGCCTACGAGCCGGACTGGACGGACAGCGCGGTCCGGCGGCTGGCGCTCGAGGCCGGCGATGTCCTCGACGACTTGCTCGACCTGGCCGAGGCCGATGTCACCTCCGCCCGCGAGCACCGCCGCCGGCTGGCCGCCGACCGGATCGCCGCCCTCCGCGACCATATCGCCCGGCTGGAGGCCCAGCAGGCGCTCGACCAGCTCCAGAGCCCGCTCGACGGCAACGACCTGATGGCCATGTTCGACCGGCGGCCGGGCCGCTGGATTGCCGAGATCAAGGACCACCTCCGGGAGCTCGTCATCGACGGCGAGCTGGCCTCGGATGACCGCGCCGGGGCCGAACGGATCGCTCAGGAGCTGGTTGGCGAAGGTGAATAGCGCGTTCAGCGTTCTGGACGGGCGGATCGTATTGGAGGGCAGGCGATGACCAGGAATCAACACATCGGCTCGTCGTTCGATGATTTCCCCGATGAGCAGGGCATCCTTGGCGAGACGCATCGCGCATCGCGCTGAATCGGGTCGCTACCTGGCAGGTTGACCACTGTTTGCCGGATGAGGAGCGGCACTCAGGCGGCGACGTCTCTGATCCAGTCATCCCACCAGCAGCAAGTCCGGGCGTCAGTTCGTCGCTGAGCATCCGGTTCCCATGTCCATCTGGCCACCTCCACGGTCGGCCGTTGCGCCAACCAGTCTGGTTACGGCACTGTATCTGCATCATCGACGGCACAGACATGTGACGACAACGCACTGACGACGACGAGGAGACGCAATCATGGACACCCCAACCGAACCCAACTCCCCGACCGCTACGGATCAGACGGCGCAGGAATGGGTCGTCGAGCCAGGCACGGACGTCGTCGACTCGCAGGGCAGCCACGTCGGCCGGATCGACGACATCCGGGACGGTCACCTGGTCGTCCGCAAGGGGCGCTTCTTCGCGGCCGACTACTACATCCCGTTCGGCGCGATCGCGTCGCACGATGAGACGACGGTCTACCTCAACGTCGTGGCCGACGACGCGGCGGGTCGGCTCTGGCACCAGCGGCCCGCCCCGCGAGCCCGTGACGCGGCCGGCGCGGCCGGCGCGGCCGAGCCGAGCGCCATGGATACCGAGGAGCGGCTGGAGTTCCTGACCGACGCCGAGGGCAACGTCCGGGTGCCAATCATCCGCGAGGAGCTCTCGGCCACCCGGCGGCCGGTCGTGCGGGGTCAGGTCCGGATCGAGACACAGATCGCCGAGCACGAGGAGACGCTCGAGGTCCCGGTGACGGAGGAGCGGGTCCGGATCCAGCGGCGCAGCTTCGAGAAGGACGCCGACGGCGCGGACATCACCGTCGACGGCGGGACGTTCGAGGTCCCGTTCTACGGCGAGGACATCGACGTCGAGCGCCGGGTCCGGGTGATCGAGGAGATCATCATCATCCGGGAGGCCGTCGAGACCGTCCGCCGGGTCCATGGCACCGTCCGGACCGAGACCGCGGACGTCCTGGAGAGCGGCATTCCGGAGGAGAACCTGGCGCCGGAGCACCGGGAGACGGCGACGGCGACGGCGACGGCGGATGAGCCCGTCGCTGAGCCGGAGCGACGCGAGACCGTCTAGCGCCTGACCGGCAGCAGGCAACACCCGACCCGCAGCATCGCGACCGGGCCCGAACAACGACCGCTTCAGCCCAGTCTCCGTTGTGCGTCCGGACGCCAGCCGGATTCATTTCCCCTCAGCCACAACGGAAGCACTGTTGTCGAGGGTGATTCAGGTTGGCTCGCCCAGGTTCAGGGAGCAGCCGTCACTGCTGGTCGACGGGCCCAGCCTGGCGGCCGCGGCACCGTCGCATCGCTTCGGTGTCAGCCTGCCTGGACGGCGGGCTTCAGGGTGTCCTTGCACCACTGCCGGAAGGTCGTTGGGGTGTCGATCGCGTTCTGTGACGTGCGGCTGATACCTTTGTCCAGGCCGTGGTCCTTCGCGATCATCATGTCCACCAGGCCCTGGGCCATGGCATCGGATGTCCCGCGGCCGGTGAGCTGGTCCTTGAGCGCCTGGCCGGGGATCTGCTGGTAACGCACCGAAGTTCCGAGGACGTCGGAGACGATGGCGGCCATGTCGTTGTAGGACAGATCCTCTGGTCCCAGCAGCGGGACCTCCTCCTGACCGGTCCACGTCGGGTCCAGCAGCAGGCGGGCGGCGACACTGGCGATGTCGCGGGTGGCGACGGTGGGAAGTCTGAGGTCGGGAGAGAGGATATCGAAGAACATGCCCTGCTCCCTGATGGGGCGGACCTGCCGGAGCAGGTTGTCCATGAACGACGGATTGGCCACCGCGCGGAACGCCACGCCGGTACTGGCGATCAGGTCGTCCATGGCCAGGGACGCGGTCACGTACCCGGCCCGGCCGGCGTCGGCGGTGTTTCGGCCCAGGGCGGTGACGTCCACGACGCGCCTGACGCCCTGGCTGCGCATCGCCCCGGCCGCTGGGCGCGTGAAGCCGGCGTAGGCGTCGTCGATGCTGGCGGCGCGGTTGTCTGTCGGCAGCAGCCAGAACACGGTCTCGGCGCCATCGAAGGCGCGGACGACGACCTCCGGATCGCCGTGCGAGCCCTGGATGACCTCGACCCGCTCACGGACGGCGGCGGACAGCCTGGCCGGGTCGCGCACGATGACGCGCACCGGCTCGTTGCCGGCGACGACGGTTTCGAGGACCTGACGGCCGATGTTTCCCGTGGGAGCGGTGATGACGATCATGCGATTCCTCCGACCGAGCGAGTCTGACCTTCGGATCAAGTAAACTATACGGTACCGTTTACTTAAAGGAGGTGCAAGTCGATGCGGCACGAGGGCGAGCCGCGGCAGGGGGAACAGTTGCGCGGCGACCGGCTGCGCCGCCACATCCTGCTCGCCGCCAAGGACGTGTTCCTCGAGACCGGCTACGAGCGGGCGTCGATGGACACCGTCGCGGCCCGCGCCGGGACCTCCAAGCGGTCGCTCTACGCCCACTTCGAGAGCAAGGAGAAGCTGTTCCTTGCGGTGCTGGATCTCGTCCGCGAGCTGTACCTGGGCCGGCTGAAGACACCTGATGCCTACGCCGCGGAGCCTTTGGAGGCGGTGACGCGCTTCTGTGGGCGCTTCCTGCAATTGATGGTTTGGGAGCCTCAGGTGCGGACCTGCCGTCTGAGCATCGCCGAAGCCGAGCGGCTGCCCGGCAGCTCGAACGCCTACTTCGACGCCATCTTCGTCAACACCCACCGACGACTGAGCGTCTACCTCGCCGGGCAGTACGCGATGGACCCCACGGACAGCGCGGTGCTCGCGGAGGACCTGTTCGGCCGCACCGTGCTGCCGCGCCTGCTGCGGACGTTGCTCAACGTTGAGCCGGTGATCAGGGACGCGCCCGAGGAGACGGCCCTGGCCGAGGACGTCGACCTGGACGCGATCCGCCGGGTGGTCTCGTCGGCCCTGCCCGCCTGAGCGGCACCGAGGAGAACCGGCTCGCGACGCAGCACGGTCCCGAGCGTGAAGAAGACTTCTACGTGGCGTACGCTCGCCAATTGCGGCGCCTTCCCTCATCACACATGGGTCACAGATCCGTACCGTGGTGACCGGCCCGGTGCCTGAGGAACGCGATGAGCCGCGGACCAGTCGGTCCGTGGCTCATCGCGTTGAACGTACAACCAGAACTGCCTCAGTGCGTGACGATTCTCGCGATGCGGCCCTTGCTTCAATCCGCATCCCATACTGGCCGGAATGCGACCAGACTCAGTGCTTGAAGAACCCCGCGTTGAGGTCCTTGAAGCTGAACCAGTTCTCTGGGACGTCGTCCTCGAAGAAGATCGCCTCGACCGGGCAGACCTCAGCACAGACGCCGCAGTCGATGCACTCGTCCGGGTTGATGAAGTACTGGTCGGCATCGTCCGTCGAGTGGATGCAGTCCACCGGGCAGACTTCGACGCACGAGGCGTCCTTGGTTCCGATGCAGGGCTGGGTGATGATGTAGGCCATGTCCGCTCACTCCTGTGGACGCCGCATCCCGTCACGTCGCAGATCCGGTCGTCCGGGCGACGGCTGGAGACGGTCCAGAGAACGTTTGCGCGCTGGCTGGACCCGCTGGGACGCGAAGACGCTCGTCGGTGACGAACTCGCAGGCTCACGGAGTATAGCCACCGTTCACCGGCGACTCAACTGGCGAGAGGGTCGCTGGTATCACCCGGCCTGGTCATCTGGGTCCAGTCCTACAATCCGGAACTGTTCAGGATTGTGGTGGGCAGCCAACCATGGACGTCATGACGTGCAGCGCCGGTCGTGAGCCAGGCCATCTATGGCCGGGACCATACACTGGGCCGCTACCGGACTTTTCACAACTTCCGCATCCCCGTGAGAAGACCGGCGTCAGGCGACGACCGTGCCGCGCCAGCGCGACATGAGTTGGTGCGGCATCCCGCGGATCTCGTAGGGGGCGCCGAGCGCGATGAAGCCGAGCCGCCGGTAGAACGGGATCGCGTGGCCCTGGGCGCTCAGCCTGACGCTGGCCGCGCCCGCCTCGTCGGCCGCCCGCAGCATCAGCCGCACCACCGCCGCGCCCGCCCCCGCGCCGCGGAACTCCGGCAGCGTCGCGACCCAGGTGATCTGCGCTTCCGACCCCGGCGCCCGGCCGAGCGTCAGCCGGCCGACGCTGATGACCAGGCGCCCGTCGACGATCAGGTCCGGCGGGGAGGTCGCGGGCAGGTCCGGCGGGACGGGGATCGTCGCGACCGCCTGAAAGCTGCGCTGATCGTCGCTGTCGGTGACGGACTCGCCGATGAAGCCCTGCTCCTCATGGAACACCCGCCGCCGCACGACCTGGATCGCCAGCATGTCGGCGGAGCCGCGTCCCTCCCGGGCGACGACCGTCCCGCGGTCGACCACGCTCGGGGGTTCCGACTCGTCGCCGGCGACGTCATCGTCGCCGGTCAGATGACGCCAGAAGTCGGTCAGGCTACGCATCGGTCCCGAACCCCGCGGCGGCGCCGTCGTTCGCCGGTCGCCGCATGATCGCGTCGTGGGCGGCCTGGCGCTCGTCCAGCCAGGCGTAGGCCTCGGCCAGCCGGGCGACGATCCGGCCCTGCGCCCGCCGGACCTGGTTCGGCGCCGTCCCCCCGGTGATGTCGCGGGCGGAGACGCTCGTCAGCGCGTCGAGCGGGGGCCGCTCCTCTCCAAAGACGGGGTGGACGGCTGCCCAGTCGGCGTCGCTGAGGTCGGCGAAGGTCCGGCCCTCGGCGACGCACTGGGCGACCAGCCGGCCGACGACCCCATGGGCCTCGCGGAAGGGGACGCCGTGCCGGGCGAGCAGATCGGCGGCGTCGGTGGCGAGGGCGAAGTCGGCGATGGAGGCGGCGGCCATCCGCTCCCGATCCCAGCGCATCGTCCGGAGCATCGGCGGGACGACGTCGAGGACGACGAGCAGGGAGTCGATCGTGTCGAACAGCCCCTCCTTGTCCTCCTGGAGATCCTTGTTGTAGGTCAGCGGCAGGCCCTTGGTCGTGACCATCATCCCGACGAGGTGCCCGATGATGCGGCCGGTCTTGCCGCGGGCCAGCTCGGCGATGTCGGCGTTCTTCTTCTGCGGCATGATCGAGGAGCCGGTCGCGAAGGCGTCGTCCAGCACCGCGAACCGGAACTCGGCCGATGTCCAGAGCACGACCTCCTCGCTCAGCCGGGAGATGTGGAGCTGGGTCATCGCGCAGGCGCTGAGCAGGTCGAGGACGAAGTCGCGGTCGGAGACGGCGTCCATGCTGTTCTCGATCGGCCCGTCGAAACCGAGCTCGGCGGCGACGCCCTCGCGGTCGAGCGGGAATGTCGAGCCGGCCAGCGCCGCCGCGCCCAGCGGGCTCCGGTTGAGCCGGACGATCGCCTGGCGGAGGCGGTCGGCGTCGCGCTCGAGCATGGCGACGTAGGCGTGGAGGTGGTGGGCGAGGACGACCGGCTGGGCCCGCTGGAGGTGGGTGTAGCCCGGCATGACGGTCTCGGCGTGGTCAGCGGCGACACCGGCGAGGGTCTCGGCCAGACCGAGGACGCCGCCGAGGACCTGGAAGGCCGCGCCCCGGGCCCAGAGACGGAAGTCGGTCGCGACCTGGTCGTTGCGGCTCCGGGCGGTGTGGAGCTTCCCGGTCACGTCGCCGATCCGCTCCCGCATGATCCGCTCGACCCCGGTGTGGATGTCCTCGTCGGCCAGCGTGAAGGCGACGGTTCCGGCCTCGGCGTCGTCCCAGACCTGCCAGAGGGCCGCTTCTAGGATGGCCGCATCGTCATCGGAGACGATGCCCTGGCGGGCCAGCATCCGGGCGTGGGCGACGGAGCCACGGATGTCCTCCCGGATGAAGCGCTGGTCGAAGCCGATCGAGGCGTTGAACGCTTGCAGCCGCTGGTCGGGCGTCGCGGCGAAGCGCGACCCCCAGCCCCAGGCCGTGCCCGACCCGTTCCCGCTCCCTGCCGACACGGTTCCCCTCCCGGGTGTCTGCGCCATCGAACATGGGCTGACCCAGCCAACCATCGATCGTCTGTCTCAGCCGGTTCGGCTCTGTATCCGCCAGCCAGGGGCAAAGAACGCGAAGGACAGTGTATACGTTGACCATGCACACGGGGTGTGCGGTGCCGGGAAGTGGCCACGGACTGGCCGGCCACGGCAGGGAACATGCGCCACCCATGGCGAGAAGGCCCGTCGCGCTGGCGATCGGGCCGTTGGTGGGCTGGCGCAGGGCAGCTGACCGGAGCGAGGGACGACGATGGTTCAGGGCAAGGTGCCGATCGGTACGCGGGTCATGGCGCTCGATGGCGAGAGCCTCGGTACCATTCGGGAGGCCCGGCGGAACTACCTGCTGGTCTCGATCCCCGGCTCGGAGGACGACCTCGAGGTCCCCTCGGCCGCGGTCGGCCGGCTGGAGCAGGGGACGCTCTACCTGACGGTCAACCGGGGCGCCCTGACCGTCTCCCATGATGGCAAGACCTACGAGCGCCTCCACGCCCGCGACACCTAGCGGGCATGGCAGGCCGGTCTCCCACCCGCCCGGTCATGGCTGACCAACCGCGGGACGCTCGATCTTCAGGTCGGGTCCAACGGTCGCGCCGATGGCTGGTCGGGCCGGTGGTCGCGGTCTACCCGGTCCTGCTGGGCTGGCTCACGCTGGCGGCGGCCGGGCCGGGGACGCTCTGGTGGGACGTTCCGATCCAGCGGGATGTCCGGACGCTCGACGGGCCCGGGTGGGGTGCCGTCGCGGATGTCGGCAACTGGCTTGGGCTGACCGTCGTCGGGTTGGTCGTCCTCGCCGTCGCCGCGTCGGTCTGCGCGCTCCGGCACCACCTGGCGGACGCGGCGCTGCTGGGCGGCGTCGCCCTGATCCGCTCCCTGAACTGGCCGATCAAGTGGCTGGTCGACAGTCCACGCCCCGCCACCAACGCGCAGGGCACCAACGATGTCGCGAACGGGCTGGGTTACCCCAGTGGTCACGCGATGGGAACGATGCTGATCGGTGGGGCGCTGGTCGTGGTTGTGTTTCGCCTGGCCCCGTCGCCAGGCGCCCGTGTTGTCGCGGTACTGTTGGCGACCGCGGCGATCCTGGCCTGTGGGTACGCTCGTGTCGTCACACTGGCGCACTGGCCCAGCG